>ENA-OPDA01001951-OPDA01001951.1-human-gut-metagenome-genome-assembly--contig:-NODE-1951-length-12816-cov-1.632866_pt1 | contig 12816 bp, 10 predicted proteins | sample MGYA00241253_ERZ501486 | MGnify/ENA primary metagenome ERZ501486 (study PRJEB25962, sample SAMEA2042510) | human gut metagenome | biome: human gut; feature: human-associated habitat; material: faeces... | reverse complement strand
GCTTTGAGAGCCGCCACAATCTGAAATATTGGCATGATGAAGAGTATATCGGCATAGGTGCTTCGGCACATTCGTTTTTAGGCGGAAAACGCACATATTATCCGCGTGATATTGAGTATTTCATAAGCGGCAATGAGCGTTTAACTGAGGGCGACGGCGGCGACGAAGAGGAATTTTGTATGCTCGCTTTAAGGCTCCGCGAGGGGCTTACTCAAGAGCGTTTTTACGCCCGTTTTCATCATGAGATACCGCAAAAAATGCTTGAAAGCGCAAAGCAATACGAAAAATACGGGCTTTGCAGCTGTGAGAACGGCGGAATTTCTCTGACGCGGCGCGGATTTTTACTCTCCAACTCCGTAATATCCGAAATTATCTTATAGATATAAATATTTCAGGGCTTGTAATTTGTTTTACAAGCCCGTTTTTTTGTGCTTTTCGGGCGTTTGTGAAATTAAAACGGCTTTTTGTTACAATGGCGTTTTTTTGTCGCACAGCACGTGATAAAATCAAGAGGCTAAACGGAAGAGTTCTCCGAAAGTGAATTGATTATATAGAATTTCCGGTGTGTAATTTGTACAAGATTACCCAAAACGGCTGCAATTTTTGTCGAAGAGTGCTTGCAATCTAAAATTTTACATATTTTCATTTTAAAATGACAAAAGATTGTCAAACTGCGTTCACAATCTGTTAATATTTGGTTTAAAGACTGTTTAAAATGAGTTTTTAAATTAGCTAAAAACTCTTTACACCAAGTCATTTTTGGTGTAAACTTAAGTATAAATATACGGTGTAATAGTGTACCCATTTGCGCCTTAAAATCGGTAAATAGACGCTTGCTCCGCAAAATGATGGAAAACAAACGTTAAAGTAAACCCGAAGCGGTGCGGATTTATCGTATACTATTATATATAGCGTTTTTAATCAATTTATCGGAGGTTTTTCATTTGGCAGATCTTATATTTCGGCATCTTACCGGAGCCGATGGCGAGGGCGTTTACAAAAACGGCAAAACCGGCTTCTCGGTTTCTTATTTCAAAAAGAAAGAAATAGACTCGCGCTATCCCTCGGGCGGCTATACGGTTGTCGGTCAAATAGGTAAGGGCAAACGCGAAATCGGTGATTTGCAGTCTGACGACGGGCAAACCGAAAAGGTGTATGCCGCAACGAAAATGCCTCATACCGCGGTAGTCGGCTACATAGAGACAGAGGCTGACAAATTCATTGCGATAGTTAAAGACAGGCTCTTACTTTGGCTTTTGTTTGCGCTTTTGATAGCGGCACTTATAATAGGTCTTATATTCCTTTTAAAGGCCGTTATACCGACAGGCGGCGATGGCACAACCACAACGCCCCCCGCAGGCGTAATCGACCAAAATGCCATATTGGGCGAGGGCGAGATTTCCGTACCCGATAAAACAAAAACAAGGGGCAGGCAGATAAAGGTCTACGGTATTCCCGAGCTTCCATTGGCGGCAAATACCAAGGAGCAGAGCTTCGTATTCTCAAATCCCGAGGAAAACCCGTGCTTCTTTGTTATAGAAATAGAGCTTTCAGATACAGGCGAGGTTATATATACCTCAAATCTCTTGCCGCCTGGCTATTCAATATCAAAGTTCACGCTGAACCGTGAGCTTGCGGCAGGAACCTATCCGGCAACAATCCATGTTAAGACATACAGCTTTGATAAAGAACAGCGTAAACTTAACAATATGGATTTAAAAACGACCATCGTGGTTTCATAAGAAACTATATTCAAAATACAGATTTTGAGGAAAGGAGTTGCAGTTTATGCAAAAAAATTCAAAGATTAAAATCGGAAAAAGCATAACTGCTGTGCTGCTTTGCGTAGTGCTTTTGGTAACGTCGATTCCCATGGTTCTCGCGGCCGGCGAGGGCGAATATGACCCGATACCGACCTTTACCGAATCGGATAAAAGGGAAGCGGCTGCAACACTTAATGACGACGGCGGAATTACGGTCAGCTTCCCCGCGGCTAAGGTTAGCGAGCGCAAAACCGGCACAAAAACAATTGACGGGTATATGTTAGAGCTTGTTGATCTCGGAACATATACCGAGGTTCACACAAGCACGGTTTTGCTGCGCAAGATGGTTAGTCCCACCGGTACCGCACCGTACACGGCTGAGATTACGGCAGACGAAATCAAAACAAAGGTGCCTGCGGGTCTGTCTGACGATCACCGTTACAATATTACGATAACGGCGTACGACAGCGACGGCTGGTTCTCGGAGGCTGTTAACGCATACGTTTCGGATGTTCCGACTTATGTATACAATGCGGACGCTTATGCCCCCGTTACAAACAACGTTCTTGCCATGCGTGAAGTCCTTACCTTTGATAAAAAAGGTCAAGCAGATAGCCACGGTTCGTTTTCGGATGACGGAACCGACGAGAGAACCGCCGAAATCAACAATGTACGCAGTACGTCAGGCTCACTTGACTATATGCAGGAGGGTAATCACCTTACAGTCGGAGGCAGAACCGATGGTGTAGGCGTTAAAGACACGGGCAACAGCTACGGCTACGCAATGCGTATCGAGTCCGCCGCAACCACCGACAGCCCTCAGTCCTTTGATACAACATGGAGCCGCCAGACTTGGGACCCGACGGGTGCTTCCGAGATTTGGTACTATCTTGACTTCTCACAGGTCAGCGTAACGGGGCTTTCATTCCGCCTTCGTTCAAACGAAAAGTGGTTTGCTCAGGACTTTGATAATAGCTATAACGACAAGGATAACGCTTTCAACAGATACGGCGATATGATTTATTCTACTGTCGGTACCACAAAAGCAGGCTATATGGGTGAGGATCCATATTTATACCTGCAGCAAACGGACGGTAGCTGGAAAAAGGTTATGTTAAAAGACGGTACCGTTGACCTTGACCATTTCAAGGGATATGTCCGCATACCGCTTCAGTTTATGTGCTCCGAAACCGACTCCGTTGTCACGGAATCCAACGAGGATTTCGGTGTAAAAAATCCTGTGTCCGATATGTATGTGTGGAACAACTCGGATAAAACTAAAGCAAATGCCAACAAGTATTATAACGAGAAAATTAAGCTTTCGCAGTCGGTAGTTGTTGACCCTGCCGGTACTTCGATATCCGATGCTCTGCTTATTAGACGCTATTCCTTCAGAATTAACAAGACGTCGACTCTTAGCGGCGAATACTATATCGACGGCGGCACGATGCTCGCTCCGTGCATGACTACGGCGGACGGTGGCAAGACAACAGCCGATTCGCCCAAAAGAGCTTATATCGATAAGACCAAAATCGGTACGGGTGAAGATCCGGTAGTTAATCGTACAAATGCTTTTAAAGCTATCGAGGATATTATGTCCGCCGGCTTTAAGTTTACAGGCTGCTCGTATGATCCGGCTTCTACGAGCCTTGAAACCAACAACGGCAGCGTAGGTAAAAAGATTTTCCTTGATAATGTATTGTTCTACCGTACAGACGGTCAGAAATACAGCGAAAATACCATTAACGGAGCAGCAAACACAGGCACGCCCGTTAAGACATATTATGACCAGGAAACAGAAATTCCGCGCGCTATTTTCAATGCCTGCCAAAAGTACATTGAAAATCCGAACTCCTACGATTACCGCGCCGTTAAGTATATCGAGGACTTGATAGCCGGTTATAAAAAATCAATTGAGGAATATAACAAATCCGAAGAAGCCGGAAAATCCGGTATAATCGATGCTTCATTCCTTGAGGAGTCTGCGCTCGATACCAAGGCGGCAGCACTCGGTATGACCGAGGCTTGGAAAAAATACAAGACCGCCAAGCAGGCTTGTATAGACGGTAAAACCTACGGCTCTGCTAACTCGGGGGCAGAGGATTTCATTCCGATGATTTCAACTAAGCTTGAGCAGCTTCTCGATTTCGACGAAAATACTCTCGCGGTAAGCGATGAGGATAAAGCCGTTGTTAAGAGCCTTTATGAGGTTTATATCCGCCTTAACTTAAGCCAGCTCACTATGCTCGGCAGAGCGGAAGAGGAGAAGCTCTTAAAGTACTTCAGCTTCATAGAAGAAGAACTTGCCGACAACTCTGTTGTAATAGGCCAGGCGCTTACAAACAACAAGGTTATACCGTTCGGTGACTTCGATTCCTTGGAAAAAGGCACCAGAAGCTGGCAATTTGAAAACTCAAAATATACCGGCCAGGTAGGTAAGGATTACTACTATTCTAAGGGATATTTGACATATCAGGTTCCCTTTGCCTCACTTTCGGCACATCGTGAAGATACCGCAACGCCTACACTTATACCGACCGGCGCTCTCGGTAATGACCCGCAGAGAAACGGTATTACAAGCTATCGCCAAAACGGTACCTCGGCAATCATTACGTCAAACGGTCTTGAGGGCAGAAACGCCGCAACGGTCACTGTAAATAACCAGTACGCCGAAGACAGAAAAGGCTGGTATAACTGCATAAGCATTACAAAGGGACTTGTTGACAAAGAACCGAGCAGCAGCGGCGATTACTCCGCGCTGAGAGCCAACAATATGTCGTCTGAGAGTCTCGGCGATTTTGCTAAGTCGTATACCAAAAATGACATAGGCGAAACCGACCGTCTGGCGCTTGTATTCTACGCCGATTTCTCTCAGCTTGATACCTTTACAATGGCGTTTAATATCAGCTCATACTATGAAGGCGCCGCCGAGGACTACACCCTCGACTTCGGCAGCAACAACGCGGCTTCTTACTTCTATCTCATTAACCCCAAGACGGGTGAATGGGCTAAATGTACTCCCAAGGATGAAAGCAAGAGAAGAATTTACGCTTACACCTCGGAGTACGGCATAGATACGGGAGACGGCGATTACCTGACCCTTTCTCACTACAAGGGCTATGTTATGGTTCCGCTCTTCCAGTTCTCGAGAGGCGTTCAGGGTATTTCGGCAACCTCTAACTATCGTATAGATGAAAAAGCCGAGTCCCTTAACAACATTTTCCGTGTTACCATAGGTATAGCGCCCTTGTCAAATTACGACGATTCGTCCGTAAACGGAAAGAGCGCAGCCGCAATGAACGGTAAGAGCTTTACAATAGGCTCTGTCGGCTTTACATACAGACAGGGTACCTCGGCATACGGCGCAGGCGTACAAAACAGAACCGGCGACGTTTCGTTCGACGATTATGCACAGGTTAAGTCTCTTACTTCAATGCAGTTTGAAAACGCGGTAGCGGATGTTGATATTTATAAAGCGAACACTCGTACCGAAAAGATAAACAAGGCACTTGCTCTTTATGCGCAGCTTTCGGATTATCAAAAGACAATACCGTCCGTTGCAAGAGCATACAGCGTGCTTCAAAAGTACAAGAGCATCGACGACGGCATCACTTTGCTCGATCAGCCGCAAATTGCGGTTGCCGATTTGAAACCTTTGATTGAGGCTATGCCGGCTGCAGCAACCGGCGGTTCCGTAACAGGCAGCAACGCCTTACCTTATCCCGGTTTTGTTATCGGCACCGATGAGAGCGGAACAGAGAAGCCGCTTATAAATTACGGCGCATATTCTCTCACCGCGGCTGACGTACAGAACATAATCAATTGGTATGAGCAGTCTTATGAGCGCTATACCGACGAGGCGATTGCGGCGCTCGGTGCGGAGAACGTCACAAAAATGGAAAACCTTTATAAGGTTGCAAAACGTTTGAGACTTCTCGAAAATTATCGTGACGGCTACACGAGTGACTCCGGTACCGCTATAACCGGTATTAAAGACCTTAACACTCTTGTTGCTTCAATGTACGGCGAGACCGGTAAAGCGACCGACCTTACGACCGACTGCAGACTTATGCCTACCGGTCAGACCGCGGCGCTTGAAAACTACCTCGAAAAGTATAACGACCTTGATTATTACGCTAAGTATATCTTAACTGATAAGGCCGACAAATTTGCAAGTGCTCCTCAGTATAAGAATTATGCTAAGTCGGCCGAGGCGGTTAACAAGGTGCTTGCCAACATCAAAACTTACACCGACGACATCACCGGTAAGACGGTTAAGGGCGGCGTTGTTAGACTTGAAGAAAAGTACACGGCTCTTTACAATACCGTTAAGGGTCAAATGGACAATAGCGGTATTCAGGACCTCACCGCAATAACGGAAGCGGTTGAAGAGTACAATTCGTTTAAGGGCTATATAAGGCAGGTTCAAGAGGTTAACGACGGTAACATCGTTAATTCCTCGGACGGCGAAGCTCTCCACGGTATTATAGATACCCTCCGTATTTTCCCGAACTTTGTTTCGGAGGTAGACAAAGACAGCGTCGCTCTCAATAAGGATGCAACAACGGGAACCGCAGTCTTTACTCTTTCAAATGCCGTTAACTATCCGGACGGAAGCTACACACTTCGTGTAACCTCTAAAAACGGAGGTCTTAAGGACGTTTCAGGCAACATCCTCGATTACAACGTTGCAATGACGGGTGCGATTGAAAAGACCGTAACGGCAAAAGCTCTTAACACTTCTCCCGAAACCGCGGATGTCGCAAATAACACCGCTTCGGCGGCAGCTCCCAAGGCAATAAACTTTACGTTTACCGTCACGGGCGTTACCGTAACGAGTGAAGATGTTATTACAATAGAGCTTATCGATAATGCTACCGGTGAGGTTGCTGTTGACAAGACAACAAACGAGCCTGTCAGAAAAACAATCAATATTCATTTTGCCGCAGACGACTTCTTTGAGGTTACAATTCCTGCGGAAATAGATGTTCCTTGGGGCGAGACGGAAGCCGTTGATGTTTCCTATAAGGTTACGTCTTCACTTGATACGGGCAGCAAGATTGGTGTTTCCGTAGCACGCAGCGCTTCTGTCGCAAATGACACTCTTACCAATGCAGCAACATCGACATACGCTCTTCCGTATACTTCACAGAACTTTACTTCCACAGAATTTACAGGTAAAAATGAGGGAGCGCTTCCCGCTCAAAAACCGTCATTGACGATTTCCGGTTGGACGGACGCTCCGATAGCCGAGTATTCGACTACTCTTACTTATACCGTAGATTACACTAAAGGTTAATTAACAAATTAAATGCTTTATCAAGACCATAAGGAGGTGGTTCTATGAAGAAAACATTATCAGTTTTGCTCTCAGTGCTTTTATTGTCGCTCGTGACTGTTCCGTCTTTCGCGGCTCCGGCTACGCTGAACAAAGAGAACCCCGTAGGCTCCGTAAAGATTTTTACCGGCGAGGGCAAACAGGATGAGTATGAGCTTACAATTCCTGCCGATACCGAAATACCGTGGGAAGCTACTTCTTACGCAATAGGTAAGGTTACGGCAACTAAAATGTGGCTGTCTCCCGGCAAGACCGTTAAGGTGGCTGTTACGTCGCTCAACGGCTCAAAGCTTGTCAACACTTTGGACAGCTCAAAGACTATCGCCTACACGCTTACAGGCGCAGAGCAAATGGCGTTTTTACCGGGCGATTATATGAAGTCTTATGACCTCTCCGTGAACATCGCAGAGGCTGAATGGCAAAAAGCCGCTTCGGGTGAGCATACAGATGTTCTTACCTTTACGGCAGAATATACTAACGCGTAATAAATATAAGGAGATAAATTATGAAAAAGCTTATTTCTATCGCACTCGCAGCGGCCATGCTCGCAGCTGTTTCGGTTCCCGCTTTTGCAGCTAATCCCATAACCAAGGAAACAGAGCAGACCGGCACAACCATAATTAAGACATCCACAAAAACAGGCCCCGATTCGCCTGAGGATGTTGCTGTCAGATACACCGTTTCTATTCCGGCAGATACAGAAATTTACTGGGGCACAGAGGAGACAAATCTTGTTTACTCTGTTGAGTCTCACCTCAAGAGAGGCCAGGCTCTCAAGGTTACCGTAGCAGGCACAGGCTCTATGAAGACCGATGCTGCAGCAGGCGAGGTTTACACTCTTCCCTATACTCTTTCGGGTGACAACGCTTTCACGGCAGACAGCCCCGTAGTTTACGGCAACAAGGAAACTCCGGCCGTTGACAAAAATCTCAAGGTTACAATAAGCAGCGAGGACTGGAACAGAGCTGTTGTTGATGTTTACAACGACACCCTTACCTTTACCGCTGAGGTTTAATTATTGAAAGGAGACTAATATAATGAAAAAGCTTATTTCAATCGCACTTGCAGCGGTTATGCTTGCAGCAGCTTCGGTTCCCGCTTTCGCAGCTAACCCCATAACCAAGGAAACTGACAATACCGGTACAGCTATTGTTAAGACCGCCACAAAAACAGGCCCCGATGCTCCCGAAGACGACGCTGTTAAATACACCGTTACAATTCCGGCCGATACCACAATTTACTGGGGCGCAGAGGAAACAGCTCTTGACGGATTTTCTGTTGAGTCTCACCTTAAATACGGCCAGAAGCTTAAAATCGGCGTTGAGGGCTCAAGACTTATGAAGCTTACCGAGGATGCAAACGAGACATTGGCTTACGATTTCTCGGCTGACTCTAACCTCGAATTTATAGCTGACAGCCCCGTTATCAATCCCGCAAAGGCACTTACCCTCAAGGTTAAGGTTGCCGCAGACGATTGGAACAACGCTATCGTCGGCGAGTACAGCGATACTCTTACCTTCACCGTAAGCCTTTGATTTTGAAAGGAGATAACCACAATGAAAAAATTACTTTCAATAGCTCTTGCGGCGGCAATGCTCGCAGCGGTTTCCGTTCCGTCATTTGCAGTTGATAAGACGCTTACAAGCGACCATACCTCCGATACGGCTAAGGTTATTACTTCTACAAAAACCGGTCCTGACGGTCCCGAGGCTACTTCTTACACGGTAACCTTCCCGGCAGAAACCACTATTTACTGGGGCAAAGAGAGCACAGACTTTACATACAACGTAAAGTGCCAGCTCAAATCAAACGACCGTCTTAATGTTACGGTAGCAAAGGAAGACGGTACAACCGACCTCAAGGCTATCGCATCAGGCAATACCGCTACTCTTCCTTTCAGCGTAGCAGGCACCACAGCTTATACTTCAGCCTCTGCAGTTGTTGCAGATGAAGCTGTTAACGCAGCAGTAAACATTGCCTCAGCTGATTGGGCAAAGGTTCCGGTAGATGAGTACGAGGGTAATCTTACACTTACGGTTTCGATAGCTCCCGCTACAATCTAAGAGTCGGAAACCCTTTCAAAATACAAGGAGAACCAATTATGAAAAAAATTCTTTCAATAGTCATTGCGGCTGCGATGCTCTTGGCTATATCGGTTCCCGCTTTTGCTGCAACTGCGACAATAGATCAGTCTACTTCCGGTGGCGTCGGTAACTCCTCGGTAGTTACCGACCGAAGCGGAATAAGCGGTACCTTTACCGTTTCTTATCCCGCCGAAACCACCATTTATTGGGGCACCGAAAGTACCGAAATCGGTTACACTGTATCGAGTACGCTTGTGAGCGGCAATAACCTTCGTGTTACTGTAGCTCAGGACAACGCAAATCTCCATACAGGCGGCGGCAGACTTCTTCCTTACACTATAGCCGGTGATACCAACATAACAACCGGTCACGAGACAGTTACCAACAGCGCATATTCGGTAAATGTCAATATTACTAAGGAAAACTGGGGATCCGTTTCCATTGATGAGTATGAAGATACTCTCACATTTACAGCTTCTGTTGAAGCGATAGCTTAATTTTTTAATCCTAAAAGGAGTTATATTATGAAAAAGTTACTTTCATTAGTTCTTGCGGCGGCTATGCTTGCGGCAGTTTCAGTTCCGTCCTTTGCAGCTGAAATCAATAAGGATACAGCGGACGGCAAGGGTGTCGCAACCGTTAAGACCGATACAACAAACGTTCCCGCAGACGGTTATTTCACAGTAACATATCCTGCTGAAATGAGCGTTAAATGGGGCGCTGAAACCACAGCCTTCACCTACAATGTTACGTCAACTCTCAAGACCGGCAAATGTCTTTCCGTTTCGGTTGCTTCGGAGGCTGGCAAAATGAAGCCCGCTACCGATAACGGCTATACCATTCCTTACGCCTTCAGCGGCGACACTTCCGTTAAGACTGCTGCCGAGGTAGTTAACAATACTTACAACATTAACGTTGACGTTGCAGCAGCAGCTTGGAACGCTACCATCACCGATTACAGCGATGCTACCGTTACCTTCACAGCAGCAGTTGTTGACAAATAATTTATTCAACATTAAACATTAAGTACATCAAGGAGTTATAATTATGAAAAAGATAGTATCAATTCTTCTTGCTGTTATGATGATAGCCGCTATTGCGGTTCCCTCATTCGCAGCTACAATAACCAAGGAATCAGACCCCAAGACCGCCGATGTTCAGGTTAAGACAAAGACAACCGATAAGGAGAACAACGATCCCGAAAACTACACCGTTACCATTCCTGCTGAGATCACAGTTGCTTGGAACGACACAACAGCTCAGGACGCTTCTTACACCGTTGATTCTCAGCTTAAGCTCGGCGCTAAGCTCAAGGTTTCGGCTGCTGCTAAGGACGCAGGCAAAATGACAAACGCTGCTACCGATAAATTCCTCACCTTCACCGTAGCAGGCGGAGAAGTTGCTGAATATCCCGAGCTTAACAACGCTGTTAAGTCTGCAACAACCGTTACAATCGCTGACTTCAATGCTCCCATAGCTGAGTATGTCGGCCACATGCTTTATACCGTAGAGTACGTTCCTGCATAATTATTGCCAGATTTTGATTTTTAAAATTTTTAAGGAGGTGGTTTCATGAAAAAGGCTTGCAGTGTGCTGTTGTCTGTTTTGCTTATATTCACCATGCAGCTTTGCGTTTTCGCCGAGGCAGGTGAAATCGGTAAAACACAGCTTAAAACTGTAGTCCCGAATACCCATGAAATTACCGTAACGTATAACGACGGAGGTTATGTCCTTAAAGACGGCAACCTTATTGCAAGCGGTGCTAAGTTCGCCGTTGACCGTTTTGATTCGCTTTCTCTCGGAGCTGTTGCAAAGCTTGACAGCCACCTTGAGCGTGTCACGGTAAACGGTAAAGATTATACCGGTAAATTGCAGTACGGTATGTTGAGATTTGATTCGGTTACCACCAATATGAACATTGTGTTCACATTTAAAAAATGCTTCGGACCCACAGAGCCGACTACAAATCCCACAGAACCTACCGAGCCTACAAGACCCACAGAGCCGACAGCTCCGACAGATCCCTCAGGCACAACAAATCCTTCAGGCACCACCAATCCTTCGGGCACCACTAATCCCTCGGGCACTACAAATCCCGGCGGAGATCACGAAGATCCTTGTGTTCGTATGGGTATGAATGGTAATGTGTATCGCGGTAAAAACCTTTTCCCGGGCGCTAAGCTCGACATTGACCTCGGCGAAATCAAGGCTGAGGCAGGAAAAGACGGTGCATACAGCGTTGACGTTATTAAAGACGGTTTCCATGTTGTAACAATTACCGACGAAAACGGTGAAGTAGCCGGCAAGACTACTTTCTCGGTAAGCGTAAGTGATACGGCAACAGAAACAACCGTTATTAAACTTGATGACGGCTCGCAGATTGCAATTGTTCCGAAGGGCACCAATACCTTATGGCTCGACTTTGTCGTTAACGACGACGGTACTATTAATATTGTTCCCGGCACACCCGTAGAGGAGCCGACAAACGAAGTTCCGGTAACCAAACCGAGCGACAGCGGCAACCCGATAATTAATAACCCGGTAATATCCAAAACCGGTGAACTTATCCGTGAAAATCCGCTCGCCGCAGCTGCTGTTTTCCTTTGTGGATTGTCACTTATATTCTTCATAATTCTTCGTAAAAAACGTAAGGATGACGAGGAAGAGGAAAACACAAAACCCGTTTGCTGATATAAACGGTAATAAATAAGTTTAAAATACCCCGACTGCGGTCGGGGTATTTTTATGTGTATCGGCATTGCAAACGGTGATGTGTTATGTTATAATACTTTGTCAGAACTTAAACGGGTAAAAGACCGAGGTTCGTCTTCTTGAAAGAGGTGGCTGTATGCCCATAAAAATAGATAATCAGCTTCCGGCGCATCATAGCCTGGAGCTTGAAAATATATTTGTTATGACGGAGGACAGAGCCGTCAAGCAGGACATTCGTCCGCTTAAAATTATAATACTGAATTTAATGCCTACAAAAATTGAGACCGAAACTCAGCTTTTAAGGCTTCTCAGTAATTCTCCGCTTCAGCTTGAAATAGACTTGCTGCAGGTAAAAAGCCATATTTCAAAAAATGTGTCAAGGGAGCATATGCTCAAATTCTACAAAACCTATGACGATGTCAAGGACGAAAAATTCGACGGTATGATAGTTACCGGAGCGCCCGTTGAGATGATGGACTTCGAAGAGGTCGATTATTGGGACGAGCTCTGCAAAATATTTGATTGGGCAAAAACAAATGTGTATTCCACATTTAATATATGCTGGGGAGCGCAGGCTGCGCTTTACTATAATTACGGTATTCCGAAGCATCTGCTTCCCGAGAAGGTTTTCGGCGTATTTCGCCACCAACCGCTTGATTTGTATCATCCGCTTTTGCGCGGATTTTCCGATGTCTTTTATGTTCCGCATTCACGTCACACGGAAAACCGAAAAGAGGATATAATAAGAGTAAAGGATCTTCAGATTTTGTCTTATTCCGAGGAAGCCGGAGTCCATCTCGTGTCGGATATGGCGTGTCGCAATTTTTACTGTTCGGGTCATTGCGAATATGATAGCGACACCTTGGCTCGCGAGTACTTCCGTGATTTAAAGAAGGGCCTTGACATAAAGATGCCGCAC
>ENA-OPDA01001950-OPDA01001950.1-human-gut-metagenome-genome-assembly--contig:-NODE-1950-length-12818-cov-2.295777_pt1 | contig 12818 bp, 11 predicted proteins | sample MGYA00241253_ERZ501486 | MGnify/ENA primary metagenome ERZ501486 (study PRJEB25962, sample SAMEA2042510) | human gut metagenome | biome: human gut; feature: human-associated habitat; material: faeces... | reverse complement strand
GTCATCAGGCAGAGGGTTGCGGGGTTATACCATTCCGGCTTTGTCAAAAACATGATACATTGCAGGATGGAGGCCACCGCGGCCATGGCGGGCATGGTATCTGCGGTATTGCCCCGGCGCATGTTGATCAGCCCGGCCAGACCGCCCAGCATCGTCTGCCAGCACAGGGCCGCGCTGGCAGCAAGCAAAATCAACATGGTCACCAGCAGCGGTTTGGTGCTGGCTGTGGTATCCAGCGGGCCAAGATTGGCTCCGGTGGCCGCCATGGTGCCCAGAACGATCATAATCAAGGCTGCAGCGCCCACGGCGATTGCTGTGCCGGTGGTGATCATCACCCGTAGTTCCAAGTCATGGCGCACCACGGGGGCATCATCGGTGCTTTCGTATTCGTGGCGGTGCAGGACGGTGGCCTGTGCGGCAAAAGGCGCTTCGCCATCGGGGGTGGTTTCGTCCTTCGGCTTGCCTGCAAACCGGAGGATGTTAAAGCCTTTGCCGGGCTTTTTTTGTTCCGGTGCTTCCGGCTCCGCCCCGGCATTGGGGTCGCTCAGGTACTGGGCAGCCGCCTGGTAATCGGTATCGGTCTTTTCTGTTTTTGCCTTTGAATCCGATTTGATCTTTTCCAGGTTGATGGACTGTTCAATGCCGCGCACAAATTCCGCGGTATTGGGCTTTTCATCCACCAGGGGGCCGATCAGCTCCTCAAAGCTTTCTTCCTCTTTTTTCGGGGCGGGCTTTTTCGGTTCTTCCGGCTGCTCTTCCACCCCTTCGGCAATCTCGCTCAGGCGGATTTGCCCGGTCAGGGTCTGGGCCAGCTCCTGCGGCAGTTCCTCAAAGGTATCGCCGCTGGCGGGTTCTTCCTGCACGGGGGCAGCTTTGGGCGCAGGCTTTTTGCGGCGCGGCGGCAGGGCTGCGTTCAGTTCATGCAGGAACGACTGGGTGCTTTCCGGTGCGGGCTCGTCCCCCAGCTGCATGGTAAAACCGGTGGTCGCCTGCGGGGCAGGCGCGGGCTGCGGCTGCACCGTATCGTTTGGGGTCATGACCGGCTCGCCCACGGGTTCCGCTTCGCGGCGGGGGGCAGGCCGAGTGAACGGCATGGTGCGTTCCCGCTCCTTGCGGGGGGTGAACTCCACGGTATCCCGCTTTTTATTTTTGCGGTAAACATTGGGCTGAGGTTCCGGCTGCGGGGCCGGCTCATCCTTCGGAGGCAGCGGTTTGCCTGTGGCGGCAAACTGGGAAGTCTGCCGCCCGGAGATGGAAAGCCCTGCGTTGGTAGCGGTCAGGCGGGGCATCTCGCCCGTTTCCTCTGTTTCCGGCTCCTCCCGGGGCTGTTCCGGAACCTCCCAGTTTTCTACCGGGGCTGTATCCGGCTCGCCCTCATACGGGTCATAGGATTCCAGCTCGTCATAGACATCGTGCTTTTTGCCGCCGAACAGGCTGGCAAAAAAGCCTTTTTTCTTTGCAGCGTAGTGGCGGGGCGGCTCTTGCTCGCGCAGCTCCATCTCGTCCGGTTTATCCTGTGGCAGAGCATCCTGCAACCGGGGCAGTTGTTCTTCCAGCTGCTGGGTGCTCTGGTTTTCCACCCTGCCGCTGACCGAAACATTGATCGGCTCAAACTCCCCGGTATCGGTAGCATATCCAAAGCCAAACAAGCCCTTTTTCTTAGGGGTCTGCTGGCGCTCCTGCTCGGACTTCATATCATCCGGAACAACGGCCACGCTGGTGCCAAAAAAGTTGGTAAAATCTTTTTTTCCTTCATCCAGGTACTTGCTGTCCGCTTCCGGCACCCTGCGGCCCAAAAAGGCTTTAATGACGCTGGTGCGGGTGGTATCCCCTGATGTTGCATCCGCCGGTTTTGTCTCCGGCTGTACCTGCGGGGCCGGCTGCTGGGGCGCAGTTTGTGCCGGGGCAGGGCGGGCAGGCTGCGGAACAGGTTCCGAGCGCACCGGCTGAGTCTGTTGTACAGTTTGTATATTATTTTGTTTTTCTACTTTAGGCTCAACTTCCGGCATGCGGCGCGGCTCCGGCACAGAAGCAGGCCGGCGGGCCGGGGTAGCGGGGCCGGGTTTATTCTTTTTGGCAGCCCGCATACTGGGCAGATCGCCCAGCAGGTCGTCCAGCACAGCGGTGGAAAACCGGTCCTCGGTGTTAAAATTATTGCCTTTGCCCAGCGTGATATCCGGCAGGTCCTCTTTCTGGATGGGCCCCAATGCCGAACCGCCGCCGGAGGATTCCTCCATGCTGCCGTGGCCCAGGCTTTGCAGGATGGCATCCACCTGGCGGTCTGTTACACTATCCCGGATGCCGCGTTCGGCCTGCTCATGGCTGAGCTCTTCCAGAATGCGGTCCACGGAATCATTTGTACGTTTGCTTGGCATGTTGTTCTCCCCTTTGGTATGGGATTCCTTTTTTTGCGCAGCCGTTACTTGCGGCGCTGCATGATGTTGTACATCAAAATACCGGCGGCCACGCTGACGTTATAACTGTCCACACCGGTTTCACCACCGGCCATATCCAGCGTAACGGCGGCATCGCACAGTTTGCGCACCAGTGCGCCGGGGCCTGCGCACTCGCTGCCCAGCACCAGCGCCACCGGGCCGGAAAGATCGGTCTTTTCCAGCGGAGCACCGCCCAGGTCGGCACAGTAAACAAAAATGTTCTGCTTTTTCAGGTCACGGATGGCCTGCGGCAGGTTGGCGACCCGCGCCACCGGGATGCGGGCAGCTGCCCCGGCGCTGGATTTCATGACCGTGCCGGTCACGCCAACGCCGCCGCGCCGCGGGTGGGCACCGCACAGCAGCGCGCTGCGCAGGATTGCGCCCAGGTTGTGGGGGTCCTCAATACCGTCACACAGCACGAGGAACGGCGGTTCGCCGCGGTCTTTTGCGATCTGCAAAAGTTCCTCCACGCCAACATACTGGATGCGGGCAGCCCAGGCCGCCACACCCTGGTGGTCCTGGGTACCGCACAGCTTTTGCAGCTTGCCGGCGGGTACACGCTTGATGACCGCCCCGGCCGCTTTGCCCAGCGCGGTATAATACCCGGCCATGCGCGGCTCCATGCTGTCGGCCAGCAGCAGGGTGTCCACCCCGGCTTCGCTTTTCAGCAGTTCGGTCACGGGGTTTTTGCCCCATACCAGGGCGGTATCCTGCTCCGCAGGGGCCTTGTCTGCCTTGGCCTGGGGGGCCTGCTGGGGCATGCGTTTTTTATTTTCCATCTGCAATGTGGTTACTCCTTAAAACGATTGGGTAAAGCCCTGTGCGGCGGCGTTTGGCAGCCATTTTGCCGCGTATGGCAGCCCGCACAGCTTTCTGGCATGATTCGATAATTATACAGATATAGTATAGCACATTTCCTATGCTTTTGTCACCTTTTTCCTTGGCGTCAAAAGTACAGATTTTTCACCCTTTTGCGCGGTGCTTTTGTGCGTGTTTTCGCGGTTTATACAAACCGTACTGGAAAGGTTTTCCTTTGAGGATGTTGAAAACCCTGTTGAAAGCGTGGAAAACCCGCTTGTATGGCCAGTTTTCCACCGTTTCAGGGGGTGTTTTCAACATATTGTGGAAAACCTTTCAACATAACAGTACGGATAAACGCCCCCGCTTACTGGGCAAACTACCAGTTTTACCCCCGTTTTTGCGGGTAAAACTTACAATTATTACGGGGGTTTTGCCCGTTTTTTCACTTTCCACAGGTTTTCCCCACCCCGTTTGTGGACAAAAAGCGAAAAGTTCATCCTGCATGTTGAATGCAAAAATTCCCCACAAAATTCCATCCTGTTCAGGCCATTCCGGCTGCTGCAAACCAGTCCGCCGCAGCCCGCAGAACGGGCGCGGCATTGCTGCCCCCGCCGCCGTATTCGATCACCACCGCCACCGCAAACCGCGGCTGCTGCACCGGCCCATACCCGATGAGCACCGAGTTTGTGTAGTGGGTGCCATCCGGCAGCGTGCCCGCCAGCTGGGGGCTGCCGGTCTTGCAGGCAAGGGGAATGGGTGATTCCCGCAAAGTGCGCAGCGTTTGGGCCATCTGGGCCATCCCCTCCCGGATGGGGGCAAACACTGCCGCCCCGCCGGGTGCCTGGGCTAAAACTTCCGGCTGCGCCTGCCAGGTTATATTCCCGGCGGTATCGGTGGTGCTTTGGGCAAAATGCAGTGCCGGGCGCTGGCCATCCCGCGCAAGGGCCCCGGCATAGGCCACCAGCTGCAAGGGGCTGACCGACGTGTTGCCCTGCCCAATGGCCGCCATCAGTGCAAGGCCCGCCTGATAGTTCTCATCGGTGCTCCAGGTCAGGCGGCCTGTAGTTTCCGGCAGCTCAGTACCGCAGGGTACTCCAAGGCCCAGCTGCTGCGCGGTAGCGGAAAACGTATCCACCCCAAGGCGGCGGCCGACATCATAGAAATAAATGTTGCAGCTGTGGCGCAGCGCCATAACCATGCTGACGGCCCCACGGTGCCCCAGCTGCAAACAGCGCGGCTGGTAACCCGCATAGTAGGTGTACCGTCCGCCGCAGTTTACGGTGCTTTGCGAGGTGATGATCCCCGCCGCCAGAGCCGATGCCGCTACTGCCGGTTTGAACGCCGACCCCGGCGCATACTGGCCGTTCAGCACCCGGTTGACCAGCGGTGCTCCCTGGGCTGTGGCCAGTGCGGCATAATTCTGCCGCCAGCTGGCAAGGTCATAATCCGGCAGGCTGACCGCCGCCAGAACGCCGCCGGTCTGCACATCCACCACCACAGCCGCCCCTGCGCAGGCTTCTTTGCCCTTGCCTTCCGGCTTTGTGGCCTGTAAAGTTTCAATTTGCTGCTGCAATGCGCTGCGCAGGGTGCGCTGCAAATCAGCATCCAGATAGAGATGCAGGGTATCCCCGGCCTGCGGGGTAGTCTGCACAGTTTCGATCCGCGTATGGCGGCTCCGATCCACCGTCACTTTCAGGCTTCCCGCTCTGCCGCGCAAAGCATCCTCCCAGGCGGCTTCCAGCCCCCATTGGCCGATGGATTCATCCATGGCAAGGCCTTGGGCCTTTTCCTGTGCCCACTGCTCGGCACTCATGGCCCCCACGCCGCCCAGCAGCTGCGGAGCGAGGGTGCCATCCACCGCCGTGCGGGTACCGCGGGCAGTCAGTCGCACCGCCCCGCTCTGGGGCAGACCGGCAGCCAGCAGGCTCTGGCACTGTGCCTGGGTCAGATTTTCAGCCAGCGGCAGTTCCCCCGCCGAAACGGCAGAACAAAAGGCGGCAAGCTGTGTTTCCACATCCTTGCCGCCTAGATCCAGTTCTTTTAACGTTTGCAGGGTCTGCGCCATCTCGGTGTCCGGTGGGGCCGGAACGCAGAGCGCCAGGTCATACACGGTGTCATCCTGCACCAGCGCCGTGCCGCTGCGGTCCACAATGCTTCCCCGCGCCGCTGGGATGCGCACGGTATAGCTGGTCTGAGATGCCTGTTCCAGCTTTTTAGCATAGTGCTCCGCCATGGTAAACTGCATCCAGTACAGCCGCACCAAAAATGCCGCAAACACGGCAGTGCAGAAAATCAGCAGGAACCACACCCTCTTTTTGCCGTCTTTTTTCATGCGCACCTCCCGGCAGGCCACTGCCTGCTCTGGTCTGATCGTTCTTTGGTCTGTCCTTTTGCCATATGGGTATTATACAAGGTTTTGCCGCAGCTGTCAGCCCCCGATGAAATACAGGCAGTCGGTTTCATCGGCAGTATCTTCCAGCGGGGCGCGCAGGGTCAGGCCGCCGGGGTCGGGCTGGGGCGCTGCTGCCAGCTGCCCGGCCCAATACTGTCCCTGCGCGGTAACGGCCAACTCCCCCGCTGCCGCCTTACAGCTGCAGGGCAGGCCGGTCACCCACAGGACTCCGTTCTGGCGGGTCAGCGTGCCAAGGGCCTGCCCCACCAGAGCCGGGACTGCCCCCGCTCCGCTGCCTGCCGGGGACACCGTGCCATGCTCCCCTGCAATGCCCGCAAAACGGCCGCTGCGGTCCACACGGGGTCCCAGCGTTCGCCGTCCGTCTGCCTGCTTTGCAAAAAATTGCGCAGGGCGGCGTTTTCTTCGGCATCCGGTTCGTGTTCTGCCAGCTGGCGGCGCAGGGCAAACAGCTCCCGCTGCATCACGCTCATTTGGGCGGCATAGTGTTGGGCTAAGGCATCATCCAGCCGCCGGGGCAAAGCCGCCCCCCACACGGCCATGCTAAGCAGGGCAAGGCCCGCCAGCCCCAGCAGCAGCGCACAGAGCTGCCGGAGCGTTTTGTGCCGTCTGCGCGGTGCCGGACGCGCAAGGTCCAGCCCGTCCCGTTCTTTTCGTCTGGTATGCCGCATGGTGCGCCGCCCGCCTTTCGCTCATTGTTTTTCTCCACAACTATATGTTTGCCCGCCCCCTGCTAGACTTTGGGGGCGGATTTGATATAATAGAAGAAACCAAACCAAATGTTAAGGAGTACCTGCCATGCCTGCCACTTTGCTTGTTTTAGATATTGACGGCACCCTGCGCCCCCATGGGGAGCCGCGCGTGCCCAAAGAAAACGTCGATGCCCTGCGCACCGTGCAGAAAGCCGGGGTCAAGCTCGTGATTGCCACGGGGCGCTGCCGGGCAGAGATCCCCGCCAAAATGCTGCGCGGCATCCGGCCGGATTACTGGATCTGCGCCGCCGGTGCCCAGGTGGAGGATGCCGCCGGGACCGCCCTGTACACCAGCCACATGACCGCCGAGGAAATGTACGCTCTGGTGGATTTTTGCGAGGACTATGAGCACCCGCTGGGATTCAGCTTTTCGGACGGCGGGTATGTTTACCTGGATTATGAGGCCTTCCATGTGCAGGAGAAAGCCGCTGCACTGGAAGGTTGCCTGAAAGACGGCGAGGACCAGGACCGCCACCTGTTGGATATGCCGTTTTCCGCGTTCGGTATGCTGGCGGCGGAAGATATCGCCAAGTTCCAGGCCAAATACGGCTACCTGGGGCTGCAGTTCCTGCCCTACCACGTGACGGGGTGCGATATCCTGCGTGCCGGACAGGACAAGGCAACCGGCCTGCAGGCACTGCTGGACCATTTGGGCCTGGCCGCTGCGGACTGCGTTGCCGTGGGCGACGGTCCCAACGATGCCGGAATGCTGGCGCTGGCCGGGCGTTCCTACTGCATGGCGGACGGCATGAAAACCGCCAAAGCTGCCGCCAAGGCGCTGGCCCCTGCCGCTGCACCTGATGGCATTGCCCAGCTGTGCCGCAGTCTGTGGCCGGAGATATTCCGTTGAACACCAAACAACCGTACACCCATGTGGGGCCGGGGCTGCCCCCACTGTACGGCGCACAGGCCAAAGCGCTGATCTTAGGCAGCTTTCCCAGCCCAAAGAGCCGGGCACAGGGGTTTTATTACGGCCACCCGCAGAATCGGTTCTGGCCGCTGATGGCTACCCTGACCCACAGCCCCACCCCCGCATGGGAGGATCTGGATGCCAAACGCGCCATCATCATTGGCAGCGGGCTGGCGGTGTGGGATGTCATCCACGCCTGCTCCATCCGCGGGGCATCGGACGCTTCCATCAAAGATGTGGAACCGAATGATCTGGCAGCCCTGGTAAACCGCCTGGGCGTACAGGCCATTTTTTGCAACGGTGCCACCAGCGGCAGGCTGTACCGCAAATACGCCCAGCCCCTGACCGGGTTGGAAGCTGTGGTGTTGCCCTCCACCAGCCCGGCCAATGCGGCGTTTACCATGCCGCGGTTGCTGGATGCCTGGGGCACTGCGCTGGAAGGATATGTGAACAAACCGTAAAAAGCGCAAAAAAGCGCCGTTTTGCCGCCCGAAAGGGGCAAAATTGTTTGCATTGTCCCCGCCGTTGCACTATAATGAAAGGGTATTCCTTTTGCTCCGGCGTTTGCCTTTGCCGGGGCGCACCTTACTACAAGGAGCTTTGAACCCATGAGCAAGTGGATCGAAAAGCGCACCCGCCCGGTTCTGCCGCTGTACCTGGCTGCACTGACCTGGCCGGTTGCTTCCCTGATTCTGCCGCCCTACCGGCTGGTGAACCTGGTTATCATTGCGGCACTCAGCACTGTGGTGTATCTGGTTTCTTCCCGCTTCTGCCCTACGCGGGTGCAGCGGGTGGAACAGCCCTATGCCACCGGCAGCGAGAACACCGATGCCATGCTGAACGGCATTGCCGCCAACCTGGATGCGCTGCACAAGCTGAATGACGCCATCCCGGATGCCGAACTTTCCCGCCAGCTGGACCGTATGGAAAAGGCCGGGCGCGGCATTGTGCAGGCGGTGGAGCAAAAGCCGGATAAAGCCCGCACCGTGGATCGCTTTGCACGGTATTACCTGCCGGAAGTGGTCAAGATCATGAGCGCATACGCCCAGATGGAAAAAGGCGGCATTACCGGCGAAAACGCCGCCCAGATCTTGAGCGAAGTACGCCGCAACGCTGGCACCATGGCCACCGCATTTGAAAACCAGCTGGACGCCCTGTATTCCGCAGAGGCAATGGATATTTCGACCGACATCGAAGTGCTTGAAAACATCATGCGCGGTCAGAATTTGACCTGATGCTCCCAACCCAAAATATAAAAAGAAGAAGAGAAAGGACTTGCCACTATGTCTGATCTGGATTTTGACCTGAACGCTCCCGCAGCACCTTCCCTGACCTTGGATGCGGCCCCTGCCGCCCCCACCCTGACCCTGGATCCCGAAGCGGATGCCAAGGTGGTGGAGGAAGCCAAAAAGGCTACCCCCGTTACCGTGGAGGATACCCCGCTGAGCCCCGAAGAGCAGAAGATGGTGCAGGATTTTGCTGAAAAGATCGACTTGACCAACTCCCAGATGATTTTGCAGTACGGCGCCGCCAGCCAGAAAAAGCTGAGCGATTTTTCTGACAGTGCACTTTCCCGCGTGCGCACCAAGGATATGGGTGAGACCGGCGAACTCATCACCCAGCTGATCGGTGAGCTGAAAGGCTTTGACGCCACCGCAGAAAATCAGAAAGGCTTCCTGGGCTTTTTCAAGAAAAAGTCCAACGAGCTGGAAGCCCTGAAAGTGAAATACGACAAAGCTGATGTGAACGTGGAACGCATCAAGGCCCAACTGGAGGACCACCAGGTAACCCTGATGAAAGACATTGCCATGCTGGACAAGATGTACCAGCTGAACCTTGTCTATTTCAAGGAGCTGAGCATGTATATCCTGGCCGGCCGCAAAAAGCTGCAGCAGGTGCGGGAGAACGACCTGGCCGCCGCTGAAGCCAAGGCCAGAGCATCCGGCCTGCCGGAAGATGCCCAGGCCGCCCGCGACCTGGCCGACCAGTGCGACCGCTTTGAAAAGAAGCTGTATGACCTGGAGCTGACCCGTAATATCTCCATCCAGATGGGCCCACAGATCCGCCTGATCCAGTCCAACGATACGATGATGGCCGAAAAGATCCAGACCACCATTGTGAACACCATCCCCCTGTGGAAGAACCAGATGGTTCTGGCCTTGGGCATGGCACACAGCCAGCAGGCCATGCAGGCCGAGCGCGCCGTGACCGATGCCACCAACGAGCTGTTGCGCAAGAACGCCGCAACCCTCAAGCAGGGCACCATTGACATCGCCAAAGAGTCTGAGCGCGGTGTGGTGGATATTGAGACCCTGCAGCAGACCAACCGCGATTTGATCAGCACACTGGATGAATTGAACAAGATCCGCGCAGACGGCAAGGCCAAGCGCGCCGCCGCCGAGCAGGAGCTGGGCCGCATTGAGGGCGAGCTGAAGCAGAAGCTGTTGGAAATTAACAAGTAATTATTTTTAGGGTGCATGATTGCATCCCCGTTAAGTGAGGACGACCCATGCAGTTGGAGCAGCAGGAAACATTTGAGATCAAAAGCCCGCAGCTGGAAGTGTTTGGCCAGGTGGAAAGCAAACTGCCCGCCCCCGCCAAAAAGCGGCCTTTTGCGGCCGGGTTCCTGGCCGTGATGGTGCTGGTTTCGGTGTTTGGCATTGGCGGCGTGCAGCTGAAAAGCCGTTACCGCAATGTGGCTGAAATTTACACCAGCGAGGTTGACAAGCACGGCAACAGCATCCAGGGGGATTTTACCACCCTGACGGATACCGCTGCCAACCTGATGCGTGCCTGCCAGAAGGTACTGGGCGGCTGGGCGAACATCGCCAACGAGTATGCTACCAAGCGTTATCGTTCCAACCTGATCAACTGGGGTATGCTTCCCTTCCTCATTCAGCCCGGGGATCTGCCTTTTAAGAATCTGGATTATCTGTTCGTTCCCGGCATCAAGAAAGCCGTGGAAGACAAGGCAGAAGAGATCAAAGCTTATGTGGTAACACCCGGAGAGGGCATGAAGGAATTCTCCCTGAAGTTAGGTGAACTGACCGATGAAGAACGCCAGATCATCTTAAAGGGCTGCTTAATTAACTATAACCGGGTGTAACTGAATAGTTACAACGAGAAGTAAGGAGCAAAAATATGGAATTTAACAAACCGGTATCCAACCCCATGATGGTGGGATCCATTGAATTATTAAAAGCAGAGGACACTCCGGAACACAGACAGCTGTTCTTAGACGAGCTGCAGAAGGCAAAGTTCCTGTCACCGGTCGTGATCGATCCGGTACCTCAACCCGATGAGAAGGGGCAGGTGAAGATTGCCAGAGATTCCAAGGTACAGTTTCCTATGCTGTCCACAGAGGACGGACGGAAGTTCTTCATGGCTTTCACGGACTGGATAGAGTTAAAAAAGTGGAAGGACGAAGAGAATCAGCAGACCTTCGCCATGAATTTTGACGATTATGCGGGGATGCTGCTTCGTAAGGATGCGCAGGGTAATATCAGCCCGGCACTGGGGTTCGTGATCAATCCTTTTGGCGGTAATATCGTGGTTACCAGAGAGATGGTAGCCGGCATGATCGCAGCGAAGCTGAAAGCAGCCGGAAAACCGGTGCCTCCCGCTCCCGGTGCACCTGCTGCACCCACACAACAATAAATTCGGACTAAACAAAACGCCCGATACGGACGATATAAGTAGCAGAGAGGTGACAAGGCCGGTCACTTCCTGCTACTTATTTTTTATATAGTTTGATAACGACACCACGGATGGTAATCGGATAGAATAATATTAAAATATTCTGTTCTGTTACCATTTTTTTGACTTAACAGTTCAGCCGTCAATATCGCATGTGGTCGCGAACTGTTAAGCTTTACAGGAAGCGCGCCCTGTATATGGTGAGGTCGGGGAAAGGAGAAAATTACAGATTTGAGAATTGATTCCGCAAGCATAGGAATGGATTCCGCCAGAAGCTATCATGCTTCTAAGACCAGCGTCAGACGATTTGAGATAACGGATTATCAGGCAGCTCTGACAGATGTATCCACCAAGGAGCAGAAGACACCGGAAGAGGGGGATACGGCACAGAATACCGGGGAACAGGAGAATTCCGCAGAGAATACTGCCATGACCGCAAAAGACTGGCAGAGCCGTTTTCTGGTATCTTCTGCCAGATGGGATATGCGAAGCAGTGCCAGTGAACAGACACTGTCCACCATCCGGGAATATACGGTACGCTATATTTTTGATTTATTGTTCCCCTCCAGGAACAGCACGTTGCGTGACTGGATGCAGGAAAACGGGTGGAATGCGGGCAATAGCGTTGATAACGCCCGGACGAATTCCGGCAGCACTCAGGGAACGGCAGCACCTGCGTCGGATACCTTCTATCCGGTTGCAGCCCGTATGAAAGTATTGAATTACGTGGGTGAGACCTATAATGTGGAGCAGGAAGACACCAGCTTCTCCACCGTAGGAACTGTGCGGACGAAGGATGGCAGAGAGATCAATTTTAATGTCAATGTAAATATGAGCCGCAGATGTGAGGAATACTACAGAGAGGAACTGAATGTGGCGCAGTTTGCCCTATACGATCCATTGGTGATCAATCTGAATACCGATGTGACCGAACTGGCAACAGCCGGAGCTGTCGGATCAGACCTTTTATTTTGATCTGGATGCCGACGGTGAGGAAGAAGAGATCTCCATGTTAAAGGGCAGCGGTTATCTGGCACTGGATAAAAACGGTGACGGTGTCATCAATGACGGCAGCGAGCTGTTCGGAACGAAAAACGGTGACGGCTTTGCAGACCTGGCACGGTATGATGAGGACGGCAACGGATGGATCGATGAGAACGATTCCATCTGGTCAAAATTAAAAATCTGGTGCAAAGATGAAAACGGCAACGACGTACTGTATAAGCTTTCCGACAAAGGTGTTGGAGCGATCTGTCTTAAGAATGTTTCCACAGATTTTACCATGCAGGGAGACAGAAAAGCGCAGGACGGCACCATGAATGCAAATGCAACGAATGCTGTGATCCGCAAGACCGGTATTTTCTTATATGAAAACGGAAATGTGGGTACTGTGCAGCATGTAGACATGGCAGCTTATGCCCAAAAAGCGTAACACCAATAAACAAAACATAAATACCGCATTCTGAATAAAACCCATGAATCAGGCAAGACTATAGGATAAACCAGGGAAAGTGGTTTGAGCGATGCAACAGCAGGCAGCAGATTCAGGGAACAGGAAGGATGCGGATAGAATATGAGTAGAAACAGAAAGAGCAATATTCACAAAGAACGTATAATAATGTTAGCTTCTTCAGCCTTTGTACTGGCAGCGTTGACCATGACGGGGGTCTATATGAAGGGGCAGAATGTGGAGTCCAAGGATGATGGCTATACCTTGGACTTCACTGCGCTTGAAAACAATGCGGATGATAAATTGCAGGAGATCACGGAGAACAACGATGAGCATCTGTTAAAAGAGGATGAGAACATTCCGG
>ENA-OPDA01001948-OPDA01001948.1-human-gut-metagenome-genome-assembly--contig:-NODE-1948-length-12824-cov-2.600125_pt1 | contig 12824 bp, 10 predicted proteins | sample MGYA00241253_ERZ501486 | MGnify/ENA primary metagenome ERZ501486 (study PRJEB25962, sample SAMEA2042510) | human gut metagenome | biome: human gut; feature: human-associated habitat; material: faeces... | reverse complement strand
GAATTAGCAACAGAAGAACAGAAGGCTAGGATTGAGCAGATCAGGGCGAAGACGGCAATTATATCTGGTGTGGATGAGGAAGAAACCGAAGATGATGGTTTCTTAGAAGCGCTTAAAGGCGAGGTATCCGGAGTATGGGAAGAAGAGTAAAGAAAGCAGCTTTTAAATTCAGGCCATTTTCCCGTAAACAAAAGAAAATCCTTACCTGGTGGATGCCAGAATCACCAGTTCATGACATGGACGGCATCATAGCAGACGGAGCGATTAGGTCAGGAAAGACAGTTCCTATGTCGCTCTCATTTGTGATGTGGGCAATGGAATCGTTTGACGGTCAAAACTTTGCGATGTGTGGAAAAACAATCGGTTCTTTCAGGCGAAATGTTTTGTTTTGGCTGAAACTGATGCTTAAAAGCCGCGGTTACTATGTAGAAGACCATAGAGCGGACAATCTCGTAATTGTTCGCAGAAATGGAAAGGAAAATTATTTTTATATTTTTGGTGGCAAGGATGAACGCTCACAAGACCTCATTCAGGGTATTACCTTGGCAGGGGTCTTTTTTGATGAAGTTGCCTTGATGCCAGAGTCTTTCGTGAATCAGGCAACAGGACGATGCTCAGTAGACGGTTCAAAGTATTGGTTTAACTGCAATCCGGATGGCCCGTATCATTGGTTTAAAACGGATTGGATTGATAAAGCAGAAAAAAAGAAGATAGTATATCTTCATTTCACGATGGATGATAACCTCAGCCTATCGGAGCGGATTAAGAAGAGATACCGCTCCATGTATACCGGTGTGTTTTATAAACGGTATATCTTAGGCCTTTGGGCAGTAGCGGAAGGCATTATCTATGATATGTTCAGTGAAGAAAAGCACGTCATATCAGAGCCGCAGAGCTATGTCGGTAGGAAGTATGTAAGTGTTGATTACGGTACCCAGAACGCAACTGTTTTCTTGCTCTTTGAGAAGAACCGAAAAGGGCAGTGGGTTGCTACAAAAGAATATTACTATTCTGGAAGAGATGAAGCGGAGCAAAAAACAGATGGTGAGTATGCGGATGATATGGAAGAGTTCGTCAGTGGGATTGAAATAGAATCAATCATTGTGGATCCGGCCGCAGCTTCCTTTATTGCAGAGCTTAAGAAAAGGGGCTTCAAGGTTAAGAAAGCAAAGAACGATGTTCTCGATGGGATACGTTTTGTTGGAAATCTTCTTAATCTGGGAGTTTTATTGTTTCTTAAAGATTGCAAAGAAACGATTAAAGAATTTGGTTCTTATATCTGGGATGAAAAGGCAATTGAACGTGGAGAGGATAAGCCAGTAAAGCAGTTCGATCACTGCATGGATGCTGCACGATATTTTGCTTATACCATCATAAGACGGGAACGAAAATGGAGTTGAGATAGATGATAAAAGAATTTATCGAAAGAATAGGGCAGGTGATTAGAAAGATGCTCGGAAGAGAAAAAATAAAAGATGCCATCGGGGTTGAGGTAGCGGTATCTGACAAAATGGCGAATGGGATTGATCTCTGGGCTAAGATGTATAAAAATGAACCGCCCTGGAAGGAAAAGAATATAAAGCTTTGTGGATTGCCTGCTGCTATTGCCGGAGAGTTCGCAAGACTTGTTACGCTGGAACTGAAAACAGAAGTTACAGGGAATGACTTCATTAACGAAGAGTACCAAGCGGTTATCAGTGACATCCGTAAATATACAGAATATGCCTGTGCTAAGGGCGGGTTAGCAATGAAACCTTATGCATCAGAAGGCCATGGTCCGCTTAAAAATACAGCCGTAGAACATGAAAATTCTATCGAATATGTTACTCCTTACGCTCGTAGACAGTATTATGAGCATAAAGGCGATGGCTTAAGAGGAAGAGAATGGGATAAGCGAATGTGGGCAGACAGAGGCAAGGAGATCACCCAGAGTGTGGCTGATTATATTGGAGGAAAAGCAAAATGATGGTAATGGAAGCGGTGCGGGAGATTGTAAAGAAATGCCCGTATCTTGATGAATATTATAAGAGCCTTTCCGTAGACAGACTTGGAAAGGATAGCACGAGCTATTCGATTGATTCTGTTCCAGGACAGCAGGTTACTAAGAGAGACATTGCCGGGAATACAACGCGGCAGTGTCTTTTTAATTTTTCCAGTCGGGAGCTGTACACAGAAGAAGTGCGTCAGAATCTTGATAATATCGGATTCTATGAACATTTTTCAGACTGGTTAGAAGAGGTATCTGAGGCAGGAGATTTTCCGGAATTGGATGCCGGCAAGACAATTAAAAAAATTGAAGCAATCACATGCGGCTATGTGTTTGATACGGAACTTGACAAGGCAAAGTATCAGATACAGTGCAGGATTATTTATAAACAGGAGGCTAGAAGATAATGGCGAATACAAGTAAAGAAGTAAAACAGAGATACCAGGAAGCGGCATATATCGAAGTTGGAGAAGCTTATGAGTTAGCCGGCACAGGTTTTGAAAAATTAGATGAAGAGCCGGGGGCACAGACTTCTTCAAAGAAGTATATCAATGATAAATCCTCTACTTCCTCTATTACATCTTATGAAGGAACGCATCCGTTTACAGCGGACCAGATTCTTTCAGAAAAGGTAATTGAGGATTTTGTATCTATTGGAAAGTTAAGAAAGACGGGAGGAGATGCGGAACGTTCTTTAGTGCGTGTTGATTTAGATAAACCAGTAGAATCAAAAGAAAATACTTTTGAGGCAAGGTGTTTTAATACTGCAGTGGAAATTTCCTCTTTTGCAGATAATGACGGAGAGCTGCAGGTAGAAGGTACACTTCACGATAAAGGTGACCCAGTAGAAGGTACATTTAATACGGAAACAAAGACTTTCACACCAAAAGCATAGGAAAGGAGAAGGCAGCATGAATAAGACATTTCAGTGGAATGGAGAGAAGTTTTATTTCTCGGCATTGGAAGCAGAGACAACAAGAAAATTTATTCCCGAAGCAACAAAAACAGCAAAAGCACTTGAAGACTATGAAAAAGATGTTGTAGGAGTAGGGAATCTTCTTAGTGCAGATGATATTATTGCAGAATGCAAAATTATTGATGCTTTTCTTGATACTATATTAGGAGAAGGAGCCGTCGAGAAGATGTTTAAAGGATATGACCTGGGAGAACGTGTAGCGGCAACGCAGAAGCTGACACGTTTAAACAACGCACAGGTTAAAGAATATGGAGAAGCCGCAAGTAAAGGTCTCTTTGCATAATTATGAATATCTTAATGGACAAGCCGCCAGAGCAAGTTGAGGTAGATGGAAAATTATATAAGATAAACTCTGATTTCCGAACTTCGATTCAATTTGAAATATTGATGCAGAAAAAAGAACTTACAGAGAAACAGAAAGAATTTGCAAACGAGCTTTGTTTGTTGGATAAGGAAATGGACAGAGAGACAGCCGAACTACTTGCAAAGTATAAAGATGGCTTAGAACTTTACTATCCAGAGATTCCGAATGACATCAACGAAGCAATCAATGCGATGCTGTGGTTCTATGAATGTGGAAAAGAAAACATTGATAAAAAGAAGTCGAAAAAGTCGGGCAGCGGAAAAAAGATTTATAATTATAACTATGATGCAGATTATATTTATGCAGCTTTCTTTGAACAATATCATATTGATTTAGCAGAGCAGGAACTTCACTGGTGGAAGTTCTCTGCTCTTTTTTCTGCTCTTTCTGAGGACTGCATGATAAGCAAGATTATAACGTATCGCGTAATCGATACGAAAGGAATGGAGAAAGAACAGAAAGCATTTTACAACCGGATGAAACGGTTGTACCAACTTCCGGAAGACATTTCAGAGGAAGAAAGAGAAAGACAGGACAAGATCACGCAGGCACTTCTTGGTGATGGTGATCTGACAGGAATTTTATAAGGGATGGAGCTGCAGCCCTAAGGAACGTGCAGTGTGAACATGGATGACAGACGCAGACGAATTTTATAGGAGGTTTAGCTATGTCTGCGGATGGACATATTGAGATTGAAGTTGAGCTTAATTCTGAAAAAGCAGAAAAGGAGCTTGATAGTTTAAGCAAAAGCCTTGAAAAAGACACTGCACAAGCTGCAAAAAAAGCGGAAAGTTCTGTTAAGCAGTCAGTAAAACAGATAGAAACTTCTGCGAAACAGGCTTCCAAGCAGACAGAAAGCTCTGCGAAACAGGCAGGACAGGAAGTAAAAAATACAGCCAGTTCTGCGAGTAAACAGGTGATTGATTCTACAAAAAAGGCAGAAGAAGAAGTAAAGAAATCAAGTAAAAGAGTAACAGAAGAAGAGAAAAAACAGTATAAGGAACGGGAAAAGACCAGAGAATCCAGTAAACCAGAGTCGGATCCAAGCAAGCCTTATAAAGAATCTTCTGAAAAGGCTACACAGTATTGGACGGGTGCCGGCAGCAAGATAAAAAGTATTGTAAGTACGATTACGGCTGCTACTGGTGCTGGAGCAGTTGCCGCCGGCACAGCTGCTATTAATGCGGGAAAGTCTTTTGAAGCTGGAATGAGTGAAGTGCAGGCAATCTCTGGTGCTTCCAGAAAAGATTTAGAAGCATTAACGAACAAGGCGAAAGAAATGGGGGCTACAACAAAGTTCTCTGCTACGCAAGCTTCAGAAGGACTTAAGTATATGGCTATGGCTGGCTGGAATTCACAGCAGATGATTGATGGTCTTCCTGGTGTCATGAACTTGGCAGCGGCTTCTGGTGAAGACCTTGGAACGGTTTCTGATATTGTGACAGATGCCCTCACAGCTATGGGATTAAAGGCAGGTGATAGTGCTCACTTTGCGGATGTATTAGCAACAGCGGCAAGTAGTTCTAACACAAATGTGGCAATGATGGGGGAAACCTTCAAATATGCTGCACCACTTGCTGGAACACTTGGATACAACATAGAAGATTTATCTCAGGCAATCGGATTAATGGCAAATGCAGGAATCAAGGGAAGCCAGTCAGGTACATCTTTAAGAAGTATACTTACACGCCTTGCAAGCCCTCCATCCGATGCGGCGAAAGCTATGGAAAAGTACGGAATTTCCATTAAAAACTCCGATGGTTCCATGAAATCCCTTATGGAAGTGATGGAAAACATGAGGGATTCGCTACAAGGACTTCCGGAAGATGAGAAAGCCGCCGCCGCTTCTGCACTTGGCGGCCAGGAAGCAATGTCTGGATTGCTTGCAATCATAAATGCAAGCGAGTCAGATTTTGATAATTTATCAAAAGCGATTGATAATGCATCTGGAGCGGCACAGGATCAGGCCGATATCATGAATGATAACCTACAGGGGGCATTATATGAATTAGGCTCTGCTGCAGAGTCGGCAGGAATCGAATTATATGATAATATCAAGAATCCTGCTAAGAAAGCTGTTAGAGCTGCCGCGACAGAGATTAGGAGTTTATCGACCACGATAAAAGACAACGGCATTGAAGCGATTATCCCAGAAGAAACGATTACGACTGTGAAAAACTTAGGCACTACTGCAAAGGCTGTTGGTGCTGGTGGTTTAAAAGTTCTTGGAGGAGCAGCGCAGTTTGCCGGTGAAAATATTCAGACTGCACTTCCAGTAGCAGCTAGCTTGTTGACGGTTGTTAAGGGGTATACGGTCGTAAAGACGATTTCTACTGCTTTTGCGGAGACGCAAGTTGCTATGGCTGGCGCAAGCACGGGAATGACGATTCTTGGAACAGTTGTGAAGTTGTTCACAGGAGAAGCATTGGCAGCCACTACAGCAACAGGGCTTCTTTCTGGAGCGATTGGTGTATTGGCGAATCCTATTGCATTAGCAGTTGTTGCCGGTGGAGCATTAACGGCCGGAATGGTTGCTTATACTTTAACACAGAAAAAAAGTACAACTGAAGCAGACAAGTTTGCACAGTCTTGCAAGAAATTGAAAAAGGAACAGGATGAAGTAGCAAGTTCTATTCGTTCCATGCATAAAGATAATGCGAAAAATGTCAATGATGTAAAGACCCAAGGAGTTCAGGCAGATAATCTTCTCTCTAAATTGAAGAGTCTGATTGGTGTACAGGAAAAGGATGCTGGAACAAAACAGCAGATAAAAAGTACAGTACAGCAGTTAAATGATATCTTACCGGATTTGAATTTACAATATGACGAGCAGAAAGATAAGCTGAATCAATCCACTGCGGCAATCAAAAGAAACATTCAAGCTTTAAAAGAGCAGGCAATGGCAAAGGCATATCAGTCAGGAATGGAAAGTGCAGCAGAAAAAGTTGCAGAGGCTGAGGTAGCTAATCAGAATGCGACAGAGAAGTATACGGAAGCACTTGAAAAGAAGAATGCAGCGCAAGAAAAATTTGATAAGCTTGAAAAAGAAAAGGGACTTGGAAGTGGAAATAAAGAGTTAGCTAAAGCCGCAGAAGATTTAATGAAATATGAGAAGAGCCTGCAAACAACAGAGAAGGCTCTTGATAAATCAGAAAAGAATCTTAATGCAGCCAACAAAGAACTCACAACATATTCTGATAAATTTACAACCCAGACAAATTATAGTGATTTTCTTTCTAATTTAGACAAACTTGCGAAAGATGCTGGAATAAAAGCAAAGAAAATTCCAGAGACAGTATTAGAAAATATTAAAGCTGGAAACTATAAAGCTCCAACTACGGGTGACGGTTTAAAAAGGCTTATTAATCTTGACGGATTGATTCAACAGGCACAGGAAGCCGGAATAGAAATTCCTCAGTATTTATTGCAGGGTATTTCAGATGGCTCGATAAACTTTCAATCAGCGATTAATCAGATGAACACGCTTCTGGATTTTAGCAGTGCAGCAGAAAAAGCTGGCATTTCTGGAAAAGAAATTCCGGAAGAACTAGCTCAAAGTATCATGCAAGGCAAAATCAGTGTTGATGAGGCAATAAATCAACTGCTTAGCGGTTCTGGTGTAGCATCGACAACACAGGCAGAGACACTGACAAAAGAAAAAGCGACTAAGATTAAGAAGAATGTTGAAGATATTGGAAACGGCAAGATTAAAGGGATAAATACCTCAGCTTATACTTCATCGCTTAATACAGCGAGTCAGAAAGCAAAAAGTACCAAAAAAGAGATTGAGAAAAATAGCAAGTTAAAAGCAACCAATAATAGTGCTGCAGCAAAAAGTACTTATAAATCTGTTACAGACGAAGGTAAGAAGGCGGTAAGCACTGTAAAGAAGACAGGAAAAGAGATTGGAAAAGGCGGAGCAACCAGTGTGGCTTCTACAACTTCGCAGTGGAAATCTGCTGGTAGTAAAAATGCTAAGTCATATATTTCTGGTGTAGCATCCCAAAAAGGAGCGGCTCAAAAAGCAGGAAAAACGCTATCTACTTCTGCAAAGACAGGTGCAAGCTCTGGAAAAGCTGGTTTTGTGTCAGCCGGAAGAAATATGGCTGCCGGTATCGCATCCGGTATTCATTCAGGGACTCCATTTGTAACGGCAGCGGCCAGAAGTGCAGTAAGAGCAGCCGTAGCAGCGGCGAAAGCTGCAGCTAAGATTAAATCACCATCCAGGGTGATGAAAAATGAGGTCGGCAAATACTTACCCCTCGGCATGGCAGCAGGTATTAAGGATAATACCGATTCTGTAGTTAATGCATCAAGAGCAATGTGTGCCTCAGCTCTAACAGCTTCTGCAGATGAACTTGATATTCATTCTCCTTCTCGGAAGTTCAAGAACATTATCGGAAAGAATATCCCGAAAGGCATTGCAAAAGGTGTAAGAGAATCTAAAAGCGAGCTTGTCGGAGAAATGGAAAGTGTTGTGAACGAAGCACTTAGTGCGGCACAAAATGCTTCTAAAAGCGGAAAATATTCTGAAATAGGAAGCAATCTGCTGTCTGGATTATCTACATCGCTGAGTACATCAAAGTCTCGTTCTTCTGAAACAATACAGGAAATTATTGATCAACAGCAAGAAAGTCTATCTAATGCCAATCAGAAGAAAGAAGAGGCGCTTCAAAATAAAATTGATAAGCTAGGAAGCAAAAAGGCAAACAAGAAGAGAAAAGCCGCATTAAAGAAAAGGCTCAAGCAGATGAAAGCTGCAGATAAGAAACAGGAGTCACAGCTTAAAACGGCCGGAGAAAAGGCGGCAGCGGCTTATAATGATGCCTTCGAGAAAGAATCTACCCGTATTACCAAGATTGCAGAAAAGAGTATACAGGAACTTTCTGAGACATATCAGACTAAATACAATGATATCAAAAGCAAAATGGATACTCTCACAGAAAAACAGCGATCCTGGGGAAATGTCTATGATTTGAAACAGAACATTGCAGATATCAAACGGTATCAGACCAATTTGAAAGCTCTTGAGAATAAGATTCCAGAATCCATGATGGATAAAATCTTAGGAATGAATATGGATGAAGCGACAGCCTATATGGACTGGTTCCAGGGAATGACATCTGCAGAACAAAAAGCATACTTAAATGATTGGAATACGATGTATTCTTCTTCAGAGACTTTTTCAAAGAACTTCTTTTCAGATGATTTTGGTAAGATTCAGAAAGAATATCAAGACAAATTAAAAAAAGCAACAGATGATCTACAGGCAGAGATGAACCAGATTGGAACAAATATTGCGAAAGGACTTACTGCAGGAATGGATAGCGAGTCAAGAAACCTTTCAAAAACAATAAAGAAAATCTGTGCAAACCTTGTAAAGACTGCAAAAAAACAGCTGAAAATAAAATCTCCATCAAGGGTATTTAAGCGGATTGGTGTTTATAACATACAAGGAGCCGAAAAGGGACATGAAGCAGAAGCTCCGCGACTTTACCGTCAGGTTGAAAATGTATCAGAGACCCTTGCAGAGCGTTTTGCAAAGGCAAACTTAAAAGTATCTCTTCCGGATATTGCAGGTCGAACACAAGCGGCTTTATCGAGACAGGTATCAAAAGTATCTGCAAGTATTCAGCCGCAGCTTACAGCGGCACTGGCAGGAGATGCAGGTCAGACAATTTACAATGGACCAGAAAAGATTGAGCTTGTGACTAATCTTGATGGACGGGAGATAGCGAGGACTTCGGTGCCTTATATTGATGCGTACTTAGGAAATATGGCAGCCAGAAAAGCAAGAGGGGGCGTTTAAAATGTACAGAGGAAGCTTAGGTGTGCAGATTGGAAACAAACATACCCTTAAGGACTGGGGACTTGGTTGGACAAAAATTACTCTTGGTTTTCCAGAGGCAAAAACGTATGAGCAGGATATTCCGGGAATGGACGGGGTGTTAGATTTTACGGAATCTCTTACTGGAGGGGATGTGAAATACAAAATCAGAACCCTTACTCTTGAATTTGAAACCCCTGAACAGGACTATTACGATTGGGGTATTAGAATTTCAGAGATAGCAAATTACTTGGCCGGAAGAAAATATAAGATAATCCTGGATAATGACCCGGATTTTTATTATATTGGAAGGCTAAATGTTGAAGTCGAAAAATCAGACAGGGTAGAAGGAACTCTTACCTTGTCTGGGAGCGTTGACCCGTATAAATACGAAAAGTTTTCTAGTCTTGAAAATTGGGAATGGGATACTTTTAATTTTAGAACGGGCATCATCCGAAATTATAAAGATATTGTTGTGGATGGTACATATAAACTTGTAATACCAGGCAGAAGAAAAAGAATTGTGCCGGTAATCTCTTGCAATACAGCTATACAGGTATCTTATGAAGGGGTAATCTATAATCTTTCACCTGGCAAAAACAAAGTTTTTGGTATTTGTATCAAAGAAGGGGAAAATATCCTTACTTTTTCTGGAAAGGCTACTATTTCGGTCGATTATAGAGGAGGGCTGCTGTAATGTATCGCATTTATTGTGATGATAAAACGCTGCATGATGTGAGAGACGAGGAGTATCAGCTTATAACACCAAAAATCTCTCTTGAACTTAATAAGACAGGGAGTTTTGAGTTCGGCATACTCCCTTCTCATCCTCATGTAAACGATATAAAGAAATTGAAATCTCGATTGAAAGTATATGATGTTGACATATCAGATAGTGGGGAGGCTTCAAGATTGCTATATTGTGGCCGTTCCATTACTGATCAGCGAGACTTTGAATATACTGGTCGGATTACATGCGAAGGAGAGTTATCTTATTTACTTGACACAATTCAGCGTCCACACACTTATGGAAGCCAGTCGGGAGAAATTCATAAGGCAGATACTAATATTGTAATTTTTAAACGATTAATAGAAGAACATAATTCTCAAGTAGAAAAAGAAAAGCAGTTTGAAATAGGAATTGTTGATATTGATTCAGTAGAAATTAAAACTTTGGCGACAAACTATGAAACTACCTGGGATTTTATTAATACGAATTTTCTTGAAAAATACGAAGGTTATCTTAGGGTGCGCTATGAAAATAATGTTCGTTACCTTGACTATGTGAAGCAATACGGAAAAGTCAGTACGCAGGCAATCCGATTCGGAGAAAATCTTCTTGATTTTCAGAAGTATGTAAAAGCAGAAGACATTAAAACGGCAATTATTCCAATTGGAGCTCCGATTGGTGCAAATAATGTAACAATCAAGACCGCGGAAGGACACGATGGAACGGACTATATTTACAGCCCAGAGGCAGTTGAGCTTTATGGGTGGATATGTGATAAGGTGGATTTTCCCGATATTAATAATCCAAACACCCTCCTAAAAAAAGCACAGGAATATCTAAACAAGTGCATTAATCTGACAACTACGATTGAACTGACAGCGGTGGATTTGCATAAAATTGATGTGGAGATTGATGCCATAGGCTTGGGAGATTTGATTCCTTGCGTGTCAACGCATCATAATCTGTTAAGCACTCCGGGAGACAAATCTACATATTATCTCGTTAACAAATACGAGATAGATTTGGAAAATCCTTCAAATACAAAAATTACGCTTGGAAAAACACTATCCACACTTTCAGAAAAAACTTTTTCCAATGAAGTTACATTTGAAAAAAGTGTTCTAATTATAAATAACAATGTAGAAAAAGTAAGAGAAACGGCTAGCAGAGCAAACGACAAGTCAGACATAGCGATATCTATCGCGCAATCGAAAGATATAGAAGCGATAACAAACTTGGAACTAGACGAAATATGTAAATAAAAAACGATGAGGTGATAAAATGGCTTATTTAGACAATAATGGTGTTACCTACTTGTGGAATAAAATCAAAGCACTTTTCAATAAAGGTATCACTAATTTATCAGTAAACGGAAGAACCATCACATTCACGAAAGGTGATGGAACAACTGGAACGATTAACACGCAGGACACAAATACCACTTACGGTAATTTTAAAGGTGCAACAGCGTCGGCCGATGGCGGGAGCGGCTTAGTACCTGCTCCAACAAAAGGAAATGAGGGTAAGTATTTAAAAGCTGATGGAACCTGGGGGACACCTGCAAACACCACATATGCTGACATGAAAGGTGCAACAAGTTCCACAGCAGGTACGCATGGTCTGGTACCTGCACCGGCGGCAGGTAAACAGTCACAGTATTTACGGGGAGATGGAACCTGGGCTACCCCTACAAATACAACCTATTCTGATGCGACACAGTCGGCACACGGTCTTATGAGTGTTGATGATAAAAAGAAATTGGATGGTATCGCGAGTGGTGCGAACAATTATGTTCATCCAACTTCGAGTGGTAACAAACACATCCCATCAGGTGGTTCAGCTGGTCAAATCTTACGTTGGAGCGCAGATGGCACAGCTATTTGGGGCGCGGATAACGATACCACTTACAGTGATTTTAAAGCCGCCGCAAGTGGTGACGCAATGGGTACTCATGGACTTGTACCGGCACCAGCGGCAGGACATGAGACTATGGTGTTATTCGGGAGTGGCTATTGGGGTAGCTTACAAACGAGGGCTTACAATCCCTCTGCGGATAAATGCGGCTTCTGGATTACGAGGGATGAAGGTGAGGCGGCCGTAGATTTATGTGGGTTTGTCTTTAGTGGGGCAACTAGTAGTGCGGCCGGTGTTATGAGTGCGACCGATAAAAGTAAGCTCGATGCGTTACCGACAAACGCCACCTTGTCGAGTACATACGCTAAGAAATCAGAAATCACAAATATGTATAAATATTGTGGTTCAGTAGCTTCTTCAGACAAATTACCAACAACCGGACAGAGAGTTGGTGATGTTTACAATATTGAGGCGGCTAGTAAGTACGGCGGGGCAGGTATGAACGTAGCTTGGAATGGTACCGCATGGGACCCGCTGGGCGAAATCTTTACAATCACAGCTATTACAAACGCGCAGATTGACGCTATTTGTGTATAAAATGAGGTGGGATTATGGGCTATCTGGATAACGACGGTTTGGCGAGATTGTGGGCGAAAATAAAAAATTACATTGACGCTCATTCATCTGGCGGGGTTACGCTCGATAAAGTATACCCCGTAGGTAGTATTTATATGAGTGTAAATAACACAAACCCCGGAACGCTTTTCGGTGGCACATGGGTAACGTGGGGAGCTGGTCGGGTACCCGTGAGTGTAAACACATCGGACGGTGATTTTTCAACGGTTGAAAAGACCGGCGGTGAGAAAACACACACATTATCAATTAATGAAATGCCGTCACACAAACATTCTACAACAGTTAAAGTTACAGGAAAATCACTTACAGGTACAGTGCATAATTTTGCAGGGCAGAGTGCAAGTTGGGGTCCGGGGAACACGGTAAGCGGCATATGTAGTGCATCAGGTGACGATACTGCTTTTTATCCGAGTGGTACAAGTAAAACAACAAAATACAAAGACGGATTTA
>ENA-OPDA01001944-OPDA01001944.1-human-gut-metagenome-genome-assembly--contig:-NODE-1944-length-12843-cov-2.026431_pt1 | contig 12843 bp, 9 predicted proteins | sample MGYA00241253_ERZ501486 | MGnify/ENA primary metagenome ERZ501486 (study PRJEB25962, sample SAMEA2042510) | human gut metagenome | biome: human gut; feature: human-associated habitat; material: faeces... | reverse complement strand
CTGCCGCTGCCGTCGCCGGCGAAGGCCATCATGCCGTCCGTGGCGAGATCGATGAGATGCTGGTCGAAGACCGGCGCGTGCAGCGCGTCGAGCATGGTGGCGAGGCATTGCAGACGATACCGCAGCTGCGTGCGCGTGGCGGGGAAGAAGCATGGCATCAGCCAATAGTTGCATAGCAGGGCCAGCAGTTGCGCCACTTCGCGCGGGTATTCGGTGGGGATGGAGCCGTCCAGCTGGCCTTCCTCGATCAATGGCTCGAAATTTTTCGGCAGCTCGGTTGACCAGAATCGCATGTTGGCGGTGAATGTGGCGGGATCGTCGAAGAACGGCACGGTGGCCTTGACGAGCGCCAGGTGCGCGGCGTCTCCCAGCGAGTTGGCGAACAGCGAGCGGAGCTTTTCCATCGCGTTCATGTCGTCGCGTTTCGCGATCTCGTCGCACAGGGCCTGGCTGGCGTGCCAGTCGTCGGTGTTCAGTCGTTCGAGGATGGCCTCTTTGGACTTGAAGTGGTGGTAGATCGCGCCTCTCGACAGGTCTCCCAGCTTATCGATGATGTCCTGGATGGAGGTCTTGTCGTAGCCTTTCTCGGCGAACAGCTTTTTCGCGGCGGCGAGGATGCGGCGTTCCGTCACCTCGGGGTGCGGGTTGCGTGCCATGGTTCCTCCTTTCGATATGTCATCAGTATACATACCGACAGTCGGTATGTATACTGCGTGTCATGATTGCGGCCGTCTGTAGGGCCTTTTCGGGGTGGCGGCATCGCGCAAAATGGGCAAAACCGTATTAGATATCGGTTATATGCTATGTTGGTCAATGTTGGGCGTTGGCGCTTGACCGAACGAAAGAAGGCACATATGACAGATCCCAATGCCGGTTTCCCCACTGGAAACAACTCTTATGGAGCCCCGCAGCCCGCTCAGCCGGCTTCGGACGCAAACGCGGCCTATCAGCAGCCGCAGTACACCGCACCCGTGCCGCCTGCCCAGCCCGTGCCGCCTGCAGGGGCACCCTATCAGGCGCCGGCAACCCCCGATTACGCGGCGAACATCCAGAACTCCGTCGCCGGTTTCGCCCAGAACTTGGGTGGCAAGAACGTGACCGTCGGAGGCCAGTCATTCGACTTCATTTCCATCATCACCTACGTGGCCGGCGTGCTGGCGATCATCGCCTGCATCGTGCCGTTCGTGTCGGCGTTTGGATACAGCGCCAGCCTGTTCCAAGGCGGGGACGGATGGATTGTCCTCGTTGCGGTTCTTGCCATCGCGGCGCTCACGTTCTTCAAGAAGCACCTCCCCGCAATGATCATTTCCGCCTTGGTGCTGGTACTCAGCATCTTTGAGATGGTGTATTCCAAGATCAAGATCAACAGTAGCTTGGACGAGTTCGGCAGCAACTATGGCAGTCTGGGAAGTCTCGCGTCCGGCTACGCGAAGAATGCGGTGGCTTTCGGTATTGGTGCATACTTGCTCATCATCGCGGCGCTGGGCCTGATTGTCGGCACCGTGCTTGCGTTCGGCAATCAGAAGAAGGCCGCGAAGGTCGCGGTGCCGGGTGTTTCCGCCCAGCCGCAGTATGTGCCGACGGCATTCCCCGGTGCTCCGGTCCCGGCACCTGCCGCCCCTGTGTCCGATGCCGGCGTTCCTCAGGCTCCCGCTGCGCCGCAGGCCCCGACCGCACCGGTCGCCCCGACTGCGTATGAGCAGCCGGCGCCTGCCGCTCCGGTTTACCAGCAGCCCGATTCGGACGCTTCCTACCCGGGGCAGACCCCGCAGGCCTGATTTCTAGGTCTTCCGCGTTCCGCGCCTGATCGGCGTGAAGCGTGACCAATGAGCCGCTGTGCACATGCGTAGCGGCTCTTCACATATGCGACGGATCCGAGCCTAATGACCCTGCCGATAATCCGGGAAATATGAACGGCCGCACGCACCCGCGATGCCGCGATATTGTCCGCTCTCATAGGCATAATAGAAAAGTTGTGTCTGGAGGATACGTGTATGCGAATCCGCTAGCACAGCACAGCAATATACGTTGCGGGAGGAATCCGCCGCGGGCGACCGCCACGGGTGCCGACATCACCGCTTCATAGAAAGAAGAACCATACAATGGCTCCCAAGAAGAAAGTCTCGGCGCTGATCAAGCTCCAGATCCAGGCTGGCAAGGCCAATCCTGCCCCGCCGCTGGGTCCGGCTCTGGGTTCGCATGGCGTGAACATCATGGACTTCTGCAAGCAGTACAATGCGCAGACGCAGGACAAGATGGGTCAGGTCATCCCTGTTGAGATCACCGTTTACGAGGATCGCTCCTTCACCTTCATTCTGAAGACCCCGCCTGCAGCGGCTCTGCTGCTCAAGGCCGCCGGTATCCAGAAGGGCACCGAAAACCCGCTGACCCACAAGGTCGGCTCCGTCACCAAGGCTCAGGTCCGTGAGATCGCCGAAATCAAGATGGCTGATCTGTCCGCACGCGACGTCGAAGCCGGCATGAAGATCATCGAGGGCACCGCCCGCTCGATGGGTATCACGGTTACCGACTGAGAGGAGAGGGACAAATGGTAAAGCGTTCCAAGAAGTACCGCGAAGCTTCTGAGAAGATCGATCGCAACAATCTTTACACCGCCAACGAAGCCATCGCTCTCGTCAAGAGCATGCCGGAGTACAAGTTCGATCAGACCGTTGAGGCCGTGCTGCGCCTGAACGTGGATCCGCGCAAGGCCGACCAGCTGGTCCGCGGTTCCGTCAACCTGCCGAACGGCACCGGTAAGACCGCCAAGGTCCTCGTGTTCGCCCGTGGCCCGAAGGCCACCGAGGCTCTCGAGGCTGGCGCCGACATCGTCGGTGACGACGATCTCGTGCAGAAGGTCGCCGACGGCTTCCTGGACTTCGATTCCGTGGTGGCTACCCCGGACATGATGGGCAAGGTCGGCCGCCTCGGCCGCGTGCTCGGTCCGCGTGGCCTCATGCCGAACCCGAAGACCGGCACCGTGACCATGGACGTCACCAAGGCCGTCAAGGACATCAAGGGCGGCAAGATCGAGTTCCGCGTGGACAAGAACGGCAACCTGAGCTTCCTCATCGGCAAGCTCTCCTTCGACGAGACCGCTCTGGACGAGAACCTCAAGGCCGTTGCCGACGAAGTCAAGCGTCTGAAGCCGTCCACCGTGAAGGGCCGCTACGTCACCAAGGCGACCATCACCTCCACGATGAACCCGGGCGTCCCGGTTGATCCGACGGTCATCGCCTGAGCAATATAGCTTGCAGATAGCTTCTATATAGCTTGCAAAAGACCCGCATCCTGCCCCAACGCGAGATGCGGGTCTTTTCATATATATCTTGCGATTATCTAGCTCATTTAATAAATAATGATCCTGCAATCGTCTGACTATCAAAGAATCTCAATGAAACCAGATATCAGATAGATATTAAAACAGAGAAGTGATGTTCAACGATCGCGCATACGGCCAATCGCAAGCGCCGTCGTCAACACGTATGCGTCACGCGGGTCGGTCGCATCCCAACCGGTCGTTTCCGCGGCACGCTTCAAGCGATAACGCACCGTATTCGGATGCACATTCAATTCCTTCGCCGTGTTTTCCAACGAACTGCCGTTGCGCAAAAACGTGGAAACCGTCACAAACGTCGGATCGTCGGGATTCTCGCCATGAAGCACCTGATACACGTTCTGATACAACTCTTCACGAGCGTAATCATCGCCCAACAGCGCCCGTTCCGGCAGCAACTCATCGGCACGCAACGGGCGGGACGGCGACGCCAAAGCGGGAGCCGCCTGCAAGGAAAACAGGGTTTCACGCAACACGTGCGAAGCGCCGGCGACCCCGGAACGCACCGGACTCAAATACACCGATTCGTCATCTTTGAAAGCGGGCATAATCGACGTGCAGGTCACTTCGGCAGTGGCGGCGCCACTCTGACAGACAAGCGCCAGCAGAAAACTGCCGTATGTGCCAACAATCACATGTTCTCCGCCCAGATCGCGCACCGCCTTACGCGCAACGAGCGAAGCCGAAGCGGGACTCGTTTCCGGTGTGCCGCCAATCGCGAAACAATCGAAATCCCCACGCCAACCAAGCACATTCATCAACGAGGCGACGCGATCATCCGTAAGAGAAGTCATCAGGCATTCGAAAGCGAGCCGTTCGATGGTTGAATCGTCGGTGTGCCCTGCCAGAAGGTCGAGAATGTCTGCCTGATCGGAGTTCATAAGCGTCAAGTGTAGCCGCCCAACTGGCGAATCGCTGAACGGAAAGCGTCAACGAGGTGAAGTTCATTCGGGGAGTGCCGCTATTATGCCGCTTATGAGCGAAGTCAAACAAACTGGAAAGCGTGGCGAGCGTATCGGCACATTCCTCAGCTGGATGCTGGCCGTGCTGGCATGCCTTTGGGTGGCATGGTGTTGCGCGATCGGGCCGTTGTATTGGTTCGGCGATGGGCTTTCCGACTTCGGCTGGCTGAATGTGCTGTATTTGGTGGTCGCTTTCGCGATATGGTTTTCGATAGTTGTCGCATTGGTCAGATTCGGCCGCGGCCGTCGCGTACTTCCGCAATATTTCGCACGACGGCATGAAAAACTATGCAACGAGATTGCAGGAACGCCGACCACCGTGCTTGGCATTATGTTGCGACACTTGCATGATGCCGCGCACAGCCGCCCAGGGCGCGCCCTGCATGCAGTGATCGTATGGACGGGGCGCAAACTCATCCGCTGCACCGACTGTTGGTGGAAACTCATGCTGGTGTTCGTAATCGGCTGGCTGTGGATTCCAACCACGCTATTGGCCGCGTTCGGCGCCGACATTCGCTCGCAGATCCGTGAATTCAGCTGGGCCTTGAACCAGTGGACGGGCTTGAAACAGCCATATATCGGCTTCTTCTCGTTCGTGCCCATGGATATTTACCCGACCGCGCATTACATGTGGCCGGACAATCCCACATATCTGACCGACCAGCACAATGTCGTGCTCACCGTGTTCTACGGTGCCGCAGCGGCGGTTTCGCGCTACTTCACCGACTCCAACGATGCGGGCATCGTGGTGCTCGCAGCCTTGCAATGGCTATTCGCCGCATTCTGCTGTTCGGCCACCGCCAACCGGTTCTTCAACCTGCCGTGGCGCAGGCTTGGCGTCGGCACGTTCGACTTCTCGCATCCGGAACGCCACGATTGCTGGAATATGCGCGATTACACGCATCCCGAAGCAGGCGTTGTGGCACGCCCCTCCAGACTGCGGGCCGGTGCGAAAACACGATTCATGATACTGCTGTTCTTCATGGTGTGCCCGCTTGCGGTATTCGCCACGATTTCCCTGACGAAATCGCCGCTGTTCGCTTTCGCATTCGTATGGTGGTTCGGCGTGTGGTACGAACTGCACATGACGCATATCAAAGCGCTGCCCACCATCAACGGCAAGCCGACGTACCTACGCAAACGCTCGATCATGGCCTTCACCATCTCAAGCTGCGTGATGCTCATCAGCGCGAAATACGCGTGGTACATCATTCTCTTCACCCTGATCCTGGCACTTATCAACGATCGCAAACGTTGGAAAACCTATCTTGTGGCACTTCTGCTGCCAACCATCCTCATTCATGGCGGCATCGTGTTCCTCACCAACACGGGCGCCATCATCGGCGGCGACCCCATCGAAAGCCGTGGCATCCAACTGCAGCAGATCGCGCGCGTCGCCAAATACAATCCGAAAGGCATTCCGGCGGACGCGGCGAAAAAGCTTGAACCGGTCTTCAACCTCGACCAGATGGCCGAAGCGTACTTCCGGCAGGACGCCGACCCGGTGAAATCCTCCGGCATCCAATCGAAGAAAGTCAGCTACAAGTGGCGCACCGTCACCGAAGACGACATGACAAACTTCAACGAGGCCTGGCTTGAAATCGTTGTCGCAAATCCTGTTATCGCGCTCGACGCGTTTTTCGCCGAATGCTTCGGCTATTTCGACGTGACCGACCTGCCATACGTGTCGATGGACTACTACGTGAACAACGATTACGTGCAGAACGACAATGCGTGGATCCACCTGTATAACCACGATTGGCGCGATGCGGTGGCCGGCTTCGCGAAAGGTTGGGGCAATATTCCCGTGATCGGCTGGGTGACGCACGGCAATCTGTACGTAACGCTGATGCTGCTGGTCGGCGCTGCCGAAGTGGTGTTGCGGCGATGGCGCTCGCTGTCATGGCATCTGCCCCTGCTGCTGCTCATGGGCGTGATGATCACCGCTCCGGCCAACAATTTCGAACGGCATATGCTACCGGTCGCGTTCGTATTCGGTTTCGTATGCCTGCAATTCTGGCGCGAGTCGCGTAATGCGCGATCGGCTGCCAGCGCGAACGTGGCCAGTGCGCATGAGGCCAGCCAGGTGCGGCAGGACGAGTAGCGGCTGCGTTGGCTGCTGCATGAGCTGTTGCGTTGCGGCGACATTGCGTCGGCGCGCCGCGCTGTAGTAGGTAGGAGGTAATGATGGCGATTTTGGATTCGGCTGCGATCATGCCGCGTACATGCGTTGCGGCGGATCAGGTGCTTGTTTTGGATACGGTGGGATCCACCAACACGTATGCCGCGGATTTGGTGCGTGCAGGTCGGCTGTTCGGCATGGATGGCATGGACGGCATTGCAGGGAACCTCGTGTGGAGCGGGCGTGAGATCGTGGTTGTCGCGGCGAACGAGCAGACGGCCGGTCGCGGGCGGCTCGACCATACGTGGGCCAGTGTGCCGGGGGAGTCATTCATCGTGTCGCTGGTGGTGAGCGTGCCGGTTGCGATTGTGCGCGATTCGTCCGTCAATGGTTGGCTGCAGATGATTGCCGGTTGCGAGATGCGTGAGGCGATTGTTGGTGCGGTATGCGATTTCGGCGGCACGCTCGATGAAGATGTTTTGCTGAAATGGCCGAACGATATTTTTGCGGGCGGCAAGAAACTTGGTGGCGTACTCGCTGAAATGGTGCCGATTCCGGATTGTGGGGATCGCGTTGCCATTGTGATCGGCGTCGGTTTGAATCTTGCCGTCGCTCAGGAACGATTGCCGATAGATAAGTCCACATCGTTGCAGTTGGTTGCGCGCAATCTGCCTGATGCGATGGTGTTGCGCGATGCGATTGCCGTACGTTGGGTGCAAGGATTGCGCTCGCGGTTGGCTGATTGTGAAGAGGACCCTCACCGTGAGGCTGTGCGCGCCCGGGAAGCGATGACCCCGATCTGCTGGACGCTCGGCAAGCAGTGCGAGGCTCATTTTGTGGACGGAACCACTTTGCAGGGCAGGGCTGTCGCGTTAAACGACGACGCCTCCCTGACCATTGAGGATCAGGAAGGCGTATTGCATCGGGTGAGCACGGCCGACGTAGGCGTGCTCAGTAAGTAAAAAATTACTTGATTGCTGAAATTTGCCGCAATCTCACTTCAGCTTGGCAAGACCTGCGACCACGGCGGAAGCGATAACGGCCTTGACCGCATCGCCTGCGACGAATCCCATGGAAGCCACGGCCACAATCGGCAGTGCGATGCCGGTAATGGCGGACTGCACGATGAAACCAAGCAGATAGTCAAGCGCAATGCAGCCGGCGACACAGGCAAACAGGTAACGTGCGGCGGTCAGCGCGCCATGCTTCAGCGAATCGGTGCGCGCCTCACCCTTCAGCAGCGACGTGACGATGGCCGCCGGCAGGAAGCCGATCAGGAAGCCGGCGCTCGGGCCAACCAATGCCATGGTGGAAGCGCCGCCGGCGAACACCGGCAGACCGACCGCGCCGGCTGCCAGATACATGAGCATCGCGCCGCCGGCCTGCTTCCACGGCAGCATCAGCGCGGCCAGCATCACCACGAACGTCTGTAGCGTGATCGGCACCGGCGTGCCCGGAATCGGCACGGCACCGGCCGCGGAGGCGGTCCACATGAGCACGGCGAACAGCGCCGGCTTGAGGATGGATCCGACAGTGCCGCTGGTGGCGGTTTTCAGCGTGGTTTTGAGTGTCAGCATTGCGTTACGCACGATAATTCTCCTTGGATGTGATTGCATTACGTTGATGAATCGACGATTGTTGACAGCCGAAATGATGGCAAGCGCGAAAGTGACGAAAATGCAAGGTTTGTCAACTTATGCCCCCAATCGTAGGCTTGCCAAGTTTCGGTAACGTTTGTGGAGCCTTACAAAAAGATTGCGTGTCTTTTGTGGGAAACGAGTTCACGATTTTTCGTTCGCGCGACCAAAATTGACGTTATGCCTAAAAATGTCAACAAACTTCTGGTGGCGAATCGCGGCGAAATCGCGCTTCGCGTAGTGCGCACCGCCCGTGAGATGGGGATTCCCACGGTTGCGGTGTACGCGGAGCAGGATCGCCATGCACAATACGTGCAGATGGCTGACGACGCATATCTGCTTTCCGGAGACACGTATAAAGACACCTATCTCAACGAGGATCTGCTGATCGACATTCTGCAGCGCAGCGGTGCCGACGCAGTGCATCCAGGCTACGGATTCCTTTCCGAAGTGGCCACTTTCGCGCAGAAAGTGATCGATGCGGGTGCGGCTTGGGTTGGTCCGAATCCGAAAGCCCTCGTGGATTTGGGGGATAAGATCACCGCACGTCGTGTGGCCACGTTCGCCAAAGTTCCGCCGGTTCCCGGCATTTCCCAGTCGATTTCCGACATGCGACTGCTGCTCGACTTCGCGCACACGCACGGCTATCCGCTGATGCTCAAGCGCACCGACGGCGGTGGCGGCCGCGGCATCACTCTCGTGCACAACGACGATGAGCTGCGTGGCTTCTACATGAACCACGATGCGCTGCAGGGCGGCGATTTGGACGAGTATTTCGTCGAACGGTTCATCGACAAGGGCCGTCACGTCGAAACGCAGTGCGGACGCGATTCGCACGGCAATTTCACCGTGTATTCCACCCGCGACTGCTCCGTGCAGCGCCGTAACCAGAAGCTGGTGGAGGAAGCGCCGGCGCCGTTCCTTTCCGACGGCGTGCTCGAACAGCTGGAGACTTACTCACGCCGGCTTTTCGAAGCGGTCGACTACATCGGTCTGGGCACTTGCGAATTCATGGTGACCGAACAGGGCAAGGTGTATTTCCTGGAGGTCAATCCCCGTCTGCAGGTGGAGCACACCGTCAGCGAAGAGGTCTGCGACAACGTCAACGCTTATCTCGCCATTTACTGTGTCATCCTCGTGCTCAGCTTCGCCATCATCTCGGTGGACGGCTTTTCCATCGGTACCAATTTCTCCGCCGTCGCGTCCTGCTTCAACAACATCGGCCCCGGTCTTGAGATAGTCGGACCCACCGGGAACTTCAGCTCTTACAGCGCGTTTTCAAAGCTTGTGCTGATATTTGATATGCTCGCCGGCAGACTTGAGATATTCCCGATTTTGGCTCTTATTTCAAGGGGCGCATGGAAAAAAGCTTAACGCACCGTATACCGCAAATTTATATTTTAAGCTCCCGATTTCATTCGGGAGCTTTTTTGTGATTTGCTTTACTCTCCATCGGTACACAGCCGATTGACATTTAAATAAAAAACGAGCGCGTAACCTTTGTCTCTTCTTTACCCTGCTTAAAGTCAAACCTGAAATGCATATATCTCGGCTTTGTAAAACCTTAAAATCAATAAAACAAGCTGCCCTCCCCGGTCGCTTCGTGCGATAAGGAGGGCAGCTTTATGCTTATTCGGTTTTATTTTGTTTGCCGATTATTATTTCTTGCCCTTTTTAGCGAGCTTTTCGGCTTTTTTCTGTGCCTTGTATGCGGCGTCCTCAGCCTTAAGTCTTTCAACCTCGGCGTCTCTTGCCTTTTTAGCCTCTGCCTCACGCTCTTTTGCCTCGTCATAGAGAGCCTCTATCTCACCGAAATGCTGATAGTACTTCTCCTGATTTATAAGGCGTTCGGCGTCAAGATACGGCTTTGCGGCACGGTTAAAGTATGCGTGCCTATCCATTTCCTTCTTAGACATATCGCGCGCCTGCTTGCGCTCGCTTGCAGTCTTTTTGATATCTGCACGAAGCATCTGAACCTTTTCGCTGTTGCCTGCCTTTTTGGCGTCGCTAAGCTCGGTATAAAGCGTCTTGAGCCTGTCGTCGCAAGCGTCCTCTTGGTCAAAATACTTCTCAAGCACGGAGAAGTCAAGGCGCTCGAACTTAACGGACGGGTCGCCGTAATACTTATGTATGGCCTTATAAGCTGACTTTTTCTTCTTGGCAACCGAAATCGCAAACTTGCGTATCTGCTTTTCTTCGCTGTCGGTCTTGGGAAGAGCCTTAGCCTCGGCAAGCTCCTTGTTTATATCGTCAAGAGTGATTTTGCGGAGACCTTCAAGTCCGCCGTCGTAAACCTTTTTATATGTCTTGAGCTGATACTTAACAAGATTAGACGAGAACTTATCAAGCTCCTCGCATACGAATTTGGCAATCTCAATGTCCTCATTCTTCTGAACAGCTGCCTTGTAAGCCTTTTTCTGAGCCTTCTTTTCGGCCTTGTCGCTGATGCCCTTGTACCACTTTTTGCTGACATCAACGGGCTTTTCGGCGGCGAGAGCTCTTGACTCTCTGATTATATCGACAGCCTCTACAAGCTCTTTATCCTCAATGGCACCGTTGTTGTAGTCCTCAAACATAGCGCGTACCTTGAGCACCTTAACCACGGACTTCTGTTTTCTCTCGTTAAAGTCATACCAGAAATAAGGTACAACGTTGAGAAGAGCACCGAGAGCCGAGAAGAGTATGAGCACCTTCAATAAGTTTTCGAGAATATTCGGGTCGTAAAGTGCGGAATATGCGTTGCTGTAATTGTTCTGGCCGTTTGCCATCTGTTCGGAGAGTATTTCACCTACGGTTTTGCCGTCGCCGAGCATTCTGCCGAGAATGTCGGGATTTGATGTGACGGCGAGAGCGTTATCGGTTGTGATACCGCCTCTCTTGTATACTACGGGAAGAACGGCGCTCGTAAGAAGTGCGATAACGGTACCGATTGTAGCAACTGCCGAGAACATACCGTCAATTCTCTCACCGCTCTTATACTGCTGATAATCACGAATGTCTGCCTGAATTGCGGGGTTTAAAATAAGCGCAAACGAACCCATAAACGCATTGAGGTAAAGGCAGCCCATAATAGCCCAAATGGTGGAGCCGTTCATCTGAGAGGTAAACGGAAGCATCATAAGAATGAATATGATATTCATAATATTCGTAACAACAAGCACGAATTTTTTGCCCCATTTTCTGATGCACATGGGAGCTAATATCATACCCCAAAGCGAAGCGTTGCCGTAAATGGTAACAACAAGTCCGTATACGTTACCGGAGCAAACGCCGCCGTAGTTATAAAGCCAATAGAGAACGTTTGCATACGATGCCTCAAGGAAGCCTATCCAGCCGGCAAAGGAGATTATCCAGAAGTACTTGTTGCCGGCAACCTCTCTGAGAGCGTCGGAGAACTTGATTTGAATTACGTGTGTTCTCGCCTGAACTATCTTTTCCTGAGTGTTCTTATAAACGAGTATGCAAAGAAGTATGCCGCCGATACCGATTATCGGATAAAGAAGTCTGTAAACACGGATGTCGGTCGAATTCGTGTGGAAAACATTCTGAGCTATAATCGGTGTAATAAGGTTTACTATGGTCGGAGCGAGTGAATAAACGACGCTCTTTATAGCCGCAACATCGGCTCTCTCCTGTGAATTCGGCGAGAGAACGTGTATAAGATTCTCATAGCTGTCATAGAAGAAATAATAGAAGAAATGCAAGAGCAGGTTGAAAATAAGTATCAAAGTGCACTTTACAAAATATGCCCTTGTTACGCCGAAAAGCATTCCCTCACCGAACAAAGCACCGAACTTATCGTACGGGAACCACACCATCAGCACACAGATTATTGTGGTCGGAATACCCATTGACACTATGTAGGGTCTGTACTTACCCGCTTTATTTCTTGTGTTATCAATAATATTTGCCCTGATTCCCGTAAGCGGGATATTGGCAAGGACTGCAATAACATAAAGAACATACATATCCGTCGGATTTACGCCGAGTGTACTCGAAATAAGAGTGTTACCCGTCGCAAGAAGGCAGGCGGTACCGAGAGTTATGATGAAATACGCACCGATGCCGCCGACAGAATACGCCGCTACCTCTTTAAAGGGCATATATTTGCCCTCGGGCGGCCTTCTCCAGTAGGTCTTAATGTTGTCAGCCAAAGTACTGAGCTGTTCCTTTAACTTCATTCGATTTCCTCCCATATTTTTATACAACATTGTTATTCTAACACAAAACGATAGGCTTTTCAATAAGCTTTTATATCTGTATTGTCAAAAAAACTATAAAAAAATTCACAATAACACACAAAACTCACATATATCCGAAAAATACCCGTTTTTCTTGAAAAATCAGCACAAAACGGATATTATATAACTATAATAAGGTTTAAAAATTTGTTTAATTTTATTTTGCAAGGAGAGCTTTTGTATGTCGGATGTAATCATAATCGGAGCAGGCCCTGCCGGCATTTCGGCGGCGTTGTATACAATTCGCAGCGGTCTTGAAACCACAGTGATAACCGCGGGAGACAGTGCGCTCGCAAAAGCCGAAAAAATCGAAAACTATTACGGCCTTGCCGAACCGATTAGCGGAAAAGAGCTTTTGACGCGCGGAATTGACGGTGCCGAAAGGCTCGGAGTGAAATTCACGAACAAGCAGGCGGTGTCGATTGACTATGAGGACGGCGGATTCTCCGTCGTCACCTCGGACGACAAAAAGCACGGGTGCAAGGCGGTACTTTTGGCGACCGGCAGCAGACGGCTCGCACCGAGCATAGAGGGCTTGACCGAA
>ENA-OPDA01001943-OPDA01001943.1-human-gut-metagenome-genome-assembly--contig:-NODE-1943-length-12848-cov-1.605331_pt1 | contig 12848 bp, 10 predicted proteins | sample MGYA00241253_ERZ501486 | MGnify/ENA primary metagenome ERZ501486 (study PRJEB25962, sample SAMEA2042510) | human gut metagenome | biome: human gut; feature: human-associated habitat; material: faeces... | reverse complement strand
ATATACAACAAGCGATGCCTTATTTATGCCGTCCTCGTTAACGGCACCGTGACCGTACACAATATCCGCACCCATATTTTCAAGCTTTTCGGTTATAGCACTCTTATTCCAGTCCGAGCCGGAAACGCCGTAGCCGTCTTTAAGCACAATTTGTGCCAAACCGCTCATACTTATTCCGCCTATACCGATAAAATGTATATTTGCCGTCTTATCTATATCAGACATTTGAAATCTATTCATCATATATCCCCTCGTATCTCATATTAATATATTAATTATATACCTTTATCAACAAATTGAAAACCCTTTTTTATAAATTTGCCCAATTAAAAATCGTATCTTGTAATTTTTTCGCCATTTTCACCATAAAATCTGTGCAAAGCACTTGACAAATTGAGCGAATTGCTATATTATTAAATTAGTAAAATTTGTCGGAAGGTGATGAAAAACATGGAAATTACAGACATCAGAATTAAAAAAGTAGCCAGCGAAGGAAAAATGAAAGCTGTCGCATCTGTTACATTTGACAATGCGTTTGCTGTCCATGACGTAAAGGTTATTGAAGGTCCGGAAAAGCTGTTTGTTGCTATGCCAAGCAGAAGAACTCCTGACGGTGAGTACAGAGATATTGCTCATCCGATCAACATTGGAGGACACGGTAACCCGGACGATAAGGCTGGAGAGATTCTTGATAAACAGTGATATGAGAAATATGCTCGAAAGCAAGGTTCTTGCCGCATATGATGCGATTGAAGACGAGCCTGCTCCGGAAACAGCTGAATAATATAAAAGACAGATTACTTTTTGTAATCTGTCTTTTATATTATTTTATTCCAAAGCATTTTTTTGCATTTTCATATGTTGCGTTTTCGATTTCTTCAACAGAAATACCCTTTACCGCCGCAAGTTTTTCGGCAACATAGTGGATATAAAGCGAACTGTTTCGCTTTCCTCTGTGCGGTTCGGGTGTAAGGTACGGCGAATCGGTTTCAATAACAATTCTGTCAAGCGGTACATACTTCGCCACCTCAACAGGTCTTACCGACTTTTTAAACGTAAGTGAACCACCGAACGCGATATACATTCCCCAATCAAGTATTTCCTTTGCCATTTCAACACTTCCCGCATAGCAATGAAATACTCCTCCGACTTCGCTCACCTTATGTTCACGCAAAATATCCATACAATCCTTATGCGCTTCTCTGTCGTGTATAACAACCGGCATTTTAAGCTCTCGTGCAACGTCCACTTGTCTTGCAAACCACTTTTGCTGAATATCACGCGGTGAAAAATCATAAAAATAGTCAAGTCCTATTTCACCTATCGCTTTAACTTTCGGATTTTTTGCATATTCCTTCAGCTTATCCATATCCGCCTCGGTAAGTTCTGAAACCTCGTGCGGATGTATTCCGACCGATGCATAGACGAACGGATATTTTTCACATATCGCAAATATATCCGGCACCTCGTCAAGTGACGAACACGAATTTAAAATAAGTCCGACATTATTTTCATTCATCGCAGACAGCACTTCATCGACATCATCTTTAAACCTCTCATCATTATAATGTGCGTGAGAATCAAACAACATAACTTTCACCTGATTTCTAAAATTTCTTTTTCCGTTATCACAAAATTCATCGGTACATCGTGACTTTCCGTAGGTATTTTTTCAAGTATCTGAAAATCATAACAAAGCCCTATTTTCACTGCTTTGCTGCTTTCAAGCAGTCTGTCGTAATACCCTTTTCCAAATCCCATTCTTCCGCCGTTACGGTCAAATGCAAGTCCCGGTACAAGAATAACGTCAATATTATTTTCGTCAGCCTTTCGTACCGTTTTCGGCTCTAAAATGCCATATGCACCTTTTTTCATATCGTCCATACTGTTTATATACGAAAGTGACAACGTACCGCTCTCAATATCGGTTATCGGCACAACAATTTTTTTGTCCTGTTCCCAAAGTTCTTTGATTATTTCAACGGTATCAGGTTCTTTAAACGCAGATATGAACGTACATATTGTTTTGGCTTGTTTCACACGCTCAACCCCAAGCAGCCTTTGACGAATTTCATCACTTTTAATTTTAACCTCGTCCTTAGATAATGCACGACGTTTGGCACGCATATCTTCCCTTATCTCGTCCTTAATCAATACTGCATTGTCTCCTTTACTCTGTCGGCAGTTTCCTTGTCCTTTAGAATAGCCAGCATGGCAAACCCGAAATCAGCCGCCGCGCCTGCGCCCTTGCCGGTTATAAACTTACCGTCAACAACAACTTTATCCGACTTTACGTCTGCACCGTAAAGATACTTTTCGTAACCCGGGAAACAAGTCGCTTTTTTATCCTCAAGTAACATTTTCTTACCCAAAATTGACGGTGCGGCACAAATTGCCGATACATAAATACGGTTTGCAACCGCATAATTCAAAAGTCCGTGTACGTCGTTTGACGCGTCAAGAATTTCGTGACCGATACCGCCCGGCAACATTAAAAGTTCCATCTTTTCAGGCTCAACCCCGTTAATCTCAATATCGGCTGTCACCTCAATACCGTGTGCGCCGGTTACCGTCTTGCTCTTTACACCTACTGTTGTAACATCAACACCGCCTCTTTTCAAAATATCTATAGGTTCGATTGCCTCAACTTCCTCGAAACCGTCCGCAAGCATTACATATACCATAAAAATCTATCCTTTCATCTTTTTTTACTATTATATCACGCCTATCAACAATTCACAATAAGTTTACATAATTTTTGTTGTTTTATATTCAAATATCTGGTATAATATTAATAAAGTTATATGGAGCGAATTTTTTTCATATACTAAATTTAAAATAAACGGAGGAATATATATGCGAGAGAAAATTGTACCTATCGAAGTTACTCCCGAAATGATGAAAATGCTTGAAATTTGTAAAAAGAATAAAAGCATTAATCCTGAGTTATATACCAAATATGACGTTAAAAGGGGGTTGAGAGACATTAACGGTAAAGGTGTTCTTGCCGGACTTACCGAAATAGGCGAAATTCATGCCTATGATACACTCTCTGACGGATCATCAAAACCTTGTGACGGTAAACTTTATTATCACGGCTATGATGTCGAGGACCTTATTAAAGGTTTTATCCGCGACAAAAGGTTTGGCTTTGAAGAAGTTACATATTTACTTCTTTTCGGCGAACTTCCAAATAAAAATGAGCTTGATATTTTCACAAAGACACTTTCACATATGCGAACTATTCCCCCTTCATTTGTGCGTGATATTATCATGCAAGCACCGAGTAAGGATATGATGAACGCACTTTCAAGAGGTGTGCTTACGTTGTATGCTTATGATGATAAAGCCGACGATGTGTCACTTCCGAATGTTTTAAGACAGTGTTTGCAGTTAATCGCACAATTTCCGTTGTTGTCGGTTTACGGCTATCAGGCGTTTAAGTATTATCATGAAAACGACAGTTTTATCGTTCATGCACCTAAACCGGAGCTTTCGACTGCGGAAAATATACTTCATATGTTGCGTAACGATAGTCAATATACAGAGCTTGAGGCGAGAATTCTTGATATTGCGTTGATACTTCACGCCGAACACGGTGGCGGTAACAACTCAACATTCACTACTCACGTAGTCACTTCAAGCGGTACGGATACTTATTCAACTGTTGCCGCGTCTTTGGGTGCGCTGAAAGGTCCTAAGCACGGCGGCGCTAATATTAAGGTTACGCAAATGTTTGAGGATATGAAAAAGAATATTAAAAACTGGAATGACGATAAAGAGATTGAGCAATATCTTTCTGATTTGCTTAATAAAAAAGCGTTCGATAAATCTGGACTTATTTACGGTATGGGTCACGCGGTTTATTCACTTTCCGACCCGAGAGCGAATGTTTTTAAGTCATTCGTTGAGAGCCTTTCAAAAGAAAAAGGCAGAGAGGACGAATTTAATTTGTATTCAAGGGTTGAACGACTTGCTCCGCAGGTCATCGCAAGTGAACGCAAAATGTATAAAGGCGTCAGTGCAAACGTGGACTTTTATTCGGGCTTCGTTTACAGTATGCTTGACTTGCCGATGGAATTGTATACACCTATGTTCGCAATCGCAAGAATTGCAGGTTGGTCGGCTCACAGAATTGAGGAACTTGTCAATCCGGGTAAAATCATTCGTCCCGCATATAAAAGTATCGCACCTCACAAAGAATATGTTCCTCTTGACAGCAGAGATTAAAAATAAACAATCCCAATGCATTGCATTGGGATTGTTTATTAGTTGCATAAAGTCAATATCCAATGTATTAAAAAACCAAACATTATAATTGATAATATTGTATAATCAATTTTTTTGGATTTAAATATTCTGCCGTCAAACAGAATATATGCAAAAATAATCGGCAAGCTTATAAACATATAATTATATTCAAATGCCGCTTTAAAGTCACCATGCACCAAAGCCACACATGCACGGGTTATTCCACACCCCGGACAAGGATAATGAAAAAGGAATCGCCAAACACAGCCCACACCCGAGATATAGAGAAATGCCAACAAGGTAAGTACTACCGCCATATATAACATCTTTAAAAGCGGTTTTTCCACGAGCTTTTCTTTGTGTAAAAAAACAGAGTCCCATTTTAATTTGAAACTCTGTTTGTCCATCAACTTATTCATTACTCCTTAAGAGGAACTCCGTTAGCATCTTTATTAATTTTACCCGTCAAAATCATAATTCCTTTAATAAGTCCCCAAATAGCTCCTGCACCGAAACAGATTGATAATGCAATTTGAGCAATAGCCTTACCGGTATATCCAAGATAAAAATTATGAATACCCAATCCACCAAGGAAAATTCCTAAAAGACCCGCTGTCATTTTTGACTTTTGAGTTTCCGGATTAATATTTGGAGTATTATCTATAGCAAATCCGCAGTTTGTGCAGACATTTGCACCCGGTACAACTTCTTTTCCGCAGTTCGCGCAATATTTTACACCAGTCCCCTTTGCAAATCCACATTTAACACAGATAGCAGCATTTGAATCTATTTGTTCCCCACAATTTCTACAATACATATAAAACCCTCCTATAAAATATTCAAACATATAGTAATATTTTTTATACATTATAAACAATTATAGGAGTGGAATTGAATTAATCTTAAAGATTATTGTATTGTAAAAATTCATTCAATTTTATGTTTAAATTCCGTTATTTTGACATTAAACAAACCGTTTCCACATGACTTGTATGCGGGAACAGGTCGAAGGCGGTGGTGGCGGTTATGGTATAGCCGTTGTCGTTAAGAAAACGTGCATCTCTGGCGAGGGTGGCGGGGTTACAGGAAACGTACACTACACGTTTGGGTTGTGCTTTAATTATTGCTGTGAGTGTTGATTCATCACTGCCCTTACGCGGCGGATCGAGAATAACCACGTCCGGCCGTTCGCCTTTTTCTATCAATTTCGGAACGATATTTTCTGCGCTGTCTGCGTAAAAAATTGCGTTCTCTATATCGTTTTTCACTGCATTTTCTTTTGCGTCTTCGATTGCACGTTCAACAATTTCTACACCTACAACGCTTTTTGCGTTTTTAGCGGCACACAGCGAAATTGTACCGATACCGCAATAAATATCCATCACGCTTGTATTTTCATCAATATCCGCATACTCCAAAGCTTTACTATACAGCTTTTCGGTCTGTACCGGATTAACTTGAAAAAAGCTTTGAGGGGAAATATCAAATTTTACTCCACAAAGTGTATCTGAAATCCTATCCTTACCCCAAAGAATTACATTTTCCTCCGTAAGCACAAGATTATTTCTCTTAGTATTAATATTCAGCACTATGCTTATAATTCTATCCGAAACCTTTCTCAATTTTGAAATCAATTTTTCACGTTTCGGCAAACTTTTTGCATTAACGGAAACGACAACCATAATCTCATTTGCAGAAAACGATTTACGAGTAAACACTCGTCTGACAATGCCTTTATGCGACTTTTCATCATATGCACTGACATTATTTTCATTCATATAATCAATTACCGCGTCATTTATTTCCCTATTAATTTCATCACCAAGGCTGCAATCGTCAAGCGGAATAATATCATGACTTCGCATTGCGTAGAAACCGCAAACATTTTTACCATACACATTTCCAACAGGAAAAACCATTTTATTTCTATACCGTTCCGGCACGTCCATACCGACAATTCCGTCAATCTTAAAATTCTCAAACTTGCCTATTCTCTGCATCGCATTCTCAACAATATCACGTTTTATATTGAGCTGTGCGTCATACTTTATATGACGAATTTGGCAACCGCCGCACCTTTTATAATGTTGGCACATAGGCTCACAACGTTTATCCGACGGTTCTATAATTTCCAACGCCTTACCGTATGCAAAATTTTTCTGCACTTTGACAACAAGCATTTTAATTTTATCGCCGTCCACCGTTTGCGGTACAAAAACCGCAAATCCGTCTATATGCGCAACTCCGTTACCGTCCGAAGAAACAGAATCTATACAAGCAACGTACTCTTTATTTTTTTCAACAGGAATCATAATTTACCTCTTATTTGTTTTGTATAATAGTTTTATTATATCATTCATTAATGGTATATGCAAGATTTTAGCAAAAAAAGAAGCGGTATAAACCGCTTCTTTTAAAATTCTTATTTAAGAATTAGTCGTTATTAACGATTAGGTAGATTTCTTGAGCTTCGTCCTTATCTGTAGTTCTAACTACTGCGAATACTACATCGTCGATAACATCTTCGTGTTCAAGGTTAAGAATATCTTGACCACCTACTGTTGTCTTAGCAGCCTTAACGTCAGGTGTTGATGCAATACCTTCGTCAAGAAGAACTCTTGAGTTATCTGATCTTGCTGCGAAGTCATATGTGTAGATCTTAGCGTTGCTGTAGTTTACTTCAAGACCTTCGTCATAGTTTACTACATACTTACCCTCAGCATTTGTTGTAACTGTACCGATTGTGATGTTGCTACCGCTCTTATCAACAACAGGACCGAATACAACGTTTACATCGTTGTCATCATCTGATAGAAGATCAGCGAACTTTGTATCTGCAAGAACTGATGATTGCTTCTTGAATGCGTTAGTTCTAAAGTCTTCAAATGATGAACCGTTTAGAACATTCTGAGCAGCGAATACTGAGTAGATTCTTGAGATGTAGCCTTCTGAGTTAGTAGCGTAAACAAGTACGTCACCTTCGTCAAATGCGTCTTCTGCAACTGTTTTACCAGCGTTACCTGTGATTACAACGTCATCATCAAGAACGAATTGCTTTTCTTCACCGTTTACAACCAAGTTGTAAGCTGTCTTATCGCCGTCTTTGTCGATTACTTCACTACCGTTGAAGATAGCAAGCTGTGTTTCTGAATTGAATACGCTTGATGTACCTTCTGTAATGATTACGAATCTGTATGTGTTGTCTGACTTAGACTTATCATAACCGTAAGCCACATAGTTGCTACCGTCATTTAGAGATGAAACAACTGAATATGAATCCTTTGTATCAACTTCTGATAGGTCAAGGATTACTGTTGAGTCAGCCATCTTAACTGAACCAATCTTGTTACCTGATTCTTTGTATTCAGCATCAGCAGCTGTTGGAGCGATTACGCCACCATTCTTAATTGTGATCTTGTTTGAAGATGAGCTTACTGAATATTCTACAACCTGTTCCGGATAAGCAACTGACTTAGGTTGTGATGTGCTATATTTAGGTTCATCAAAAGCTACTACCTTTGATTGCCAATCTTTTGTTGTTGTATCTATCTTATTTTCCTTTTTAGCATCTGAATAGAATGTAGCATACTTCAAGTATGTTGCATATTCATTAACCTTATCGCTGTCTACTTTGTACTCTTCTTCAGTACCTTTCTTAGTAATGATTTGAGCCATGTAGTCGCCGCCGGCCTTCTTGTAGATGTTCTTCAATACGCCGTAGTTCTTTGATACTGAGTTTTCGTCAGCCTTAGCGATTCTGCCGAAGTGATCAAGGTATAGGCTATATTCTGTTGATGTTTCAACATCGATATCCATACCTTCAGCAGCCTTATACTTTGTACCGCCGATTGTGTATTCACCCTTTGAATCGTTAATGCTTGTGCACTTAACGCCGTCAACAACGTTTCTTGTAACGATTACATCATAGAAGCTTGAATCCTTGAATGAACCTGTTGTATCGTATGAAATGTTAAGTACGTCGTTTTGTTGAAGATCTTTAGCTTCGATATCTTTACCGTCAAGTTTGAATGAATATGTGTAGTTATCATCATCCTTGTTTACTGTCATCTTAGCTTGGATACCTGATGAATATGTATCGAAGTTTACTGATGTTTCGTTTGTCTTGTCGATAACTTCATCAACAATAGCTGTTACATATGAAGATACCATGATTGTGTTATACTTAGCTGATGTGCTTGTTGAACCAGTTTCTGTTTCCTTTTGAAGTGTTACAGATGCTGTTTCGTTCTTATCAAGATAATCTCTTAGCTCTGCAATAGATTTTGATGATTCAACGCCGTTGATATAGATTGTAACGCCGTTTGTTGTATCAAGTTGATACTTTGTTGAACCCTTTGTTGTACCTGCCGGGAAGAAGTAAAGAGCTTCGTCTGTTGACTTGTTTTCATCAAAGTCTTCTGAAGCAACTGTTACGCTCTTGCTTGCAGCAGCAGCAGCGATTGAAAGAATTGTGAATTCATCATCGTCATTCTTTTGGATAAGTGCCTGAGAATATGTTCTTAGGTAGTTATCAGCCTTTGAATCGCCGATGTACATATCTTCTGAAACAGGTGAATCTGCCTTAACTTCTTCATCGTCGAAGTTGTCAGCTTTTTCAACTTGGAATGTAACCTTGTCAGTATCAACTGAACCAGTCTTGCTTGTTTCTGTTACACGACCGTATACTTTGTATGCGTCATGCTTTTCTGTGAATAGAGTTTCGTATGCTCTGCCTTCTTTACCGTCTCTTACTTCAAGATTAGGTGTCTTTGAACCGTTCCACTCTGTCTTCCAGCTTGCGATTACGCAAAGAGGAGCGTCCATAGCGTTGTCGATCATTTGAGCAACCTGAGCTCTTGTAAGTTCTGTGCTGTCTGTGATACCTGAGATACCCTTTGTGATATCAAGTGAAGCAGCATATGTCTTGTAGCCTGTTGGCCATCCGCCTTGAGCTTGTGCATATGTTTCGTAACCGATAGCACTTACAAGCATCTTTTGAGCCTGTACATATGTAACGTTAGCGTCCGGATCAAATTCTGTATCGCTCATACCTGCGATGAAACCGTTAGCAACACCTTGGTTGATGTAGCCTTTAGCCCAGTGATCTGCTGAAACATCAGCGAACTTTGTTGATTCTGTTGATGCCTCTGCTGATGAACGTTCTGCAAGAGCGTCAACGATCATCTTTGTGATTTCAGCTCTTGTTACAAGCTTATCCGGACCGAATGTGCCGTCATCATAACCGCTGATTACGTCAAGAGCTGAAAGTTCTTGAACAGCCTGTGCGTAGCTTGCTGTAGATTCTACGTCAGGGAAATCAACTGCGAAAGCGGCAACTGAAGATGCTACCATAGTAAGAGCAGCAACTGATGAAATTACCTTTTTGAGATTCTTATTCATAGTCTCAAATCCTCCCTTTTTGATTCTTTGTTTGTGAAGGGTTTCCTTAAATGTTTTGTATGCACCCTTCTTTGCATTACAAAACTACATTACACATTGATTATACCACGCAAACTGTGTATAAGTCAATGACGTATTACAGTTGTAAAAAAACTGTAATTCTTGTCACATCTCGGCTACAACCTGCTTTGCCGTTTTGTGACTCATATTACGGTAACAATTTTCAACTAACGCTTCTACCCTATTATTCGAAAACTGCTACTGAATATTTTACTCTTTCATAAAGCTGTTGTCAACTACTTTTTTCTGCCAACCCGATCTTTTTCATAAAATTTTATAATTAGCACAAAATCTATGTCCAATTCACGGATTTTTTGGTCAAATTGATTATGTTAACCAATGCTTTTATGTTTTACAATAGATTAGACGTATGTTTTCCGAAAAAGTTCCGCTTTTTTGAAAAAATTTTAAAAAATTTATTGAAATCATTATTTTTTCTTAATATAATAGTGTAAACAAACTGAAAGGACTACACATATGGCTAAATATTATGCCGTCAGAAACGGCTATCATACAGGAATTTTTAACACTTGGGACGAATGTAAAAAGGAGGTTTCCGGTTTTTCGGGTGCGGAATATAAAAGTTTTACAAAGCTTGAGGACGCAAAAGCTTTTTTAGGCGAAAACGAACAAATCAGTTTATTCGATGAACCGAAAGAAAGAAAAAGCACCGCCGTTGCATATGTTGACGGAAGCTACAACATCTCCACAAAAGAATATGCGTGCGGAGTTATTATTTTCTATGAGGGGAAAGAAACGACATTCAGCAGAAAATTTTCAAATCCCGAAAACGCCTCAATGAGAAATGTTGCGGGTGAAATTGAGGGTGCAAAACTCGCAATGCAGTTTTGCATTGACAATCATATAGAAGAAATAGACATTTATTACGATTACGAAGGTGTCGAAAAATGGTGTACGGGTGCTTGGAAAACCAACAAATCCGGCACAATTTCTTACAAGCAATTCTATGATGAAATAAAAAAATCGGTAAAAGTTTCATTTAACAAGGTAAAAGGTCACTCCGGCGACAAGTACAACGATGTCGCCGACAGGCTTGCCAAAGACGCTTTGGGAATTAAATAAATTATTTCTGCAGCAATGCAAAAACAGACAAGCCAATTAACCGACTTGTCTGTTTTTCTTTTAATACTTTTTCAAATCACAATACACTCTTATCCAACCGGTGTCAAGTTCTTTACTGCTCTTTTCCTGCCAAATATAGATTAAATCATTTTCAATCTTAACGCTGCCGTTATGGATTTGACTGTCATTATCGTTTATCACAACCGACGATGTATCAAATTGGATATAATATGCCGGTTTTGTTTCATCGTCAACATCAAGTGCGAATTTGAACATATTATTATTTTTATTGTCATTTACTATCGTCAAACCGTCAGGATAATAATAGTAATTGCCGTTATATCTGATTATTGACGCACCGAACGATTTTTTACCGTCCTCCTGTGCCGCCTCGGTTACAAAGTCATTCCATTCCCATGATGCAAGTTCAAATCTTCCATTTGTGCCGCTGTCAACTATAAGCGGTGCAATGTCATCATCTCCGACAACATCAATTACAAACTGTGCATATGCGCTATTATCCCAAAGCGAACTTGAGTTTGACTTAACCGTAAGATGTGTCTGTCCCGATTTTTTCATATTAAGCTTATCCGCCGTTACGGTATACTTACTTCTCGGAAGTTCTTCCCTTGCACCGCCTGCATATACTGCCGTTACAGTCAAGTTCTTTATAACCTTATCAACTTCTCTGCCTATGAACACCATTTTAGTCGGATTATTTTCGTCAAGCATATCGTCCTCATAATACGTATCAGGTCCGCTTACCGTCAAATATGCGATTTTTTCGCCGATTTGCGGTTTTTCCGCCACTTCAACCGACACGTCTTTCATAAGTGCGAACTTAATCTCTTTATCCGATATATCCTTATGCTTTTTACACATAAGCGCAAGTTTTTCTTCACCTGTTCTGATATAATAATTTGTCGACGGATATTTTTTACTTAATCCGGTCTTTTCATTAAGGCTTGAAATCAATTTTTGATAATTTCCGTTTTGGATAAGGTCGTGCCAATATGTTTCGCCTGTTTTCATTTCGTCCGAAAGCTCGTCCGAAAGCATATTCAGCATTATGCTCATATGCACACTGCACTTTGCCTTATTACGATTTATAACGCACTGCACAAGTGACGGCACTATTACCACGCACGACAAAACAATTACAACCGCTCCGACACCGAATTCGACCGGTTTTATTTTCTTAAATTTTGAGCCGATTGACGAAAATATATTTCCCAATTTTTTCTTAATCTTTTGTAAATTTATTTTTTTCAAATTATTTTTTTTCAAAACTGCACCTCAAATTATAATTTTCTGTAAACCGCAAAATACATTGTTGTAAAGCACGCCAAACCGCCTATCAAATTTGAAATCGGCTCTGCCAAAAATACTCCGTTTACTCCGAACCATATCGGAAGAAGAAGTATAAGCGGTATTACCACTATTCCCTTTCTCAATATAGAAAAGAATATCGCAAACTTCGCTTTTCCTATTCCGACAAACACCGTCTGTCCCGTAAACATAAACGCCATAAGGAAAAATCCGAAAAAATATATATGCAATGACGGTACACCGGCAGTTATAAGTGCCGCATCGGCAGTGAATATTCCTATAAGGAATTTCGGAATCAGCAAAATTATAAACCATGCCACTGTACTGTATATAATAAGCATTGCCGCCAAATACCGTATCGCCTCTTTAACCCGTCCGTTTTCACCTGCACCGTAGTTAAAGCCGATTATCGGCTGTGCACCGTTTCCCAAACCCGTTACAGGCATTTGCAAAACTTCTCTTATAGAATTGATTATAGTCATAACTCCGACATACACGTCCGAACCGTAATTCTGCAAACTTACGTTACACGCAATCTGTACCGCACTGTTTGTCACCGACATTGTAAATCCCGAAAGCCCTAAAACAAGTATCTTCTTTACACGTTTTGCCTGACAGCGCATTGCGGAAAGTTTTATTTTTATAATCGTATTTTTGCCGGTTAAAAATTTAAACGTCCAAACCGACGCGGCAAGCTGTGACAAGACTGTCGCAAGTGCCGCACC
>ENA-OPDA01001933-OPDA01001933.1-human-gut-metagenome-genome-assembly--contig:-NODE-1933-length-12908-cov-2.662491_pt1 | contig 12908 bp, 7 predicted proteins | sample MGYA00241253_ERZ501486 | MGnify/ENA primary metagenome ERZ501486 (study PRJEB25962, sample SAMEA2042510) | human gut metagenome | biome: human gut; feature: human-associated habitat; material: faeces... | reverse complement strand
TGCCATTTCCTGCACAGCGCCCTGTTTTTTTCGTATCAACCGGTAAGTTCTGATTTCTTCTACCACAGAATCTTCTCTGCCTCAGTTCCATCCGCAAACGGTCCCGGCATTGCTGCCACGCCGCGGTGCTCGCCGAGATAATCCTGATCGAAGATAATCGTGCTTCCGTCCGGATCTTCGAATCTCTGCTCCGGCTCGAAGGCGTATCCTAAAATATCACTGTTGATAATTCCCGTCCGGAAATCCTTCAGGAACTCATACACGTTCGTCTTGATGGAATAGTGGCCGTCTTTTTCCACAAGTTCCACCTTAACCTGGTTCTCGTTATCCACAAGATTCTCTTTTTCATTCACACACGCCTTTGCTCCGTTAAAGTAAGCGTTTCCGTTTACCCAAACCGGCAGATGGCACTTGTTGTGATACGGCTCCAGCTTGCTCATGTCGGCCGGTTTGTCCAGCTCAAAGTGGCTGATCCACTCGTCATAGGTCGGATACTCGTCGAACACATGCGTTCCGACCTCCTGGTTATCCTCCATCTTGAAGCCCATGTCCTCAACCGTTTCTGTTTCCTCAACCGGGTAATTCTGGATAAAGATGTTGTTGTAGAACCGGTCATCGCCATGCAAGAATGTCATGAATCCGGCAACCTCGGTACGGTGACGGATGTGATACGGCGTGTAACGGTCTCCTGTTCCGCCGCCAACTGCAGTTAATGAGCCAAGCATCAGATTGTGTACGCAGGCAATACCATCGGTCGCCATACGAACGCTGACCGGTGAGAGCATAATATTGTTATCGATCAGTGTCGGACCATGGCCAACCTCGATGAAAATATCCTGACTCATCATTGCGCCCTCTGCCTTTGGTGTTCCCTCCGGCGGGCAGTTGTCGTGCAGCAGGTTCTGGGTCAGGCGTGTTCCCTGTGCCTCCCAGTCGCACCAGATGCCCATCGTGCAATGATGAATATGATTTCTTCTCATCACAACATCGATCGCTGCATGCATCTTGATACCGGAAATCTCGGCTCCGCCAAGCTGCTGCATATTGTTGATGTTGTGAATGTGGTTGTCCTCAATGATACTGAACACACCGCCCATCCGTCCGACAATACCGGTCTGCTCACAGTGATGGATGTGGCAGCGGCGGATGATATGGCTTCCGATGTTCTCCTTCGTCCAGCCGTGATACTGGCCGCGGCACACAGCATCACGCTCCATCTGGGTCGGGCTTTTTACGTGTTTTCTGGTAAAGTAATGATCGTTCTCCGGATCGTAATATTTTCCGAGCGAAATACCGCAGCACTTGCTGTTGCTGACCTCACAGTCCTCAATAATCCATCCCTTCGACCAGTGCGGACCGATCATACCGTCCTGATAAGCAGCCGGCGGCGCCCATGTCGTTGCCGCCTTGCTGACATCAAATCCACTGAACGTAATGTAATTTACGCCTGTTTTCGACGGCATAAAGCAGTTCCGGCGCACGTTGATTTCTACTTTTTCCTCCGTCGGGTTTTTACCCTGGAAGTTTGCGTAGATGACCGTCTGATTTTTCTCTTTGTCCTGCTCGGTATACCATTTGTAAACCGACCACTCCGGCTCCCAGGACGGCGCATAAACCTCGCCCTTGATACACTCCTCGAGCGTCTCTGCCTCGTATAACTGGCGGTCATTCAGATAAACCGCGCCGGTATGGCGTACCACCGGTGCAAAATACCAGTCACCGCCGACCATTGTCGTGTATGGGTTATAATTGCCAAAAACTCCGTTGTCTACACGGCATACCCACACATTATCTTTGTAATGCTCCCAGTCATTCATCGTTTCCGCACCGGTGATCTTTGCGCCGAGCGGCTTCTCACTCTTATAGACGATTCTTGCATCCTCGGTTCCGCCGTTGACCGGATCGACATATTCGTGGTAGATACCAGGTGCAACCAGAACTTCATCTCCTGCCTTTGCAATTTTTGCCGCATCGTTGATGAACTTGAACGGCATCTCTTTTGTTCCGTTTCCATTCTTCGGAGCGGAATTGTTGACATAGTAAATCATTTCTCTATACTCCTTTTTGTTATAGTAAAACCCGAAAACCCTGCAAAAAAGGCTGTGACGCAGTCATTCACTCTCTGCGGCGCTGAATTTTTTACGCTATTTTTTTGCGGGTCTATAGAATTTCTTTATGATAATGCTTCTTCCGCAGCCTCTTTTGATGCAAACGGGCCCGGCAGCGGATGAATGCCCTGACGGTTTCCGAAGTAGTCATATCGGAACACGATCGGCGTTCCATCCGGATTCTCATATTTCTGTTCCGGCTCAAATGCCATGCCAAGCGTCTCCGTTGAGATCACTGCACAGGCATTCTGCGGCAGATAATCGTAAACATTGGTCTCCAGTTTCCATTTTCCGTTCTCTTCTTTTACACCGATGGTGATTTCATGCTCGGTATCCACTACAGCGTCCTGTTCCTGCTCTGCCGGCTTCGCCCCATTGAAGTAAACGTTGCCGCCAAGCCATACCGGCAGCTTCTCGTAATACAGATCCGGTGACTTTCCGGAGCCCATTCCGCAGTAGCCCTCAAATCTTGCCACGTACTCCTCCAATGTCGGATATCCGCTGTACGGTGCGGTTCCTGCTGTCAGATTTCCGTCATCCCACTCATTATCTCCGGTCAGTTTACGGATTTCTTCCATTCCCGCACGAACCGGCTTCTGGATGAAGATATTATTGTAGAACCGGCAGTCACCGTGAAGAACTGTCATAAATCCGTTGATCTCCGTGCGATGCGGCACATGGTACGGTGTGTAGCGCGGCGACGGCAGCTTTTCGGAGCCATTGTTGACACCTCGGCCGACAGCAGTAAACGATCCCGCGATCAGGTTATGTACTACCGCAACACCCTGTGTTGCCAGCTTCATCGCGCGGTCCGAAAGCAGTACGTTATTGTCCACCAGTGTCGGTCCGTGGGAAATTTCAATAAAGATATCCTCGCCGATACCGTCCATACCTTCTGGATTTGCATTTTCCTCGTTCGGCAGCGTATTGTCATGGAACAGGTTCTGCGTAACACGTGTGCCCTGTGCCTGCCAGTCGAGCCAGAGGCCTCTCGTACAGTGATGGAAATGGTTTCTTCGAATGATCACATCGATCGCCGCATGCATCTTGATGCCGCCGATCTCCGCACCCGCAAGGTTCTGTTTATTATTGATATGGTGAATGTGGTTATCCTCAATAATCGAGAACACACCACCTAAGTGGCCTACAATACCCGTCTGTCCACAGTCGTGGATGTTGCACCGGCGGATGATGTGGCTTCCGATGTTTTCCTTTGTCCATCCCTCTCGCTGCGCCTGGCAGATACAGTCACGCTCCGTCTGTGTACCATCTTTGAATTTCCATTTGAGCCATTTATTGTCATTGTTCGGCTGTCTGTATTTTCCAAGTGAAATGCCCGAACACTTCGAATCTGAAATCTCACAATCCTCGATGATCCATCCCTTTGACCAGTGCGGGCCGACCATTCCTTCCTGATATGCCGTCGGCGGAGCCCACTGAGTTGCCGCCTGTTTTACAACAAAGCCGGACAGAGTGATGTAACCGATGCCCTCCTTCGACGGATAAAAGCAATTCTCACGTACATTGATTTCTACGGTTTCTTCGTTCGGATTTTTTCCCTGAAAATTCACATAGAAAACGGTTTCATTTTTTTCTTCGTCCTGCTCCACATACCAGGTGTAAACCGTGAATGCCTGATCCCAGGATTTTTTATAGATCTCCGGCTTTTTCACCTTGTCCAGGCTCGTCACCTCATACATGGATTTTCCATTCAGATACACTTCTCCGGTGTGTGCCGTGTAGGATGCGATAAACCAGTCACCGCTGACCAGTGTCGTATATGGATTGTAATCCCCAAACAATCCGTTCGAAACGCGCGCTGTCCACACATCACCTTCCAAATGCTCCCAGTTATCCACAATTTCCGCACCGGTAATCACAGCTTTTCCCGGTTCCACAGAACGGTACACAATTCTTGCATCCTCACATCCCGCATTCGCCGGATCTACATATTCCCGATATACGCCAGGCGCTACAAGCACCTCGTCGCCGGGCCTTGCAATTTTTGCCGCCTCGGAAATCGTCCGAAATGGATATTCCTTCTGCCCATTTCCGCTTCGCACAGCATTTCCATCTACATAAATCTGCATTTTTCGCTTACCTCTCACTTCTTCACTTTTCATAAACTTTTATTGTTTTTTTGTGAATTTTCGCCAAAATCACATCACTCTTTTTCCGATTTCTGCCGTTCTTCACAATTTTCATATCTTAACCATAATACAGATCCTCGTAAAACACTACTTATATATTGCCGATCATTGCCCAGATGTTTCGATTTTTTCTATATTTTTTCTCTCTTCTGTTGTATAATACCGTTTATCAGATACGGAGGATTCTTTTGCCATGAAAAACGATTCGACTTCTTTTTTCGAAAACAATCATTTTGCTAACAGCTATGTTTACGATATCTCTATTTCGCATGTCCCCGCCTATTTCGGTCTACACTGGCATCACTATATTGAAATTGTGCTTGCACAGGATGACGGCATTATCTATGAAGTAAATGGAGAAACCTTTCCGCTAAAGCCCGGTGATCTTCTTTTTATCTGGCCCGGCGAGCTGCACGCTGTTTCCACAATCAACAGAGAACATCGCCTGATCATGCTTCAGCTCGATGCAGATTTTCTGGAAAAACGCGTGGATTTCCAGTCCGTTGCTTATCTTTTTTATCAGATCCGTCTTCTGAATCAGAACAACTTCCCGGAAATCGAAAAACTCCGCGGATTTCTGACAGAGCTGCGCAGGCTCTCCCTCTCCGGTATCAGTTTTTCCGAGCTGCGCGGATGCGTTCTGCTGTATCAGTTTTTTATTCTGCTCGGCGAAAATCTCTCCGTGCCGACCGAAACTGCCGCACCGCAAAAAACAGGCCATTCCGCACAGGTACACCGCCAGATGATTGCTGCATGTACCTGGATCTCGAGTCACTGCACCGAACCGGTTTCTCTGGAAGAAGCATCAAAGGTCGCCGGATTCTCCCGCTGCCATTTTTCCAAGCTGTTCCGCGCATACACCGGCCTCTCCTTCACGGATTTCGTCACCAGGGAACGGCTCCATATCGCCGAAAACCTGTTAAAAAAACCGGATCTCACGATCACCGAAGTGTCGCTCGAATCCGGTTTTAACAGTATTTCTACGTTTAACAGAGTCTTTTTGAAATCAAAAAATGTAAGCCCTACCGACTTCCGTCAGATGTACCTGCAATCCTATCAGAAATAGGCTATGAATTCGGCATGGCCTCCGGTCTTTCGCAGGTGGATGGAACCTTCTCAAATGCACCCGTTTCCGCACTCTTCATAATCTGATCGATCGTATCGAGTACGTGGTATGCCATTTTGGCATTCGCACGGTTTGGTCTGCCCTCTGCAATTGCTTCTGCCATCTCGGACGGACCGAGGCCGCGGCTGTTTTCGCTGTAGGCAAAGCCATAATCCAGCACTTCCGGAACTGCCTGCTGTGTCCAGTCCTTCACGCCCGGAATGTAGACGATATCGCCGCCGAAATTGTTCGGGTCCACCAGCTTTAAAATACCTTTTTTGCCGTAAATTGTGAATACCGCCTGATCGTTGATGGTGCTGTCGCCATTGACACAGAATGTGCCGGTCACGCCGTTTTTCATTTCCAGAATCGTGAAAGCCTGGCTCTCGTTGCTGTAGTCAAATTCCTGGCCGTATTCCGGGCTGTCCGGGACGACATTGACGCGCTTCGGCGCAAGGTTGCGCACGGAGGAAACGACACGGTCCACCGGGCCGAAAAGGCTGACGATGGCGGTCAGATAATAAACACCGAAATCGTAGCAGATACCACCGCCCGGCATCCGCAGAAAACGGAAGATGCTCGCCAGCAAATCAAGATCGCGGTTTGCGCATGCTTCGAAAGATGTCACCTCGCCGATCAGCCCGTCGTCGATCGCTTTTCTTGCGGTCTGCAGTGCCGATCCAAGGAAGGTGTCCGGTGCGGAACCGAGATAGAGATGTTTCTCCTCTGCCAGCTCGATCAGTTTCGCTGCCGTTTCCGGTGCGAGGGTCATTGTTTTTTCAGTGTAAACGTGTTTTCCGGCTTCCAGTGCCTGACGGATCAGCCCCTCGTGGGTCGGTGCCGGTGTCAGAATGACTACCATTTCAATCGACGGGTCTGCCAGAATTTCCTCGTAGGTACAGCCCTTGATGCCATACTGCTCTGCTTTCTTTTTCGCATGTTCAAGATGGCCTGCGCAGCATGCTGCTACCTCAAGATTCTCAAAGTTATGAATCATGTTCGTCAGATAAATATCACTGATCGCTCCGCAGCCGACAACGCCGACTCTCATTTTTTTCGTTTCTGTTGTTCCCATTTGTAAAAATCCCCTTTACTCTTTGTTTTTTGATTCTGTTCTGATAAAAACCCTTATCTTTTTTATACAACGAAATGTCTGAAAAAACAAGCATTCCGGCTCATATTTCACTTTCAAAATGAAAAAACCGCCCACGGTTTCTGCAGATTCTCTGCATCACCGCGGACGGCCTTTTTCTGTTGTTTACTCCACGCTTTTCAGCGATTCAATCATATCAATTTTTCTTAACCGGTAGAACATCATAAAGTTGACGAACAGGGCAAACGCCAGGGTAATCAGGGCGCTCCAGCCGTAGCTCCGCGGGAACACGTTTCGTCCGAACATCATCATATCGACCTCGACGGTCTGAATTACGCAATGATGTAAAAACGTTCCAATTCCCATGCCCGCGATAACGCCGAACAGTGTCAGCACCATGTTTTCCCGGTACACGTACGATGCCACCTCGCCGTCGAAGAAGCCGAGCACTTTCAGCGTTGCCAGCTCTCTCTGTCGTTCGGTGATGTTAATGTTGTTCAGGTTGTACAGCACCACAAACGCCAACAGGCCCGCCGATACGATCAGCACCACGATGACGATGTCGAGGGAACGAAGCATGTTGTCAATCTGATCAATCAGGTCGGATGTGAACGAGATTGCCGCTACACCGTCGTACGTCATGATTTTTTCTCCGAGTGCTGTCTCATAATTGCCCGACATGTCCTGATATTTCATCAGAAGCTGGTTGTAGTCCGGCGCTCCGCCGAACAGCTCCTCGTAGAGATCCGGGGCCAAATACAGGTAATGGCGCACGTAGTTTTCGACGATGATCGAAATCTTTACGTCCACAATATCATCGCCTTTTTTCAGCTGAACCGTGTCGCCTGCTTTTACGCCGAGCATCGTTGCTGTCTTTTCGCTGATGGCTGCGCCGCCGTCGGTCGGGAATTCGTAAACTTCTCCGCTTTTCCGGTCTCGGAAGGCATAGAAGTCATTGAAATTCGTCAGTTCTTTCGGCACTTCAAGCACTGCATCCACGGTCTTTTTGTCGGTCTGCAGTTCGATGTTCTGGCAGTACATTTCCAGCAGCTCATCGATGCCGCTGTAGTTTTCCAGATCGGTCTGCAATGCTTCTTTTTCGGATTCATCCACATCTGAATTCAGCACAGCATTCGCCTGATAGGTGAAGAGGCTGACGAACTGGTTTTTCGCAATCGCGGTGATGGAATCCTGAAGGCCGAAACCGACGAGGATCAGACCCATGCATCCGCCGATTCCGATAACGGTCATGAAGAATCGTTTTTTATACCGCACCAGATTCCGCACGGTTGATTTCTGCGTAAAGTTCAGATGTTTCCAGAGTACGCCGATGCGTTCCAGGAAAATCCGTTTGCCGTTTTTCGGTGCTTCCGGCCGCATCAGCTCTGCCGGACCTGCGGCGAGTTCTTTGTAGCATGCCGCGATCGTCGCCACGCCGGTGCAGGCTGCACTCGCCAGAATCGCAAGGCCTCCCTGCTCCCAGTTCAGCGGGGTCATGTAATACGGGAGTCCGGTATACAGCATGCCGTAGGCATTCATAATAACCCAGGGCAGGATTTTTTCTCCAACCACCACGCCCGCGAGAGCGCCGGATACGGTGGAGAGCATCGCGTATGCGAAATATTTAAAGGCGATCACGCCGTCGGAATAACCGAGGGCTTTTAACGTTCCAATCTGCTGACGCTGTTCCTCGATCATTCGTGTCATCGTCGTCAGGCTGACGAGAGCAGCCACGAGGAAGAAGATAACCGGGAAGAATTTTCCGATATTCGAGATACGGCCGGCATCCTGACCGAAGCTCTCAGTTGACGTTACCTTATTCCGTCCCCAGACGTACCACGTTGGTTTTTTCAGGTCTGCGAGTGTTTTCTCACCGTCCGCAATTTCCTGCTTCGCATCCGCGATTTCTGGTTCGGCGTCGGCTTTTGCTTTTTCGTATTCGGCTTTGCCGTCCTCAAGTTCTTTTTCTTTATCGGCAATTTCCTGCTTCGCATCCGCAAGGGAGATTTTTCCGTCGGCGATTTCCTGTTTCGCGTCGGCAAGCTGGGTTTCACCGTCGGCAATCGTCTGCTTGGCTTCGGCGAGCTGACTTTCTCCACTGGAAATTGTCTGCTTTGCAGCAGCAAGCTGGGCCTCACCCGACTGAATCGTCTGTCGGTACGATGCAATCTGCTGTTCCCCATCAGCAAGCTGGGCTCTGGCAGCCGCAAGCTGAGTTTCTCCGTCTTTTAATTTACTGCGGTTCGTCTCAATCTGAGCTTCTCCGTCGGCAATCGCTGCTTTGGCGGATGCAAGCTGTGCTTCGCCATCCTCAATCTGTTTCTGATAAGCTTCTGCCTGTGCTTCTCCATCCTGAAGCTGGGCAAGAGCCTCTGTAATCTGAGCTTCGCCGCTTTCCAGTTCTTCTTTTGCAGAAGCAATCTGTGCCTCGCCTGCGGCGCATTCCTGCTCTTTTTCTGTTAATTGTGCATCTGCAGCGGCAAGCTGACTTTCTGCGTCGGTAATCTGAGCTTCTGCAGCCGCAAGCCGGGCTTCCGCATCAGCGCTTGCTGTTTCAAACGCTGCGATGTTTTGTTCCAGAAATGTTTTCTGCTCCTGCATCGTGAAAAGCTGCTGTGCTAACTCTGTCTGCTTTGCTTCCAGCGCAGTTTTCTGTTCCAACAGGGATACATATGCTTCATCTTCCTCCGTCATTCCGTCAAGCTGAGCCTCAATCACCTCGATCTGACCAGTCACTTCTGTCTGCGCAGCCTCCACCACCGGAAGCTGACTGGAAATCTGGGCTAACTGATCCTTGGCTGTCTCATACTGACTCTTCTGTTCTTCATACGCTGCCTTCTGCGCTTCATACTGTGTGCGTCCTGCAGCGGTTTCTGCTTTCTTGTTGTCCAGTTCCTCGCGTGCAGCGGAAAGCTGCTCCTTTGCAATATTCAATTCCGTTTCTTTTTCGGAAAGCTGCTCTTTTGCAGTATTCAGCTCCGTCTGCTTCCGCGTCAGTTCAGTTTTTGCCGCCGAAAGCTGCGTCATTTTTTCCTCTAACTCTTTTTTTCCGGATGCCAGTTCTGTTTCTTTCTCTGCAAGCTGTGCTTTTCCGTCGGAAAGTTCTTTCGCTTTTGCCTCAAGTGTGGTTTTTCCACTTGCAAGTTCATCGGCTTTCTGATTCAGCTCCGCTTTTCCGCTTTCCAGCTCTGCCGCCTTTGCTTCCAGCGTCGCTTTTCCGCTCGCAAGTTCCGCCTCTTTGTCTTTCAGCGTTGCCTTGCCGGATGCCAGTTCCTGCTCTTTATCGGCGATGGTTGCTTTCGCACTGAGAAGTTCCTGCTCTTTGTCTGCAATGATCTGTTTTCCGTCAAGGAGTTCCTGTTCTTTCTCAGCAATCGTCTGCTTTCCGTCAAGAAGCTCCTGTTCTTTGTCCTTTAACGTCTGTTCGCCGTCGAGAAGTTCCTGCTCTTTGTCCGCAATCGTCACTTTCGCGTCGGCAAGCTGCTGTGCACCGTCATCCAGCTCTGTTTTTGCGTCCGCTAATTTCTGCTCTGCATCAGCGACCTGCTGTTTTGCATCATCAATCTTTTCCTGTCCTTCGGTTTTGACTGCCGTATACCGCCGGTCGCACGCCGCATCCTCGAGCGCTTCAATCTTCGTCTGTACAGCCTTCACCGTCTCATCATACGCATCGCTGTAGCTCGCCTCTTTCTGTGCGCCGTCCGCCTGGACGTAAATCTCTGTATAGAGATCCGAGGTAAATGTCTCCGGAAGCAGCAGTGCAAAACTGTTGATGCTTCCATTTCCAATCGAGCCCGTTCCGCGGTTCAGATCCATATAATAAGGGAGCGTCGCCGAACCAACAATCGTAAACGTATCCCCGGTCAGCGAATCTGAGAGCGGATCCTCCGTTCCGGAAGTGAACGTCACCTGATCCCCGATCTCACAACCGGAACTTTTCAGAAACTGCGTATCAACAAGAATTTCATCCTCTTTCTCCGGCATCCGTCCCTCGACCACGCGCGGCTCATTCACACCGTCCGTCAGCGCAATCAGTTTCACAACCTGCTCGCTCTCGCCGATGTCATGCAGCACTTCCACCGTCTTTCCGCCGTAAACCGCTTTCACGCCGTCCGTCTTCGCGATATCCGCCAGATCATCGTCCGTCAGCCCCAGCGTTCCAAGAACTTTCAAATCCATATAATTTACTTCATCATAATACCGGTCCGCCGAAACCTTCATATCTCCTTCCGCCGACCGGATGCCCGAGAAAAACGCCGCGCCAAGAAGCACGATGAAAAAGACTGACAGAAACCGCCCCTTGTTCTTTGTGATTTCCCGGATAAAGTCTTTTCGAAATGCTCTCATCGTCCACCTACCATTCTATCTCTTCCACCGGTGTCGGGTTCTCATTTGTTTTCATGCCCGCCACTTTTCCGTTTCGGATTTTAATCACGCGGTCCGCCATCGGTGTCAGCGCCGAGTTGTGAGTGATGACAATGACCGTCATCCCCTTCTCCCGGCAGGTATCCTGCAGCAGCTTTAAGATCGCTTTTCCCGTCACATAATCGAGCGCGCCGGTCGGCTCATCGCAGAGCAGCAGTTTCGGATTCTTCGCCAGCGCACGCGCAATCGCCACACGCTGCTGCTCTCCGCCCGAAAGCTGCGCCGGGAAGTTATTCATTCTCTCTTCCAGCCCAACCTCCGCAAGCACCTCCGACGCATCCAGCGGATGCCGGCAGATCTGCATCGCCAGCTCCACATTCTCGAGCGCCGTCAGGTTCTGCATCAGATTATAAAACTGAAAAACAAATCCAATATCCTCCCGCCGGTACTGGATCAGCTTCTTGCCGCGGTACTTACTGATCTCCGCCCCGTCCACCAGCACCTTTCCTGAAGTCGCTGTGTCCATTCCGCCTAAAATATTCAGCACCGTCGTCTTACCCGCACCGCTCGGTCCAACAACAATCACAAACTCACCCTTTTCCACATCAAAGCTGATCCCATCCGCAGCCTTGATGGTAATCTCACCCATTTGATAGGTCTTGGTTACATCCTGAAGACTCACATATCCCGCCATGCCGCCGTGTTCCTCCTATGCAAAAAATCGATATTTCCTATTTCTTTTATTGTATCAATCTACAGCCGCGGCGGCTAGTCCTAAGTGGACGAATTTACTGTTTTTTTATAAATGGCATCCCCCCTTTATTTCAATACTGCCCTGATCATACATCTTATCCCAACCAGAATAATCACCACCTCCTGTAATCTCTGTGCCATCTCCATCGCAGCCATGCCCTCTGCTGCCTTCCCGTTCAAAAATATTTCCAGAACGCATCATCCTCTGTCACTCTCCTCTCAGATCTTAACCACTCCTCCCAGGCCGCCTACCAGACGTGCGAACGCCTCTTCCAATTTACCGCATCTTTTTCCACAGAAACACACACAAGTTTGACAATTTATGATACACTAAGCTAAGTGACATCAATTCTGAATGTTCTGTGCTCTGCCGCAGATTTTTCGGAACTGAAATTGACTTTTCGATGCATAAACCAAACAATTTGTGGCATACGAAGAAAGGAATTTTTATGAAAATTATCTTTATCCGCCACGGTGAACCGAATTATGAGATTGATTCGCTGACTGAAAAGGGCTGGCGTGAGGCTGAGCTGCTTTCGAAGCGCACGGCGAAATGGAACGTCACCGATTTTTACTGCTCGCCGCTCGGACGCGCGAAGGATACGGCTTCTTTTACGCTGAAAAATGCGGGCCGCGAGGCCGAAATTCTTCCGTGGCTGCGGGAATTTGATGCGCCTGTCCTTGATCCGGAGACCGGAAAACGCCGGATTCCGTGGGATTTTCTGCCGGATGTGCTCGATGCGAACCGGGATCTCTATGATCATGATCTCTGGACACAGAACCCGATCATGAAAACCGGAAACATGGATGAAAATTATCGTGTCGTAACGGACGGACTCGATGCGCTGCTTGCTCGCTACGGTTATGTACGCGACGGCTACCGCTACCACGCTTCAGATGAAACGAACCGCGAAGCTGTCATCGTCTGCTTCTGCCATCTCGGCGTTACCTGCGTCGCGCTGTCCCATCTGCTCAACACAACGCCGGTGCAGCTCTGGCAGGGCCTGTTCCTGGCGCCGACTTCCGTCACGATCGTCGGAACGGAAGAGCGCAAACCAGGCGAAGTGTACTTCCGCTGCCAGACCGTCGGCGATGTCCATCACCTGCTTTCTGCGGGCGAACCGGTTTCGTATTATGGAGCGTTTAACGATCCATTCCAATTTTAACATCCGTAGACAAGAAGTCCCTCGCTTCTAAAGCGGTGGGATGAATTGTTAAAAGAAACATAACGGCAGTGGCGGGCGGAGAGAAATCGGTATCCTCCACTGACATGAGGCAAGTCACAGTCGAACTATTTTCGACATGTCAGACTCCGTGAAAATACCGACTGTGAG
>ENA-OPDA01001932-OPDA01001932.1-human-gut-metagenome-genome-assembly--contig:-NODE-1932-length-12919-cov-3.930815_pt1 | contig 12919 bp, 11 predicted proteins | sample MGYA00241253_ERZ501486 | MGnify/ENA primary metagenome ERZ501486 (study PRJEB25962, sample SAMEA2042510) | human gut metagenome | biome: human gut; feature: human-associated habitat; material: faeces... | reverse complement strand
TTTGACAGATTTTAATTTGCTTTTCTTCACCTGCGCCATTATGAATGCAACAACAAATCCTATGAGCAGATCCACAACGCCCCAGAAGATCATAGTGAAAACATCTGGCTTATCATCATCGCTGTCTACATCATATGGATGCCCATCTCTCGCCTGGGTAAGAAGATCATCGCAAAGTGTGGCATATTTTGAAAATGCTTCCATATATTCACCATCACTTAAATAAGACAAGAACTCATCTTCCATATATTCCAGTCCATAATCCGTAAATGCAGTGATACCATAGCCGTATGTAGTAATTGCCCATTTTCGTTCGTCCATCCCAATCAGAAACAGAACACCGCTGTCTTCATCACCGTATCCATATCCATTATAATCAAAGAAATCATCCGCATAATCCTGCGGAACTGCACCATCCAGAGTCTCCTCTGTGACAACCACAACATCACAACCGTAGTCCTCGCTGACCTGATCCAGTTTCGCCTCCAGTTCTTCTTTCTGCCCATCATCTAACAGATCTGCAAAATCTGCCAGCCTTTCTGTATGCACTTCTTCTGCCGCATAAACATTTTCTGAAAATGCTTCCGTCACAAATCCTGTTGTACCTGATACAGTAAGGACAGAAGCCAGAAATACAGGTATGATCTTTTTCTTCAGCATATCTTTCGTCCTCCCCTAAAAAATCAGCAGTCCGGCAAGGCACAAAACAACCGTAAATACAGCGGTCAGTCCGGCAAGCCATTTCAAATAAATTCCCCTGTCAATCGGAAGGTCTCCTGTCATTTTTCCGGTTTGTCCGTTCATTGCAAATATATATTTCTTATCTTTCCATGTTGTATTCAGAATCCATACCGGATACAGTGCATACTGTGCTTTTCCGCCTGAAATATTTACGTTTGTATTTTCGGGAACAACAGAAGCATAACCCTTCACTGTATCTGCCAGTACTTCCTCTGCGCTCTTTTTCATACGGTCATGTGCCCTGTTGATGCTCTCTTTTTCACTGACATCATACTTATCTGCCAGATATCCGGAAAGATATGCGGTCTGAAAATCCACAGACTCTGAAATTTTAAATGGTTCAATGGATTCCATCAAATCATCTGCCATCTTTTCTGATCCATCTACAGGTACAGAAACGAATGTCATCTCTCCGCTTCGCTCCACAGAATAGTAGCTGGTCTCCGTATAATCATAATCATGGTCACTCCACATTCTTACCTTTGTCGCCTTATAACGCACATCAGCATCAACATCCCCGTCAAAAAGCCAGAACGGAACATACAGCCCCTTAATCTCATCAATATGATTTTCCCTGCGAAATGCTTTTGGCAAAAATGTTCTTCCCTTAATATGCCTGTAATATGCTTCTTTTGCCGCTTTCTTATCCAATTTGAACGGAATCACCAGATCCGGCCTTAATGCACCTTTAAACTTCTCTGTCATAATTACGGGATTTCCACAATACGGACAATTTGATGCTCCTGTATTCTCATCTGCGATAATCTCACCACCACAGGACTGACAGGTATAGACATTCATTCCATCTGTCTCACCTTCCTGCCATTCTCCACCGGCATCTGTCTGCCATCCTGACAGATCATCCTGCTGTCCGGCTTCACGCTCCATCTGCGCATCCAGTTCTTTTAATGTCTCAAGTTCAAATTCTGTATCACAGTATGGACACTTCATTTTCTGGGACTTACTGTCAAATTCTATTGCACCGCCACAGGCAGGGCATTTATATTCTCTCAGATCAGACATAGACATTTCTCCCCCTGCTGTATTTTACTGTCTTGGCTTTCCACATTCTGCACAGAACTTTCCTGTATTTACCGCACCACAGCTGCATGTCCACTTTCCGGTCGGTCTTGGGCTTCCGCATTCAGAACAGAATTTACCGGTATTTACTGCGCCGCAGCTGCATATCCACTCTTCCCGCTGCGGTTTCGGTTTACCACATTCAGAGCAGAATTTTCCTGTATTCTCTGCACCACATTCACATTTCCATGTTCCTGCCCCGGATGCCGGCTGCATATTCTGTGCTGCCTGTTGCTGTGCTGCCTGCTGCTGTGCCCCCATCTGATAGAGATTCTGCATATTCGCTCCACCTGCCTGGCCTGCCATGCCCATTCCCATAAATCCGGTCATGGCACCTGCAGTGTTGGAGGCTGCTGATTTCATTGCATCTGCCTGAGCACCGGCAAGTGTCGCTGCTGCCATAGTCGGATCTCTGAGAATGGCATTCTTCTGTGCATCTTTGATAAGCTGTGCATCCTCTTCCGGAAGAGTCACAGGATTCATGGCAATGGAAACAACCGCAAGACCTCTGGTCTGCTGCCATTTTTTCGTAAGGGCTTCATTCATGGCATCGCATAATTCCAGAACATGTCCCGGAATGGCACTTGGACGGATCTGAAGTTCTGAGATTTTTGCAAATGCAGGCTGAAGAGCACTTACAAATTCTGTCTTTAACTGAACTTCAATTTCTTCTCTGTCATACTGCTGTTCAACATTTCCGCACACATTTGTATAAAACAGGAGCGGATCGACAATCTTATAAGAATATACTCCATTACAGCGCACAGATACATCTATGTCAAGACCGATATTTCTGTCAACTACCCGGAATGGGATTGGATTTGCTGTTCCGAATTTATTATCTACCAGTTCTTTTGTATTAAAATAATAAACCCTCTGGTCTTTGCCTGTATCGCCGCCAAATGTAAAACGCTTCTTTACTGTATCAAAAGTCCTGTGGATCCCCTCTCCCAGACTTCCGGCAAAAATACTTGGTTCTGTGGATGCATCATAGGTAAACTGTCCGGGTTCTGCACAAACCTCCACAACCTTTCCCTGTTCTACGATGATCATACACTGACCATCTGCAACAGCAATTCCGGAACCGCTTGAAATAATATTATCACTGCCTTTTTTGTTGGAAGAACGTCCGCCTACTCTCTTCTCACCCTTTACAACCAGAACATCTTTATCTATTGCATCGCAGTAAAAAAACTCCTTCCACTGATCTGCCATTGTTCCGCCAAATGCACCGGCTGCTGCTTTGATCAATCCCATAATTTATATCTCCTTCCTGATTACATATTATTTTATACATATTTCTTACAGATATTTTCTACCCATATTTCCTGTTAGTGTGCCGACAAGTTGATTTCTCGAACAATCTTGCGTCTAAATTTCTTATTTTGTGGGTAATTATGTGTGTTTTTTTACAATATAATATTTTTACAGTTACAAATTGATATTTATAAGTTCATCATATCATACATTTTCCGAATTGTCATGCGCAAAAACTCCTCTTTTCTGTCATTTTGCAACATATGAGCACATAAATCGCTGCTGTCCACTCCACAGTAACTATAATGCGACGCGCAGTTATTCAAAAGTTCATGAATAGCAATATACACTTACAATGTATGAAATCTATAAATTCTTTTTTAATTTCAATATATTTTTCCCGTCTGCATATTCATATGAAACTTCATCCATCATTTCCTTAACCAGAAAAATTCCAAGCCCCCCGATTTTTCTTTTTTCTATATCCAAGGTAACATCCGGATCTTTATTTTCTAATGGATTATAAGGAATGCCTTTGTCTATAAACGTCAGTTCCAGTCTTTCAGGAAAATTCTTTATTTCAACCTGTACAGTTGCCTCTCCGGTTTTTGGCGTATAAGCATAATAGGCAATATTGCCAAATATCTCATCTATCGCAATATCTATCTCCATCTGTACTTTTGCAGAACATCCATTTGCTTCCAGTATGGAATTTACAAAATCTGTAATTACCGCTATATTCTCTATTTTTGCTTCTTCTGTAATACTTTTCAAATCCACTTCTCCTTCCTTCATTCAGTTCAGGTAAATAGAATCCTCCTTTTCGCTGTGCAGTTCTGTATCTTTACAGCCACAGTCATTCGATTGACAGTATGTCTGCAAATCCCGTAATATCGAATACATCCTGTATGATATCACTCACATGAATCAATTTCATAGTTCCTTTTACATTCATAAATTTCTGCATTTTCAGAATAACACGCAGGCCGGCTGATGAAATATATTCAAGCCCTGTAAAATCCAATACAAGTTCCTGAGTATTGATCAACTCTTTCTCGGCAAAAGTATCCAATTCAGGTGCAGTTGCTGTATCTAATCTCCCGGTCAAAAATACCGTATCTTTTGTTCCTTCATTTTTCTTTTCAATTTTCAGACTCATTTTCTCTCTCCTTTTTCAGATAATGTCAAATTTCTGTTCTGTCAGCATCTTCTGCCTCCATCTGTATATTCACTCTATCCACCCTGATATCTGCAAATTGCTCCATTACTGAACAACTCCCATATTTATCATATTCATTGTAACATAAACAGGAGATGAATGCATCATCTCCTGTCTATTATTTATCTGTATTTTTTACGTTACTGTGCAGATATGCACAATTCTACGCTTTCATCTCGGTAATTGAATTGCCGAGGATTCCCGCTATCCGTTGCAGATAACTCTGGAAAAATCACGACCACCGGCTTAGCCGGTGGTTTGCTTTGACCCTATAAGGGTCTATTACCGGCACTGGAGTCTAAAGACTCATCGAAATAGGTTCGCCAAGCGCAACATCATTTACCTACAAAGCCCTTTCGGGCTTATCTTTATTTGTTACGTTTTACTGGCTCACCCGTAAACGGGTCAATATACTCTTTCAGTGTCATTTGATCATATTCCAGATCATCCTGTAACTGATTTGCTATATATTCCTGTATTTTCTTTGCATTTTTCCCTACCGTATCTACATAATATCCGCGACACCAGAAATGTCTGTTTCCATATTTGTACTTCAGATTTGCATGTCTTTCGAATATCATTAATGTACTCTTTCCTTTTAAGTACCCTACAAAATACGATACACTTATGCTTGGCGGAATTTCTACTAACATGTGTACATGATCTGGACATATCTCTGCTTCAATAATTTTTACACCTTTTCTTTTGCATAACATACTCAAAATATCTGCTATATCCTGTTTAATTTTTCCATATGCTACTTTTCTTCTATATTTTGGTGCAAAAACAATATGATACTTACAATTCCACTTTGTATGTGATAAACTATTATTATCCATATGGATACCTCCTGTGTATATTAGTGCGGTTGGCGAACCTACATTAATTATACCACCGGAGGTTTTTTTCTGTAAGCTGAAGCAATGCTGACTCACCTGCATAGCAGGTGGTTTATTTGTTTTCCAAAGCTCCGTTTTTCGGATCAGCGAAAAACTCCACAATGGCAAACAGGGCTTTGCCCTAACAAAAAAAGGCTTCACACCACGACCACCGCCGCAATGCAAAGCCTCATCACTCACTATTATATTCTTGTCACAAAATCCAGCGAGATCCACCCATTCCGCTCTTTCTCATACGCTTTCAGCAGCCCCCACTTTGATGCTCCGACACCGTCAGCCTCAGCAACAATAGTAAAACAGCCAACACCCGTATATTTTCCAACCTTCTCCTGATCCGTTCCCGGCTTCTTCCGGATATTCAGATCCGAAATCTCCACACGAACCAGATACGGACGAAACACCTCTTCCTGCTTCTTATCCACGGAACTGTACACTGCCTTTCCATTCTCATCAAACACCGAAAACCCCGGATGCTCGTCTGCACTTTTCTTTGCGTTTTCCAGCACCTTAAATGCCCCCACCTGGCTCTCCGCATCCTGCCAGTTCTTCCTCACACGGTACCAGATCTCCTTTTCCGTCTTCCCGCCATCAAACCGTGTCAGCCCATACTTCTCAATAATAACGCAAATCTTCTGCACATATAAACTATCCGTTGCATAGCCGCCATCCTTAATAATCTGGACAGCTTTCCGGTAATCCTTCTCCCCAGCCAGTCCTGCATATCTCTTTTTCTTCCCATTCATCGCTCCCAGAAGATAAGCCGAATGATCCGCAATCGACTGCTCCACGCAGGCATACTTCCGGAAATCCGCAGTCACAGTGTAAAGCTTTCCAGTTCCATCATCCTCCTGCGTTTTCTTCCGGTACTTACTGGTTCCATCCCAGGCACTTCCGCCCCAGCTATTCCCAGACAGCATACATTTCATTCCAAAGCAGTTATTTGCTTTCTGTGCCAGTTCCGTCCTGCCATAACCGGATTCCAGAATAAACTGTGCCGCAGACACAGATGCCAGAATCCCACTGGTTTTCATATTCTCTGCACACAGCACTCCAATCCGCTCCGCTGCCTTCTCATCGGAAATCCCCAGAAACACAGAAGCCTGCGTCCCTTCAGCTTTCCCAGACATAGCAGCCTTCACAGCTTTCCTGAATCCATCCATCGTATAAGGCAGTCCCAGACCTTTCCACAGATGCTCCGGATCTCCATGATTTGTAGCAATTCCCCTTGCGTGTCCCTCTCTATGGGAAATCACCACACCATCTGCCAGCGGATCCAGACCAAACTTCTTACAAAGCATGGCAAACAATTCCACCGCTGCTTCATACGTCCGCACTGCAGATGCTCTTGCCTTCTCCAGATCAGAGCAGGTAAAGCCCGATCCGCTGGTATACCGGATACAGGCAGGCTCACACATCTCCACACCAATATGCGTGTTATTTCCACTTCCCTTACTACCGGAGCCACAGTGCCATCCCCTGTGATTCCACGGCAGTGCCTGATACACTGTTCCATCATTCCCATCAATAAAACCATGCACACATGCACTTCCAAAAGAAGTGTGATTCCAGGAATCAAGAAAAACCTGTGCCCTCGGCTGCGGACATCCAACCGAATGAAGCATCAGGCCTTTTACTGTAATTTTTCTCCCTGCAGTATAGCAGGGGTTCTTTGTCAGAAAACTTTCAACCAGTCTCATTCCCCATCACTTCCTTCTCCTCTGTCATGCAGCTGTTCCAGCACATCCTTCATCTTCTGCGGGATCGGCAGTCCCAGATGCCTTGCATTCTCCAACAGACTCACACCCTCATTGGAAATATAGAAAAAGATCACCGCTGTCCTCAGCACAGATCCATTCCCGATCACAGCCACATCCAGAATGTTTGCCATTCCCACCAGTAAAAAGATCAGCACCTTCCTGCAGATTCCCCGGAATCCCACCTCACTGGAAAGCGTATGATCCGCAAAAGCACACATCACCCCGGTCAGGTAATCGATCACCACAAAAGCGATCAGGGCATACAGAAGCCCGTCACAGCCTCCCATAAACCAGCCCAGCCATCCGCCTACAGCCATAAAAACCATCTGAATAAAGTTCCAAAATTCCTTCATGCCAGAATCCTCCTCCCATGAAAAAAGCAGCCCCCATTTCTGAGAACTGCCGTAAATAAGTTTTCTATCTTCATGCCTTGCGGCAGAAAGACCTACATTGTTTCCTCCGTCAGCGTATACGTGATCTTCATCGTTTTGTCCGTATTCTTCACCACTGCTGACGAAAGATTATTAATACTTGCCAGATAAGGCGTCAGAAGGTAAGCACACCTGTGCTCCTTCCCGTAACTGCCGCCCCACATAAACACAAAGTTCTTATACTGGAACAAAGGCGTTGCCATGGCCTCAAACCTTGCGCTCCCCTGTGTCTTGATCACCCTGTCATCCGCCGTGATCTGGAAATCCCCTGCCACGATCATGTCACCGAGAAGCGTCATATACACCTCACAGGAACCGGCCTCGCCAAGAGATTTCAGCTTGGAAGTAAAGCCCAGCGGGATCAATGTCACATCCGCTGAATTTGCAGTATTGATCTTATAAACTCCCTTTTTATCATAGGAAGGCACATACAGATATCCCTTCCTCACACAGCATTTTACATTCCTCTCCGGATAGGAACCGTCCTTTGCCCTTGTGCCCACTTCCGACAGCTTCGCCTTGGACAGTGTCCAGCTTCCCTCCGTAAAGGAATAATCCTTTTTGGAGATCCGGATCCACACCATCTTCGCATCCCCGGAAGCATTCGGTTCATTAGAAAATCCATACCAGTATCCGTCATGCCCGTCCATAAATTCCCCGTACTTCGTATAATCCCCCAGGAACGTAAAGCTTTCCGTTGTCAGCGTCTGTTCCTCCAGTACAGTATACGTGGTATCATCCAGCTTCTCATTCAGCCCGATGTTAAACACCGGGATCCGGATCTTCGTAATGGTCACACTGGAAGTCCCAAAGGTGATGGAATACAGCAGGTTCTTTTCAAAATCCAGTTCCACTGCCTCAAACAGTGTCATCTGCTTCGCCTTCGGGATATCCCCGATATCCACCTTTTTCAGAAGCAGGAACGTGCTGGCATCCCCTGCCGCACTGCCAAAAGCATTCTGCCCGCCCAGGGCACTGGTCAGTGCCACAGCTGCAATATTCCCGTTTCCCTGGCTGGGAGTGAACTCCCACACAAACTTATATCCATTGTCCAGTTTCTTGCTCTCCGTCTGGTTCAGGCTTCCCCTCGCCACATTGGAACCGGAATTAACATTGTTGGAAGCATAAGCCACCGGCAGGTTCTTCCCCTGCTCGTAAATATGATCCGCCTTTTCTTCCAGCACTGCCGGAAACAGTAGGATCCCGCCGATCATGTTCGGGCAGATGGGAAGCAGCGTCCCGTTCCACAAAACAGAATTGTCATACTCCCCGCTGGCTTTCAGATAAATCCCCATGGGATTCAGCCCCAGAATATTGTTCACTGCCTCCGTGATCATGTTCGTCTCCTGAACTGTCTCCACCGCACCCGTATTCGTATCGGTCAGTTCAATGACCATTTCACCTTTCAACTTCATCACACACCCTCCATTTCTACCGGCCTGCAGAAACCGCTGATTCCCGCTCTCTCAGCAAAATACACTTCAAATCCTCTGTTCACCGTTTCCTTCATCTGCATGGACAGCGAATCCCGGAAGCCATTTACATCCAGTCCTCCGCCAATGGCAAATCTCGTGGTATAATCTTCCACCTCAAGCTTTCCGTCCCAGGCTTCCCCTGCCGCCATTGCCTGTCCGCTGACAGAAGCAATGCAGTCTCCCACATCAACGGTCCCGCTGCCATTCTCCATCCAGAGATACACATTGAACGTATTCGTATAATTTGCAACAATCTTCTCAATGGGATAATACAGTAACAAAATATGTTTCCCGGAATGCCAGGCCTCCACCAGACAATGCTCCACAATCTCCTCATTGTTAAATTCAAAGACCACATGGCAGACCACCTGTCCGTCCTCCTGCCACTTCACCGGCAGGCTCACATCCACAGAAACCTCCGAACCACTCCCGGTTCCGGATCCGGAATCCGAGCCACCAGCGACATCATCCGTACTCCCTGTATTCTCATCCCCGGAAGTATTTCCAACTTCATTCCCTGCCGCATCATTTTCAGAATTTCCTGCATCCGATGTCTCCCCAGTTCCATCAGAACCACCCGTACCACTTCCAGTTCCACTGCCGCTTCCGCCCGGAAACGGAATCAACACAGTCCCGGAAGCCTCCGCAGACCGTTCCACCGGATCCGCAGCCACATCCACAACAACCTGTGCAAAAAACTGCATATGGTTCTCTTCGGAAGAAGCAAATTGGATACTGACCATCTTCACCTTAGTCCGCCCGATCTCATGCGCGGAAGCATTGGTAAACGTATGGATCCCGATCTTCCCGGTCTTCGCATTGTCTTCAATCTGATTCAGCAGTCCCGAAATATTCTTGTCATTCCTTGACTTCGCCTGAGCCAGCCTGGGATTTTTCCCCACACATTTCAGACTCTGCCTTCCCCCGATCTTCTGCCTGATGGAAGTGATGCAGGTAATCTGTCCCTCATCCGCCTGTCCTCCTGCAAACCTCAGCACATCCCCCGGATCCAGCGCAGGGTTCCCGATGGTATCCGAATCAAACGGCACATACCGGATCACTGACAGATCTGCCAGGATATTCCTGCACAGCATCTCCCTGGTCTCCTTTAACCCAAACTGCAGAAGTGGGTTCACACCCAGGTTCATAGTCAGCCCATTATCCGGATCCAGAGCATAATACTCTGCAATCTGCGTCTGCTTATTGGTGGAACTCACTGCCGTGTACCTGGTAATAAAATCCGAAAAGCTGGAAGAAAACCGGTGTCTCTGCTCCACCTTCATCACAGGATCCTTTCCGTACTTTCTCAGTTCCAGCTTCCCCTCCCTGTTAATAATAAAGAAACCTCCCAGAACCTGTGCCACATAAAACAGCACGTCCCGGCAGGTCTCAATATCATTTTCAGTATAAACAGAAAGCGTCACCAGCGCATCCTCCAGCGTATACCTGTCAATATCACTCAGAAGAGTGATCCCCATCTCCGCCGCATACACCGTCCCCAGCTCAATCTCCGTACTCCCGCAGCACTGCCTGGAAATATACCCGGAACCCTTCACAATCTCCTTCGCCCCGAACTCATACGTCATTCCGCCCTTGGTAACGATCGTACCCGTCCAGAAATATTTTCTTGTATTACTCCTGACTGCCCTCAGAAAAGCATCCGACACAGAATACATCCCGCCACCTCCATTTCCCCCACGAAAAAAGCACCAGCCAACTAGGTGACTGATGCTGTGTTATGTTATTGTTTATCACTACAACCTGGAAGTTGTAGGTTTCTTTGCTATTATATCTTTAAAATTCGTTTTGCTTTCGCATTAACAAATTGGATAATCGGGCCTGAAATGATAACTGTAATGATTGTGCATATGCCAAACTTCCCGCCAAGCAAAACACCTATTATCACAACCAGAATATCTAATGCTATTCGAACAATTTTAATTTGCCAGTTGTTCTTTTCTGCCAAGGCAAAAGTAACTGCTTCATAAGAGCCACGACCAAGCGAGGCAGACGCATATAGTCCGGTCCCGACAGCAAACAAAATAACACCCAGCAACATGATAAAGAAGTTGAACCATCGATATGTACTGTAGACATGGCAGGTGGCAAATACATCCACACAGGTGCTGTATACAATTTGATATAGCACCGTCCCAATATGGATTTGACTTTTATCGTAAATTAATGCAAACAAAATCATCCCCACTGCTACAACAAAAGATGCCATACCGATGCTCAAGTGAAACGTTTCAGCGATACCCTGCCATAGCACTGCGAGCGTGGCGCCACCAAATCCTGCATACAGTGCAAGTGTAATGCCATAGGCTGCAACAATGGAACCTATCACAATAATTATCAATTTCTTTAATAAGTCCCGCAATAGCAAGGATTCCCTTTTGTGCTTATCAAACATCATAATTCCTCTATTCTACAAATTCAAATTGTTACACTTAAAAAAGCGGAATTTCACCATCATAGTTTTCTGCTTTTTCCAATAGCGGTCCTTTAGCTCCCATCGTAAACGCGATGTCGCTACTGCGGATAGAGAGCAGCTCCATTCCGGGTCTCACCTTCAAAAAATCCATCATTTTCTTCGTAAGAAGAATTTGCCCCTCCTGTGAAATCTCTACCCAGCAGTAGGAACGCCCCTTGTATTTGATAAATTCGCCAGAACCTGCTGAGTAGTCAAGCAACGGTGGAGTATCGTCCAAAATGTGACCAAGTTTTGACGGATGCAAAAGGCCTTTCCGGGTGACGCAGAAGCCACCGGTAATCTTACTTCCGGTAAAAAGATATACTTTTCCTTCATCTGCAATGTGATATTCTTCCATTGCCTGCGGTGGAATCCGCAATGTTCCATCCGTCCGAATGAGTGATTTCCCGAAAATAAATTTTCCTCCCTTATTCATTTGTGGCATAAAAACACCTCCTTAAATTCCGAGTTGTCGCTCTCAGTATACCATGCTTTCTCCCCGCAGAAAAGCATGGCGAAAAACAAAAATGTCTCCGGAGGGCTTGTACGTATGTTTTTTCAGCGTTTCCAATCTGAATTTCTCAGAACAGAATATCCTCCGGCTTGAACTTATCTTTTTCGGGAATGGGGCGGATCACCTTGCAGGGCACCCCCGCAGCGATGACGCCGGAGGCAATAAAGGCACCTGCTCCGATGTTTACCGGAGAGGTATCCAGAATGACACAGTTATAGTTGATGACCGCCAAGCCGTGGGTATGGATGTTGAAGCCATAGTCACAGTGGAAGTCCGGCTGAATGCCGGTCATGGGAGAGCAGGTGCCCAGCAGGGTCTGCAGGATGCTGCGCCGCTTTTCCTGTTCGTTGGGAGCGGTGCGGTTGTACTCCCAGCACAGTTGCTTTGCACGGTTCTGTTCCTCCGTGGGGGTGTTTTCATAGCCGCTTACGTAGGCGGCAGGGCGTTTCATAATATCCAGAGCGTTCATCGTGTTTGTCCTTTCCATACAATGTTTCCTCAAGGATTATACCACGCTTCCGGATAATAAAGAATATGTGCCTCCGCCCGCAGCGCCAAACATCAGCAGGGGAATTTCCAGTCTGACAAACTGTAATGTACATTACTCAAAATTTTACAGATTGATAACCTTCGGTTCTTCTGTGAATGAATAAATAGTTGCGATGCCACTTTCAAAAACGAATACCGTCATCAAATTGTCATCAACAGTATACATAGACTGGAGAGCATTTTTATTTGCTTCCATCATGGCTACACGAGCTTCACGGCGAGTATCTTCTTTTACTGCACCTTTCACACGAATCCAAGTACCTTTGTTCATTCCACACATTTCAACTTTTCCATTTACTTTCATCTGGTTGTAAACATCTTTTTTATTATTCGTTACAATATAAAGCTTTCCTTCAAATTCACATACAGCACCAAATGGGCGAACATGTGGCTGGTCTCCTTCTACCGTGGCAAAATAAAAAGTTTTAACAGGTAAATGGTCTATGTATATTATGCATTTGTTAACAGATGGTCCCATCCGGATCAGATTGTGCATTAAACACACTTGCCATTGATGAACCACT
>ENA-OPDA01001929-OPDA01001929.1-human-gut-metagenome-genome-assembly--contig:-NODE-1929-length-12940-cov-3.144354_pt1 | contig 12940 bp, 11 predicted proteins | sample MGYA00241253_ERZ501486 | MGnify/ENA primary metagenome ERZ501486 (study PRJEB25962, sample SAMEA2042510) | human gut metagenome | biome: human gut; feature: human-associated habitat; material: faeces... | reverse complement strand
AAAGAGTAAGGTATTCAATACCTTTGAAGGCGAGTTTTGCAAGGAAAGCCGACGGATAAGCGATCTGTAAAAAACGTGTGTAAAATTCCCTAGCTGCTTTTCCTGTCGTTTATTTATTTTTTATCATATACTCAAAGCTTACAGCTGGCCAACTACATAATCAAAAATTATGCCTGAGCCTTAGCCCACTCAGCAAATTTAGCACTTTCAACCTGAGCTTCATCCATACTAGAAGCTTTCACACCATAGTAGAATTTGATCTTAGGTTCTGTACCAGAAGGACGAACGCAAACCCAAGCTCCACTTTCAAGTTCATAATAAAGAACATCTGAAGAAGGAAGTCCTGTAGGTTCTACTTTACCGCTTTCTACATCAAGAACAGTATCTTTGCTGTAATCACGGATCTTAAGAACTTTATAACCAGCGATATCTTTTAATGGGTTCTCACGTAAATTAGCAAGCATAGCTTTCATCTTATCCATACCTTCTAATCCTGGGAAGTCCATAGCTGTGATGCTGTCTACGCAGTATCCGTATTTCTCATACATGTCGATCATAACATCCCATAATGTCTTACCTTTTGTTGCATAGTAAGCAGCAGCTTCACAAAGAGCAACTGTAGCAGAAACAGCATCTTTATCTCTTGCATATGTACCGATCAGGCATCCGTAGCTTTCTTCTAATCCGAACAGATATGTACCTTTTCCGGACTGTTCAAATCCAAGGATTTCTTTACCGATCCATTTGAAGCCAGTTAATACTTCGATCAGCTTCACATTGTAAGCCTTCGCGATCTCATCGACAAGGTTTGTTGTAACGATAGATTTAACAACAGCACCATCTGCTGGAAGAGATCCAGCTTTTTCTTTCTTCTGGCTTAATACATATTCGCATAATAAAGAACCAGACATATTACCTGTTAAAGGAATATATTCTCCGCTCTTAGCATCTTTTACATATACACCTAAACGGTCAGCATCAGGGTCAGTAGCAAGAACAAGATCAGCATCTTTTTCTTTGGCAAGAGCAAGACCTAATGCAAATGCTTCTTTTGCTTCTGGGTTTGGATAGCTGACTGTTGGGAAGTCACCATCTGGAAGTTCCTGTTCTGGAACAACATATACATTCTTAAATCCAAGATCGTCAAGTACGCGACGTACTGGAAGATTACCTGTTCCATGGAGAGGAGTATAAACGATCTTTAATTTGGAAGCCATCTCATCGATGGAAGCCTGATTGATCACCTGTTTTTCAACTTCTGCGATATAAGCGTCATCAACTTCTTTACCGATCACTTCATATAAACCTGCAGTTACGGCATCTTCTTTAGACATTGTCTTGCAAGTTGAAATGTCAGTGATCGCATTAACCTTCGCTGTAACACCTGAAGCATGAGGATCTGTAAACTGAGCACCATCTTCCCAGTATACTTTATATCCATTGTACTGAGGTGGGTTATGGCTGGCTGTTACGTTGATACCAGCGATACAGTCTAAATGTCTTACGGCAAATGATAATTCTGGTGTTGGACGTAAGGATTCGAAGATAAATGCTTTGATTCCGTTAGCAGCAAGAGTGCGGGCTGCTTCGTCAGCGAATTCAGGAGACATATGTCTTGAATCAAATGCGATAGCAACACGTTTCTTATCTGTTCCCTGTTCTAAGATATAATCAGCTAATCCTTGAGTAGCCTTTCTTACAACATAAATATTCATACGGTTGATACCAGCACCGATGATTCCACGAAGTCCAGCAGTACCAAATGCAAGATCTGCGTAAAAACGTTCTTTGATTTCATTTTCATCGTTCTCGATGGCTGTTAATTCTTTTTTTGTATCTTCATCGAAATAAGGATTAGAAAGCCATTCCTGATAAGTTTCTTTGTAGTTCATAAATTACTCCTCCTTTAAGTTATAAAAATGCCTTTTGTTTAATTATACCTTAAAACTCATGAAAAAACATTATAAATTTGTACATATTTTTCGAGGAAAATCGAGCGAGCTTCTTTATTGTGAATAAACTCCTCTAATTTCTCGATATATCGTGGAGAAATCCAATGTTTTTTGTGTGCCATATACTGATTCGAGATCTTCCAGAATTTTTCCGGAAATAAAAACAATCCATACAGGCATAAAAGATCATCTTTTGACAAAGGCATAAAGCGGTCATAGTTTGATAAAAAGGTTTCACAAAAGGCAAAATTATAATTATTTTTCTCAAGTGCCTTCTTTAGGAAATAATAAACATCCAGAATCGGATACCCATGATAAAAATGCTCAAAATGGATCGTAGCTGGGGCAGAGGATGTCATGATGATATTATGGTGGTTATAAGCCCCATGACACCATCCACGGCGAGAAGGTGTGGTTTCATTTAAGATTTGGATGGAACGCTCCATCTGTTCCCAGAAGGCTTTCGTCTGTTCCAAAAATAAATATTCAAAAATCCCTTTCTTTTTGCGTTTGCGTATGTAACGTGCAATACTTTTTAATTCCAAATATTTTTGCTCATAATATGTGGAAATGGATGTATATTTTCTAAGATTTTCAGATGAAAAAGAAATAGCAAGACAATGATTATGAAAGCTTGCGAGATTTTCTGCAGAAGATCTGATATCTTTTAAAGCATGAATATCACATTCCGTACCCAAATAAGTTTTTCTAAGCGCAAATGTTTCGTAATACCGGTCAAAAGTAAGAAAATATCCGTCTTTGTTTAAAATGTACTGGTCGGTTTTATAAAAATGATGGTCATGCATCGCCAAAGTCCATTCAGAAACAGCACCAAGACGTTCTTCTGATAGAGAAGTCTGGGATAAGGCATAGACATCATTTTCCCCAAAACACAAAACACAGCCTCGGCCCCGTCGGGTATGAGAGACAGAAATATCATATTGATCCAGCAGTGCCTGATATTTTTCGTTCAACATAGATCCTCCTTTATGTTCTACCTCTAATGATATGAAAATAAGACTAGGAATATGATAGAAACTTGCCATGAAAGTATAAATAGGATATACTGAACTTATCTCAGAAAGGAGTATATGAACTATGAGAAAAAGATTTTTATTAATTTCAACAATCATCGTGCTAAGCGCATTTACATTTGCAGCTTGCGGAAAGAAGAGCCCAAGCAGCCCTGAATCAACAAACAGCGAGACGACAACAGCAGAACCTACAACAGAAGAAAACACAGAAAAAGACACGACAGAAGAAGAAAAACCAGTTGCAACAGCAACATCAGAAGAAAGCACAAAAGAACAGACAAAGACAACAACAGCAACAAAGAAAGATGAACAGGCCAAACCAAAGAGTGCAACAGGTACTTATAATGGATTTGCAGATACAAGTTCTGTAGAGATTGAGATGCCTGACGGAAGTTACCAGACATTTATGGTGAATGATGAAGACCTTGTGAATAAATTAAATGATATGGATGAAGGAACTAAGATCACATTTACATATGGAGCTGTGGAAGGACAGGCGAATATGGAGATTCTTTCTATTGAATAATTTAGTTTTTTATCTATCTGAATAAAGAAATAACAGACTCAACATAAATAAAAACCGAGGATAAAGGGATATTTATGTTGGGTCTGTTTTTCTTAAGGTTCACAGGGATTTTACGAAGTCATGTATTGTAAACGTCAGGCAAAAAATAAAGTACATCACAGCATTTTGTATGATGATATGCATAATCGTGCAACTAAATACGAATGTCTCAGCAAATGAAAATAACATATGTTATGTTGCTCACAGAGGATATACGAAATATGCACCAGAAATTCAATTCCTGTATTTGAAGCCGCAGGCAGAGAGGGTTTTCAAGCAGTGGAGTGTGATATCCATGAAACTGCCAAGGATAAGAAGGGTAAACGTAGATTTGTGATCATGCATGATCAGACATTAAATCGTATGTGTGGATTATCTGGAAAAAATATATATCAAAAGAAATTAACATATCAAAAGATTCAAAGTAAATACCGTATCAAGACAGGAAACAATATTGAATCATATACAAAAAAACAATTAAGGATGCCATCTCTTGAGGAAGAGAATAGAAAATAGAGAATCAGGTATTGAACAATTATCAGCCTTCCGTTTTTTTGAACGTTATGTTATAATGAAATAACCAAAGACAATACGAAAGGAATTCATACATGAAAAGATACAAATTAGAGAGCGGAAAAGGAGCGAGCCCCTTATACGCTCAGATCAAAGACATTTTGCTTTCTAATATTGAAGAAGGCATTTATAAAGATAAGATTCCGACAGAGAAACAGTTACAGGAGTTATTTCAGGTAAGTAGAATTACAGTTCGTCAGGCGATTGATGAATTGGTAAGTGATGGGTATCTTGTAAGAGAAAGAGCGAAAGGGACTAGAATCGTTAAGAAGAAAATAGCAGAGAATTTGAATTCATTATGTAATTTTACAAATGAAATGAAGAAAAAGAATATCCCATATGTTCTGCATTCAGTTAACATGTCTGTTGTCAAAGCAGATAAAGAGATTGCAGATGCATTAGAGATTGAAAAGGGAAAGAATGTTTATGAACTTCATCGTGTATATTATATTGAGGATGAGCCATTTTGCAGTATTTTTACGTATATGCCGGCGGCTTTGGATTTGACGGTAGATGAAGAGGTTTATAAAGGTTCTTTATATGAATATCTTGAAAAAGAGAAGAAGATCATTGTCAGCAAATCATTTGAAGATATTGAAGTAGGATTTGCCGATCAACAGGTCAGCAAGGAATTGCAGATCAAATTAGGAGATGCAGTCTTATTCCGTACCAGAAGATCGTTTGACCAGTATGAAAATCATGTAGAATACACATTAACATATTATAAAGCTGGAAAGTACAAATATTCACTCGTATTAACAAAATAAATATCATAAATGCTAGACAGCCGTAGACAGTTGCAACATCAAAGCAATTGTTTACGGCTTTTTAAATTTTTCCGTAAAAACCATCCGAAGGGATTGCGCTGTGGCAGAGAGTCCTGCAAAGAAAATACAACAAGATTTATAAGAAATAAATGCTTGACAATCTAATGTTATAACATTATAATAAAAGCAAATCAAAGGTTATAACATAATGATGAAAGGAGAGTAAAATGTATTTTGACGGAAGAACAGCCAATTATGAGAAAGAACCTTATTTAGAGATAACACAAAAAGATGCACAGGCATTTTGGGGATTCGTGGAGATTGCGGATTGTCTGAAGATGAAGATAGAACAATTACAGAAAGAGAGAGTCATAGTTGTCATTGATTATTATCATGGTGTCAGACAAAAAGAAATCGAGAAACTGATTGATCTGATTGCACCAGATCAATCAATATTCTGTGAGACTGCCAAGATAGAAGAAGAGATCCTTGGACAATTATTACACCATCATATTACCGATGACAGAGTCTTTGGAATTCTTGGAATGCATACGATGTCTGAATTTTATGATAAGAAGCGACAGGAAGAATTACAAAAAGAGATCGAACAGTTTCAGAAAGGAGTTCTGATTGTATACGGTGTAGGAGCTTCCTTATTTGCAAAACCAGATCTTCTTGTGTACGGAGATTTAAGCCGTTGGGAGATTCAGCTTCGTTACCGAAGCGGAGAATTAGATAACTGGGGTGTTGGAAATTATGATGAGGACATTCTTAGAAAATATAAAAGAGGATATTTCGTAGAATGGAGAATGTTAGACCGGCATAAGGTGCAGATCTTTGACCAGATAGATTTTCTTTTGGATACAAATGTAAAAGGTGATCCGAAGATGATCAATAAAGTAACATTTGATCAGATCATGGAGCAGTTCTCCAAACAGCCATTTCGTCTTGTACCATATTTTGACGAAGGAATCTGGGGTGGACGATGGATGGAAGAAGTATGCCAACTGGAACGAAAAGAAAATAATTTTGCATGGTGTTTTGACGGAGTGCCAGAAGAGAATTCCATTCATGCAAAGATCGGAGATATCATTATCGAAATGCCAGCGATGAATCTGGTAAAACGAAAACCAAAAGAATTGTTAGGACGAAAGGTATTTTCAAGATTCGGAGCAGAGTTTCCGATCCGTTTTGATTTTCTGGATACAATGGGCGGCGGGAATTTATCCTTGCAGGTACATCCATTGACGGAATACATTCAGCAGAATTTTGGAATGCATTATACACAGGATGAAAGTTATTACATCTTGGATGCAGACGAAGGAGCTTGTGTATATCTTGGAGTGAAAGATGGCGTTACAGCAGATCAGTTGATTCCAGCATTGGAGAAAGCACAAGAAGGAGATGAACTTTTTGATGCTGAGAAATATATCAATAAGATTCCGATTAAAAAACATGATCATGTATTGATCCCTGCGGGAACGATCCATTGTTCAGGAAGTGACGCGATGGTGCTTGAGATCAGTGCAACACCATATATTTTCACAATGAAATTATGGGACTGGGGAAGAGTTGGACTGGATGGCAAACCAAGACCGGTCAATATTGAACGAGGTTCCCACTCTATCCAGTATGACAGAACAACAAAATGGGTAAAGGATAATTTGATCAGCGACATCAAAGTGTTAGAAGATACAAAAGATCTGAAAGTGGAGAAAACAGGATTACATGAATTAGAATTCATAGAAACAAAGCGTTACTGGTTTGATAAGAAAACAACATTTAATACAGAAGAATCCGTCAATATGTTAAATCTGATCGAAGGAGAAGAGGCCGTGATTACTTCAGTCGATGGAAGTTTTGAACCATATGTTGTGCATTATGCAGAGACTTTTATCGTTCCGGAATGTGTAGGAGAATATGAAATCACACCATGTGGAAGATCAGAAAACAAACAGATTGCAGTAATCAAAGCAACGGTTCAGGTATAAAGGAGAAAGATATGAATACAGGATTTGATATTAAAGCAGATACAGATAATATGGAATTCATATACGGAAAAGATGTATTTGGACCAATAACAGAGAAGAGAAAACTCGATGATATCAGACAGAGTCTAAGTGATCCAAATGTAGACGGTCCAGAATATGTATATGCAGTCGCAATGGATGTTGGGAAAGAAAAAGACAAAGAAGATCTGATTAAAAGAAATCTGTTATATGGAGCTATGATCTTCGGGGATGGAATTGTCGGTGAAGAACCAGTAAGAAGCCAGGGACATATTCATGTAATCTCTCCATCCTGCAATGCATCAACCTGTGAAGTATATGAAATATGGTTAGGAGAAGCTTACATCTATATGCAAGAAACAGCAAAGGATGATCCGGGAAGATGTTACGCAGTTCATGCAAAAGAAGGAGATGTTGTGATCGTTCCGCCGGGATGGGCTCATTGCACGATCAACGCAGATCCGAAAGTACCAATGTTATTTGGCGCATGGTGTGTCAGAGATTACGGATTTGATTATGAAGATGTAAGAGGACATAAAGGTGTTGCATATTTTCCAAAAGTCAGAAATGATGAGATCATATTTGAGAAAAATAAAAATTATAAAGAAACACAGTTGGTCGTAAAAGAAGCAAGAACATATGAAGAATTTGGATTAAAAGCAGGTGTTCCGATTTATACACAATATGAGGAAAATAAAGAAATGTTTACATTCGTAACGAATCCAACAGTTGCAGATGAGATCTGGAAGAATTACGAACCTTGATAAGGAGGATGTTATGCCAAAAGAGAATTATGCGTGGTATTATCTTGGAAATGGCATTGAAACGTTCGGAATTAATGGGAAACCATCCAAATATGAAATGAAACTGCCAGGAAAAGATGAGATATTAGCGAGAGTTGATGCAGTTGCGTTGTGCGCATCAGATATCAAAATGATCCGAATGGGAAATGATTACCCATTATTTAAAAACAGAGATTTTCATAAAGATCCTGCAATTTTAGGACATGAATTATCTTTGACAATTGAAGAAGTAGGAGAGAACCTGAAAGATCGTTGGAAAAAGGGAATGAGAGTCGGGGTTCAGCCGGACGTTTACATGAGCTCTGTTCGTTATTGCATGGGAGTAAATGTAGATGGCGGAATGCAGCATTACATCTTACTGCCAAAACCTGTTTTTTATTCTGATCAGGGAGAAACGATTTTTGAGGTAGACAAGAATCTAAGCTATGCATCGGTAGCCCAGTTAGAACCAAATGCCTGTGCGGAAGCTTCTTATCGGGCATGGGGAAGAAATGAGTTTGATAAAGAGGGCTCTATTCTTATTTATATTGGACCAGAAGGAGATCAGGAATACATGCTGGATAAAGAATTAGAGCATAAAAAAGTTGTCATATTTTCCAAAGGAAACAAAACAAAGAAATATCCAGAAAATGCAGTTGACATTACATCTTTAAATGATGCATGGAAAGAAGCAGAAAATGGATTTGAAGACATTTTAATAGTAGGAAATATTGAAAATGAAGAATTTGAAGACATTTTAGAGCATATGTCAGACACAGCCTTGATCTGCTGGCTGGCAGAACAAGAAACAGATCAGATGATTAAAGCAGACATTGCCAAAATACATTATGGCAAGAATAACTGGATCGGAACAACCAGTAAATGTCTGTCAGATGCTTTTCTTGAAGAAAAACAAAGATACGAATTAAAAGATAGAGGTACTTTACTTGTGATGGGCGGTGCTGGAGCGATGGGACGGATTCACACATTACGGGCAATTATGAAAGAAAACCCGCCAAGCAAGATTGTTGTAACAGCAAGAAGAAGAAAAAGATTAGAAGCATTACTCGATGATTTTGGAGAGGTTGCGAAGAAACATCAGGTGAAATTAAATATTGTAGCAATGGAAGATCCTGATTGGAGAAAGGAGTTGAGAAGTTACTGTAAAGAAGAAGGATTCGATGATATTGTTGTAAGCGCACCAGGCACCGAGCCTGTAGAGAATGCAGTTCCGTTTCTTAAGAAAGATGGAATGTTGATTCTGTTTTCAGGAACCAAATATGGAAGCTATGCAAAACTTCCAGTCGGATATGTGGCAAGTTACGGAGCAAGGATTAATGCGAGCAGCGGATCTACGGTAGAAGATGAGAAGAAAGTTTTACGAAAGATCGAGGCAGGGCAGTATCATCCGGATCAGAATGTCATGGCGATTGCAGGATTTAAAGCATTGAAACAGGCAGTCGAAGCCGTGAGCCAGGGAAAATACCCTGGAAAAGTTATCATATACCCACAATTGGATGACCTTCCATTGTTGGATATCCATCAGATCGGAGATTATGACAAAGCATTTGAAGGGGCACAGATAAATGGGTGGAATCGGGAATATGAGGAAAAATTATATCAGAAACTGAAAAAAGGAGAGTGAGAAAATATGAAAACTGAAAAGCCAATCGTACATTTTGGATGTGGGGCACTGGGAAGAGGATTGGTTATGCCGCTGTTGTATCAGAGTCAGAAAACATTAGCAGCGATTGACACGAATGAGAAGATTCTGGATCAGATTCGCAAAGATGGTGGATACGATCTGCAGATTTCAGACAGAGAAGATCCAAGAGAACATGTGGAAGTCTGGAAAGCGTTATCTTCTATTACACAGCAGGAAGAAGTCATTGAAACTTTAAAGAATGCAGACGCGATCACAACCTCTGTAAAGCGTGAAAACCTGAAATATCTGGTACCAGTGATCTTAAAAGCATGGGGAGATGATCCTTGTACAGGGAAAGCAATCATTTGCTGTGAAAATGTAGAAAATGTAGGGATTTATTTTAAAAATCTGCTAATGGAGCAATGCAGTGAGAAACAAAAAGAAAATATTCAGAAGATTAGAATTCCGAATACGATCGTAGATCGTATCTGTTCCATGAACAGTGAAGATATGACAATCGTAAGTGAAGAGTTTCATGAATTAAGTGTAGATAAAAATGTGCTTTCAGAAACAGGTATTGAATATATCAACAGCATTGATAACGTGGAAGGACATTTTTACAGAAAAAGATATTTATTAAATTCCTATGCAGATGCAATTTCATTTTTGGCAAAGAAAGAAGGACTTACTTATTTATATGAGGCAGCACAAAATGATAAGATTAACGAACAGATCAAACCTTATATGGAATTATTAAAAGATCTATTACATGAAAGGTATCACATTTCAAAAGAAGAACTGGAACAATGGCAGGAGATTTACAGAAAACGACTCCAAAATGATAAGATTCCAAGAAAACTTACGACAGTTGCACGTAATCTATGGGAAAAATTAACCGTGGAGAGCGTTTTGTAAAACCATTGATACAGTTACTGGAGATGAAGAAAGATATAGCAGAAGGTGCAAAGTTTATCAAGAAACTGATCGAGTGCGGAACGGAAGATGAGGAACTATCACAGATCAAAGAAAAACTGATGGAGATTTGGAATGTATGTCCAGAAGGAGAAATTTTATTCAACATGATCGATAAGATTTCTGATTGATGATCGGGAAGGGAGAAATTCTATGGAAATGATTCGGAAAGAAAATATTTGTATGGTTGAATCCATCAAAGATAAAAAAGAACTTTTTCATTTTCTAGCAGAATTTATGGCGAAACAGGGACAAATAGAAAATGATGAAATAGAAAAAATAGAAAATGGGTTATGGAAACGTGAAGAGTTATCGTTAACCGGAGTAGGAAACGGGGTAGCAATTCCGCATGTACAAAATGAGGCAGTAAAGAATCCGACGGTAGTATGTGTCAAATCTGAAAAACCAATCTTTTATGAGGGATTAGAAGAAAATGAAGTGCATCTGGTATTTATGATCGCAGTGCCGCCAAATGCGGGGGATCAGCATTTGAAATATCTTGCGGCATTATCAAGAAAATTAACCGATGAGAACTTTGTGGCAAGTTTAAGAAACAGTAAAAATGAGGATGAATTATATCAGATACTGAAAAACTTAAACGAAAAGGAGGAAAAAACTATGAGCGGAATAAAGAAAATCCTTGCAGTTACCGCATGCCCTACAGGAATTGCCCATACATACATGGCAGCAGAAAATATTGAAAAAGCAGCAATCGCAAAAGGATATGAGGTCAAAGTTGAAACGAATGGATCATCTGGAGCAGGAAATATTCTGACAGAAGAAGAGATTAAACAGGCAGATGCGATCATTATAGCAGCAGATACAAAAGTAAAAACAGCAAGATTTAACGGAAAAAGAGTCTTATTTGCATCTGTAACACAGGGAATAAAAGAGCCGGATGTATTGATTGACAAAGCTTTAAAAGAACCTGCTTATCATGAAAAAGAAGAGACACAGGAAACCGGAACAAAACGAGGAATTTATTCTCATCTGATGAGTGGTGTTTCTAACATGCTTCCATTAGTTGTAGGTGGAGGTATTCTGATTGCAATTTCTTTCATGTGGGGAATCAATTCAGCATCCGCAGATAGTGATCAGTTTAATCAGATTGCAGCATGGATCAATCAGGTGGGTGGTGCATCCTTTGGATTAATGCTTCCAATTCTTGCGGGATACATTTCTTATAGTATTGCAGACCGCCCAGGTCTGGCACCAGGACTTGTCGGTGGTATGTTAGCTTATAATGGTGGAAGTGGATTCTTAGGCGCATTAGTTGCAGGATTTTTAGCAGGAGCAGTTGTTAATGGATTAAAGAAACTGTTTAAGGGACTTCCAAAATCTTTAGATGGACTAAAACCAGTTTTACTTTATCCTTTGATCAGTATTTTCGTTGTAGGAATGATTATTGTTGTAGCATTAAATCCAATCATGTCAGAAGTGAATGTGATCATTACAAACTTCTTAAATCATTTAGGAGGAGCAAATAGAATCTTACTTGGCTTAGTACTTGGAATGATGATGGCAGCAGACCTTGGAGGACCAATCAATAAAGCTGCATATGCCTTCAGCCTTGCAATGTTAGAAGCAGGAAACTATCAGATCATGGGAGCCGTAATGACAAGTGGTATGGTTCCAGCCGTTGGTGTCGCATTAGCAACCAGCCTTTACAAAAAGAAATTTACACAAGAAGAAAGAAACGCAGCAAAAGCAAATTACATTATGGGATTATCATTTATCTGTGAAGGCGCAATTCCATATGCAGCAGCCGATCCAAAAGCAATCATTCCATCTCTGATCATTGGATCTGGAATTACAGGAGCATTATCCATGTTCTTCAAAGTGGGATGCCCAGCACCACATGGCGGAGTTTTCGTACTTCCAGTTGTACAGAATGCAGTTATGTTTTTAGCCGTAATTGCAATTGGAGTTGTACTTACCGCATTATTAATAGGTGTGTTAAAGAAAGATCTTGAGTAAGTGACTTACAGATCATGATGACAAAAAATTGTTCAGACTTTAGCGGTCTGGGCAATTTTTTGTGGTAAATGGTGCCAATGTGAAGGGTTTTAAGGTCCCAAAAGGAACTTAAGCTCCCTGAGACCTTACGAAGTCAGAAAACAAGGAATTAATAACACAATAAAAGAGTGTAGAGTGAAGAAATCAGAAAAACAGAAGTAGTAATATTAAAAAAGAACAAGATATGGAAATTGCCAGATAACATAAGGTCTACGGTATTGATGTGTGATTAATTAAGGTCCCAGGGACATTAAGATTTCAGAAAATAGTGATACTTGATTCGCTTAAGATAACAAATATTTCTAATATTGAAATAATGTATCTAATATAGAAGTTAATATAGGAAATTATCTATTTCTTAAGTGAATCAAGTACTAAAGAATAGGTAAATCTATAAGAAAGATATTCGAAATAAAAGCTTTGGAAATGATTTAGGTTTTGACATTATTATGGGAGAAAATGACTATGAATTTATTGGAAAAACTAATGTCGATAATAAATAAACAGAAACAAGCCATATTATTTTCGCAAAAAGATAAAGAGATTATACGAGAAATTAGTCAATGTAATAATAGTTACTATAAAACAAAAGTATTAGATGTTCTTCAATGTGAATTATCTGACT
>ENA-OPDA01001926-OPDA01001926.1-human-gut-metagenome-genome-assembly--contig:-NODE-1926-length-12950-cov-2.353393_pt1 | contig 12950 bp, 4 predicted proteins | sample MGYA00241253_ERZ501486 | MGnify/ENA primary metagenome ERZ501486 (study PRJEB25962, sample SAMEA2042510) | human gut metagenome | biome: human gut; feature: human-associated habitat; material: faeces... | reverse complement strand
CGGGAGGCAGTATCCCGGCTGCTTCAGGGAAAAGGGTAAAAGAGAGGAGTTTACATGAAAAAGAAAAACACCATGCCAGAGAAGGATTGGCAGCAGACCCATGAAAAAATCAGGTGGAGGGAGCTGCGTAAGCGCATACTTGTGATGGGCTTGACCGTTGCGATGGTTGCCAATACTGTAGACCTGTCCGCACTCTCGGTTTCTGCAAAGACCGATGAAAGTGAGACAGGTAAAACGACTATTGTTTCCTTTGAGGAGCTTTCAAAGGACATCACGGAGCAGACCCTGCCCATCGGTGCGCTTGAGAGCGACATCAAGTTTCCGACCAGCCTGACCGTTACGGTAGAAAAGACCACGCAGGCGGATGAAAAGGAAGCCGACGATGAAGAAGATGCTTCCGAGACGGGAGATACAGAGAAGGACGATGCGCAGAAGGATGACAGTAATGGAGATACTGCGTCCTCTGATGATAAGAAGGATACAGCATCCTCAGATGAAAAGGATGGCGATTCCGGCAATGCGGATGCTTCCGATAAGTCTGGTACTTCTGACAATGGAAATGCAGATACAAAGGATTCGGATACATCAAAGGATTCTGGAAATTCTGACAAATCAAACAACCCAAATGGCTCTAGCAGCTCTGATACAGAGGATACACAGGCACGTGCCGACCTACCCTCTGCTTTTGGTGCGCTTATTGGCCAGATGGCGGATGCCCTTCTGCCGCATAAACTCATAGTACACGCGGCAGAGAAGGACGATGCCTCTGACACAGCAGCCACATCCGACGGTGCAGACAATGCAAAGAAAACCGACACAGCATCTACATCCGATAATGCAGACAGTGTAAAGACGACAGGCAGTTCTGACGCAGCAGCTTCCTCTGAGACAGAGACAACGACGGAGAAAATCCGTCTGGAAAACATCAAGTGGGAGCTGAATGTGGAAGAGAGCGACGCAGAAGAATTTGACAGCAGTGAAGTGTCAAACGGCTTCTGCTATGCCTACACGCCGGTACTGCCGGATGAGGATGGAGACGGCAACCAGCTCGTATTGGGTAAAGACGTGGAGCTTCCGACCATCTATGTGCTCGTAGGCGAATATGGGATTGCGCTGCTGGCTGATGGAACGATTGAAGTAACAGAAATGAAAGCTGACGGGACTGTACAGAAAAAATACAACGCTCAGGACCTTGCAACATGGATTGGCGGGCATGGAAACGCAAACCTGGAAAAAGTTTCCATTAAACTGTTGAATGATGATGCCTCCATAACAAGTGCGCTTACCATTGGTACCGGTTTGGCAAAAGAGATAGAGCTGGATTTGAATGGCCATACATTGAAACTGGCTGACAATGCGCGTTTATATTTTAAAAGAGCAAATATAACAATTACCTCGTCCGGCTCGAATGAGGGAACAATTACAGGCAACTATCAATATGGGCAAAATAGATTCAAAGGAGATGGACTGATAACTGTAGATAGCGTGCTGAAAATTGAGCATGTCACAATCAAAAATGCTGGAACCGGTTCCACAGTTGCGATGTGGGAAGGTGCGACCTGTACCATTGACGAAGCAAATATTAGTGGAAGTAATGGTAGTCAGGAAGGCGTCATTACTATTTGTGACAGTAACGCCTGTACAATTACCAATACGAAGGTGACCGGAAACGTTAAGCTTAAATATGGCGCTATTATGTTTATGGGCAGCTGCTCCGACTGTATCATTGGCGGCGGCGCAGTTATTGAAAACAATAACAAGGATTCTCGCTGCATCGGTGTTTACAGTAATAGTAGCATTAAAATTACAGTTAAAAAAGGCGCTACTTTAACAGCGAATGCTGGCAACCGTATTATAATGGATAACGAATATAAAAAGTTAGCTGTAAACATTGAGGGTGGAACCTTTAATGGACGTCTTAGATTACCCGACAACAGCCAGATTGCAGAGGGAACCTTTACCCCTGCCCAAGCCTCAGGCAATGCGATTTGGGTTAATAATCCTAAGAAAACCCTGCAGGACCTTCTGAAGGTCGGCTATACCTTAAAGTATGATGATGGTACCTATGCAGACCTAACAGCCAGGTGGACAGAAGAAGGGAGAAAGGTAACGGCTGTTAAAAGTCCGCTCTATTTCACGACGCATCCTACGATTTCAAGCGGAGCGGAAATTGTGATGGAAAACTATACCGCTGCCGAGGCACCTGAGCTAACCGTAAAAGCGGTATCTGGCAGTGATAGCAGTGGCAGTATCTCCTACCAGTGGTATGCTGATAAAACCATAAATGGAACAACAACCAAAGTAGAACAAACGGGGCAGGATGCAACATCTGCGACCTACAGGATTCCTACAGGACTTTTGGCAGGCACTTATCAATACTACTGTGTAGCGACCTGCGGTGAATATACGGCGACCTCCAAAAAGGCTGTCTTTACGGTAGAAGAAGGTGTTGCGGAAGTTACGGTAGGTGGGAATACAAAACGTTATGCAACACTTACGAAAGCAATAGCTGCAATGAAAGATGCAGTAGATGCTGCTGATGCAGACCTTGAAATTACGTTGAAAATCCTGAAAAATATTTCTGAGACAGGAAGCGAGTGGAAAATAGATGGGGGTACAAAAAATGTCAGCTTTTGTATGGATCTCAATGGCTGTACCGTTACAGGAAAGGGTCTTTATATCACTGGCGAAGGTGTGGAGGCAGTCTTTAAAGACGCAGGCACGGGACAGAATGGAACACTGATCGCCCCAGTTTCTATTCAGAACAAAGCAAAGCTTACGGTAGAGAATGGTAATTATAAGGGTGTCTTGAGGTTTTTGGGTGGTGCGGCTGCAAAGCTAAAAGATGGTTATTACAGCAACAGTATTTATATTGGAAAAGCTAGTGAGATGCACAATACTGATATTTCCTGTACAATTACCGGAGGTACGTATGAGGGAGAAGAGGTTCTGGTATGTGGAGGTGCCACCCTTAGCGTATCCGGAGATACTGCAAAGATAAAGGCTCTGCATATAGACCACAGAGAGTTTAGCCAGATAAAACGTGCAAAAGTAATGCTTTCAGGTGGTGAGTATGGAGAGATTGCTCTGAGCAATTTTGGTAAAAATGATGATTCTCTGCTTGATAAAACGCAGGGTTATGCTATTGCGGATACGCTGGAAGAGGGCTATGCTTTTTATTCAGCCGGTATTAAGACCGATATAAGCAGAACGGATAGAAGTCAGGGCAGTGTAAAAGTGCTTCGCGCTGACATGCCGGAGGATACATCTCAGGCCGTTGTAAAGTTTCAGATAGAAAAAAATAGCGGTGAGACAAAAACGATGTATTTCCTGACATGGGATGCAGCAATGTTCTATCTGGAAGAATCGAAAGAGCATCAAAAGAATGAAGAATACAAGTTATGGAAGAAGCTGGAAATCCTGCTGCTGAAGGATACGATAGCAGGTAAGAGTATAAACAAGATGCTCGATAAAGTATATTTGCCGGCTGAGATAACGCTGCGTTCAGAGGGTGATGAGCCACATACCTTGACGGGTAAGGGAAACTACCTGTTTATGACAGGGAGACAGGATGTTACCATAGAAAATATAAACGTGGTCGGAAACATAAGCTTTCCTGGTGATACCGCTGTACTGCGGCTGGGCGAGGGTGTAGCTGGACTAGAGAATGTAACGGTTCCTTCTGGCAAGGCTGAGATAGTTATAGAGAAGGGAGCAGAAATACCTAAAACGTTTACAGGAGGTGGAGGTAATCTGAATGTCAGCATCTACTGTAATCATGACTCTGCTGATTTTTCCAGCAAAATAACGCAGGGAGCTGGCGCATTTAAGATATGGTTCCCGATAGAGCTGGGTGGTATCGCTCTGCCTACAGGTGGAGAAAATGACACGAATGTCACACAGAGGGACGGTGTAACCTACGGACTGTACAGCAATGGAGGTACGACGGACCAGAAAATTAAGGTCACGGGTGAGGTCTGCTCTTATGAGCCTTATGGCGGCAATGCAGTAACGATAAAAACGACAGACCTTTCCTTCACGATGCCGTCTTCTAAGGTAACCCTTAAGGCACATACGAAGGATGACTATGGCTATTGCAGCAACTGCAAAAGGACTGACCTTGTGGAAGCCTATAAGAAAAGCAGACTGATAATTGAGGGTCTGGAGGGACGTATTTACGATGGCTATCCGCAGGTAATGACGGGCATTACACTGATGACTGCAAACGGAGATGTAAAGCTTACCGGACCAGAATACAAATCTGGAAAAGAGCTGGCACAGAACTCCACAGACTCTGCCAATGCAGACATTACAAATGCAGATTATACGGTAGTCTATGAAAACAACATTAAATGTAATGAAAATAAAGAGTCAACTGATGCGCCTACAGCGATAATTACCGGATGCGGCGCTTACTATGGTACGGTTGCATTTAAGTTTGCAATCGGACAGGGTGAGATGCAGGTAACAGGCGCTACGGCAGCTGCGACAGAGTATGATGGAAAGGCGCATACGGCATTGGCTGACAGTGATGCGATAAGTGTAACGCTTAAAGCGGATAAGTATGATGCGAATGCACATATTCCGGTAACAGACGGTTATATTGCGCCCTGCACGGGTAAGACGCTTGCAAAGGATGGGTTTGACAGTGAGTATATGGATACATTTCCGCTGCAAATAACTTGCAAAGGGGCAGATGGAAAGGCGTATGGGGACGCGAATACCTATACGGTTACCAATGCAGGCAGCTATCCTTTTACGATTATGGTCATGGCGGAAAATAATAGTTGTCCGTCTGTTGAGATGTCGCTGACAGCGGAGATTACGCCGAGAGATTTAAGTAAGTTATCAATTCCTTCTACCTCGCTTAGTGGCTGTGCTTACTACACCGGAAAGCCGTATTCTTTTGATGACCTTGTCTGGGAAGCTGCAGACCTTAAAAAGATCCTGACAGACAGCGGCGTTACAGGTGCGGATGGCGGCAGCTATGTTCTGGTAAAGGACACAGACTTTACGGTAACGGAGGAAGACACGACCGGACCCACTACAGATGCAAAGCCGGCAAAGCTTAACCTTACCGGCAAGGGCAATTATACGGGAAATGCGGCGATACGCTTTGAGATTCCGTATGCCTTTACGCTGGCGCAGACTCCGGTTTCTGGCACTGATAAATGGTACAGGGCGGATGTGCCTGTAAGCTTTGCGATTGATGACCAAAATGACGCATCTCAGATTTTATACAGAAACAGTAAAGCTGCTGCTTCAGATTCCTGTCTAAACGGCAGCGTGGAGATTTATGAAGGTCTTGAGGCGGCGGTTGCAGGCAAAAATCCGGGCTATACCTTCACGCAGGAGGGTAAAAATACGGTAACGCTCTATGGAAAGGATACGGCAAAGGGCTGTCTTTCCGAGCCGGTGGAGGTAACTATCTGCATTGATAAGAGCGCGCCGACCTGGGCGGATAAGGATGGCGTGGCGGATGGTTATGGTATCCAGATTAAGGAAAACTGGTTTCGGTCGCTTTTGAACACCATCAGCTTTGGCTATCTTTATAATGATGCAACACTGGATATTAAGATACAGGCAAATGATAAGAAAGCCGATGTGGCTGAGGTCAGCGGCATTTCCAGGTATTGCTATTATGTTGAGAAGGTTTCAGATACGGCGTTGGCATCAGTAAAGACAAAGGATGAACTGGATGCGCTGGCAGCAGGCGGTAAGTTTTCGGAAGTAGCCGCAGGAACAGGCACTATTCTTCCATCATCAGACGGCGCAACCATTTCGGGCAGCCTGAGCAGCGAAGGAAATTACGTGGTCTATGCCTATGCAGTGGATGGTGCGGGAAATCAGAGTGATTATATCTGTACCGATGGCATTGTGGTGGATGCACAGGCTCCTGTAGTAAAAATAACTGACCCGAAAAAAGAAGACGGTACTCTGAAGGATACAGAGGCGATACTCAAGGTTAATTTAAGCGAAGATGCAACGCTGATGTGGTTCTTTGTATCCGAAGGAGTATTTGACGGGGTTACTGACTACACCTACGACGACTGCAAAAGAGATATTGAAAATTATATGAAAGGTGAGCCAAAGTACCCACAGTTCGCTGTCGAAAACGATGGAAAATGGGCGCCCCGCAATGGGTGGAATTTTAAACCGGACGAAAATCTTTATTGTGGACAATGGGAAGTTCGTACGGAGGGACTTAAGTATAGTAATGCTAACCAAAACTTTGTTGCGAGTTGGACACCTTCAATCTTCAAAACGACAGGAACAAAAGGTGATAATAAAATTGAAATAGGTAATTTTGGAAAGCCGGACGTTTATTTTCCATTGTATCCAAGTAAGAAAACTGCAGTCTGGATAGCAGCCATTGACAAGGCAGGCAATATAACGGCATTAACGGAGCCTGCTATTGAATTTACCACTGCAAAGCCGACTCCGTATGTAAAGACTGCACCGGTTCTTTCCGGTACTTATTGTAATACGGTATCTGCCATGTTTGAAAAGGCAGATATGACAAAGGCAGTTGTGACAGCAGGACTAAACAGTGACACGAAGATTGAGGGTACATGGACTCTGGCATCTGAGGATGCAGATAAGCTTCCGACAGTCGGTACAAGTGAGAAATACACGCTTGTCTTTACACCTACAGGAAGTGATGCAGATACTTATGATTCTGTAACTTGTGAAGTGACACCGGTAGTTTCCAAGAAGCAGATTACCGTAGTGATTGCTGATAAAGAAAAATTCTATGGAGAGACAAACCCTGTACTTACATGGAGTCTTGCCTCAGGTGATGCCTACTTAGACAATGTTTTGGTAGCAGGTGATACCGAAGAAGCACTTGGCATCAGCTTATCAACTACTGCGAAAGGCAATTCAGATGTTGGAACCTATGCAATTACAGGCTCATCAGATAGTGCCAATTATGAAGTATCCTTTACCGGAAGCGGTTCAGATGGCAAGAGTGGCATTCTGACAGTAAAACAGGCAGCAAATAGTTTTACTACAGAACTTAGCTGTTCTGATTATACTTATGCGAAGGATAAGACACCAATACCAAATGCAACAGCAAAATTCGGTACAGTAACTTATAAGTATGCAACAGCAGCTTCAGATGGTACTGCATATAGGGCACCTTCGGATGAATCTGCATATACAGATGCCATACCTGTAAATGCAGGAATCTATGCCGTAAAGGCTTATATTGCAGAGACAGGGAACTATGCAGGACTTGCAAGTGATCCGGTCGTATTTACGATTAACAAAGCAGCTGAGCCGACCATAGCTGGTGAGGAAAGGAGTTATGCATATTCAGCCGGTTCAGACGGCAAGACAATTAGTGTGGATATTGCAGGAAAGCTCCCGACAGATAGGGGAACTACAGCATACGCATTAACAAATACGTATAACGAGCAGCTTTTGAGTGATGTAGCAGTAGATCAAGACGGAAAACTGACCTATAAAGTGAAAGAGGCAGATGAATCTCAGGTTGGAGCTACAGCTACAATCACAGTGACAGCTTCTATGCTAAATTACGAAGATGCTGTATATACTATGACAATCAAGATTACGGATAAGAAGCTTGTTACATTAAAGAGCGGAAATACGGTATCTGTAAATGGAAGCAATGCACTTACATATGGAGACAAGCTTTCTAAGCTTGGATTTAGTGATGTTACCTTTGTGGACGCAGATACAAACACCGAAGTCAAGGGAACGCTCGAATGGGCTGATCCGGATTGCATACCGACTGCAGGAACGACACAGGCGGGCTGGGTATTCAAGCCTGATGACAGCAAATATTACGAGGACCTTACCGGAACAGCGGCTATTACAGTAGCCAAGGCAACACCGGCAGTAGTAACAGTTCCAACTGTAGCAGAGCGTGAATACAATCCTGCTGTTGCACTTGCTGATTCTGATATGACAGGCGGCAGTGTGACCGGAGCAGATGGCAAATCACTTGCCGGAACATGGAGCTTTACAGGAACGAATATCATTCCGACTGTAAACAACAAAGGCTATCAGGCAGTATTCACACCTGATGACGCTGACAACTACAATACAGTAACCAGAACAATAACTGTTAAAGTAACTAAGGCAACACCGGTAATTGCAGAGAAGCCGACAGCAGGCGCACTTACCTACGGACAGAAACTTTCAGACAGTACCCTGACCGGAGGAAAAGCAACTTATCAGACAGCAGATGGAACTGAAATCACAGGAACATTTGCATGGAAGAACAGCAGTAGCAAGCCTACAGCAGCAGACAGCCAAAAGACAGAGTATGATGTAACATTTACACCATCAGATAAGGATAATTATAATGCTGTTGATACGAAGCTTACACTTACTGTAAATAAGGCAGCTCAGGCACCGAACATGCCGCAAGCTACAATGGCTCCGGCACACAGTACAAAGAAGGTTGGCGATATTATGCTTCCGGATGGATGGAGCTGGCAGGAGGATGATAAGGACACGGCACTTGTAGTTGGTGTGGCAGTGACAGCGAATGCATTTTATACAGGAGCTGACAAGGGCAACTACGAGACAGAAAGTGTAAGCATTACGATTACAAGAAGCGAATGTGATCGCACACATACTGAAATACGGAATCAGCGGGAAGCAACCTGTACGCAGACCGGATACGCAGGAGATACCTATTGTACGGACTGTGATAAACTTCTGAGTACCGGAAAAGAGCTGGCAGCATTGGGACATGATTATAAAGCAACCGTGACAAAGCAGCCAACGACAACCGAGGAAGGCATCAGAACCTACACCTGCACCAGATGCAACAGCAGCTACACAGAGAGCATTGCGAAGCTGCCGGAGGAAAAGCACACTCACAACTATACGGGAAGCATTACGAAGGAAGCAACCTGTACAGAGGCAGGAGTAAGGACGTATACCTGTTCTTGTGGAGACAGCTACACGGAGAATATTCCGGCAACAGGACACAGCTATGTATCAAAAGTGACGAAGGCTGCAACGACAACAGAGGAAGGCATCATGACCTACACCTGCTCCAAGTGCGGACACAGTTACACACAGCCGATCGCTAAGATTAAGTCCGATGACAGCAACAAGGATAATGGCAGCCAAAACCAGAAACCGCAGTCTGGCACAGACAATGGTAATCAGAATCAGAAGCCACAGCCTGATACGGATAATGGTAAGGAAAAAGGAGATTCAATTAAGCCATACATCAAGGACGACAGCGGCAAGGAAGGCTGGGATGTTATCAAGCCACAGCTTGAAGAAGCTAAGTCAGGCGATACAGTAACAGTTGTCATGAATGGAACGACGGTAGTACCGAAAGATGTAATTGACAGTATCAAGGGCAAAGATACAACACTTGTTCTGGATATGGGAAATGGCCTTTCCTGGAAGATTTATGGAAAGGATATTACTGATGCAGCTGGAGATATTGATTTTGATGTGACAGTCGGAGCCGACGCCGGAAAATCCATTCCTGTGGATGTCATCAACAACGTGACCGGGGAACGGTATTCCATGAACCTGACACTTGCCTATGACGGAGAGTTTGGATTTACAGCCACACTGACCGTCAACATGGAATCAAAGAATGCAGGACTGTATGCGAACCTGTTCTACTACAATGAACAGACCGGAGAACTGGAATTTATCAGCGCCGGGCAGATTGATCCGGATGGAAATGTGGAACTTGTATTTACCCATGCATCAGATTACACGATTGTTGTTGATGCCAAGATTATGAGTGATAACGGTCAGGCAGACAACAAATCTGATGAAACCATTCCTGCACCTAAGACAGATGACAGCACTTCAAAATATGCATGGAATAATACGATAATCATTATTATAGGTATCTGTATTATACTGATTGTTTTTGGAGCCGTATTCTATGTAAGAAAAAAGAGTGGTTCTGAGGAAGAATAAGTATCTGACATAGTAATTGAATAAAAGTGGGAATGTGGGAGCGTACTGGCAAAGGGTGTAACAGTATAAACATGACAAGCGGTGTATGTCTTGATGAAGAGACGTATGCCGCTTATTTGCGTCAAAAATGATAGAAAACTAAAAGAAAAAAAGAAAAAAAACTCAGGCTCAAATGACATAGTGAATTCCGGTTTGCCGAAGTAAATCTCTAGTCGATCCCTGCCCGCATGTCGGACGGGGATTTTTCTGTGTGAAAACTGCTTAAAAACAGATGATTTTTCCAAAAATATAGCGTAAAATAGACCTTAAGCAAGGAAAAAAGGGCATAGTAAAACGCAAGTGGGATTTTCCTGTTTTTTCGCCTTAGTAAATTCCACCCGTATGAATAGGTCTATGCAGCTGTGTCCCGGTTTGTCATGTCAGTTAAAAGAATTCATCTCTGGAGAGAAAGCAGTGGCGCTGTTCATCCCAGAGAAGCTCTGTGTCAGAGCCTTTCCAGTAGTCCCACGGACCGCTGGAATAGCCAAATCTGATGCGGAAAGCCTGCAGGTAGTTCAGGGGCATTCCGTCAGAATCCATGTAGTTCCATGGGTTCGATTCGATTTCATTGCCTTTAAGAACCCACTTTCGGAGACATCGTCGTTCTCTCAGTGTCATGGGAACGGCTTCTTCCATCTCCTGTAAGGCTGCTAAATTAACCTGGTAATCAATGGAATCCTTATCTGCTCTCATGGCCGTCCTCCTTGTGAAAAATGGATCGATTGAGTGTCACGTCCTGGGGAGGAACTTTGTGGCACCCAAGAAGATCCAGAATTTCCTGCCCATACAGAAAAGAAAACACATCATAAGGGCATTTATTTCCCAGACTTTCCCGGCTGTAAGAGTTGATATGATCCATCATGAGACAGATATCCTCCTGCGAATAGGGAGCAAAGTCAGTTCCTTTCGGAAGAAAACAGCGTATAAATTCATGGTTACGTTCTGTGGAGCCTTTCTGGTAGGGAGCACTTGGATCACAATAAAAAATACGGGTGCGCAGATTTCCCTGCCGGTCGTATTCGATTGCTCTCGGATTTGAAAATTCGGTACCATTATCTGCAAGACAGACTTTAAACAGTGAACAGAAACGGTCCGGACGCAATTCAAAGTAAAGCCGTTCAAAGATATCGATCACGGACTGGGAGTCGTTGTGATCACGGAGAAAAGCAAGCATAAGTTCTGCTTTCACGAAGTGAATGGTAAGAAGAACCTTGCTGCCTTTTTTCCCTTCCACCGAATCCAGCTGGGTGATTGCAAGATCAGGATATTCCAGAAGATATCCTTTAAAGTCTTCATAAGTGCGGCCAATCCGGCAGGCTTTGTCAACTTTCAGGTGGCACGCCACTCTGCGTGCACTGTAGCGTACTTTTCTGGGGAGATCGATATTCATGGCTGAAATAATGCGGGCATCGATCAGCCGGTAAATGGTCCTTTCGCTTACCGTAAGAGAATCAGCATTGGTTGCACAGATGTGATGTGGAGACTGTCTTTGACGGATCAGAGGAGAAATGAATTCATCAAGATAACGGATCTCATCCTCGGAATAGGAAAGACCGGTCCGGGATTCCGAAAGAACATCCCGATATTCCCGGTGGGCAAAGTCAGCGTTATAGACCCGCTTTTCCAGGCTGCATTCGGAGCGTTTTCCGCAGCCGTTGCAGACATAGGGCGGTTTCAGAAGACGTTTACAGGTTTCTTTTTCGAAATCCTTGCAGAAAGCATTGCACATGGAACAGCGTCTGCATAAAGAGTACCGTCTGACAGCGTGACATTCAGTACAGATATGGGATTTCTGACAGGAAATACGTTTTGAACAGCTGTTGTAAGAACGCCGGTAAGCGCCTGTTTTCTTATACTGAAGATGATTGCGGACCTCCTTTGAAATAGTGGTTGGATCTTTTTCCAGTTGAGTGGCAATCGAGGAAAAGGATCCTTTGTTATCGAGCATCAGCTGAATTTTACATCTGTCATCCAGACTCAAGTGTTTATTTTTACTCATAAGAACACCTCCCGAAAAAGAACCGGGACACAGCAGCTAAACTATAGCATGAAATAAGACAGAGATGTAAAAATTTGCAAGAGTAACTTCCGTTTGAGAATTTGCCAAAGTAACTTCAGCTTTGGGGATGGAACGGCCGGAATTTACTTTGGCAATTGAGTGAAAAAAAACTCAGTCTGGAATATTTTTTGCCGGTGAAACTTTTTGCTGGAATACAGCGTCAAAATAGTAGAATATATCAAAAGAATATGTGTTACAATAAATACCGAAAAATAATTGCATGCAGTTTTCAAAAGTGAGGAAAGGATATATGTCGGACAGAAAAAAAGAACAGGCGGTGGAGCGTGCCCTGACGGAAGGGTATGAGAAGTATTACCGTCTTGCTTATAGTTATGTACATAATGAAGCGGACGCGCTGGATATTGTACAGGAAGCAGCCTATAAAGCCATTTTAAAAAGTGACAGCCTGAAGGAGCCGCAATACGTGGAGACCTGGGTGTACCGGATCGTGATCAACGAGGCGTGCAGCTTCCTGCGCAGCCGGAAGGAGAGCGCGGATGTGGAGGAGATCCAGGCGGCAAGTGAAGATATCTATGAAAATATTGATTTAAAACGCGCAATAGAAAATCTTGACCCAAAGGATCGTGCCATCGTAGTCCTACGATTTTTTGAGGACAGGCAGCTGGAGGAGATTGCGAAGATCCTGGATGAGAACCTGAGTACGGTAAAGAGCAGGCTATACCGGGTGATGAAAAAGCTGCGGCTGAACCTCGAGGGTAGCATGGGCTGAGTAATCCGTAGTCAAAGTCAGGGGCTTTTGACCCCGACATCATATATATGCAGGACATAAGACAGATACAGGAAAAGAGATATAGAAAGAGATAACATGACCGGTCCGAACAGACCGGACAGATGGAGAATAGATATGACTGAACAGGAACAGTTGAGGCAATTAAAAGAGGAGTATGAGAATATGATAATA
>ENA-OPDA01001916-OPDA01001916.1-human-gut-metagenome-genome-assembly--contig:-NODE-1916-length-13007-cov-2.867974_pt1 | contig 13007 bp, 11 predicted proteins | sample MGYA00241253_ERZ501486 | MGnify/ENA primary metagenome ERZ501486 (study PRJEB25962, sample SAMEA2042510) | human gut metagenome | biome: human gut; feature: human-associated habitat; material: faeces... | reverse complement strand
ATAAAAAAGTTCACTCGTTCAGATGTGTTCGTACAAATCCCATGCTTGCATGAGGATTGGACGAATCAGCTGAACGAAGTGAACGCCCGTTAATGAACAAAACAAAGTTGCGAAGCAACGAAAGCACGTTAGTGCGGTTTTGTGAATGGGCGTTCCGTGAACTTTTCTTGGACTCTCATTCCGCCTTTTTAATACTTTTCGTGTTTTTCTCTACAAGCTTTCTAGGCACCATGATCTGGTGATCGCATCCACAGCAGCGAATACGAAAGTCTATTCCAACACGCAAAACTTCCCATTCCTTGCTTCCGCATGGGTGCGGTTTTTTCATGATAATTCTATCTCCAACCTCAAAATCCATTTTCATACTCCTAAGACAAGCCTGTAAAAGCTTACTCTACTGCCTCTGAAAGTGCCTCTCCTATCTTTCTTTTTATAATCAAATCTGCTATGCCATCCCTCACTGTCGCTGCCATATTGATTAAAACAAGCTTGTTTCCCCGGTAATAATCAATCAGTCCTGCCGCTGGGTATACTGTCAGCGATGTTCCGCCTACAATTAGCATGTCAGCCTGACTAATATAGCGCACAGATTGCTCCAATGTCTTCTGATTTAGACTTTCCTCATACAAAACCACATCCGGTTTAATGATTCCGCCGCAGCTACACTTTGGCACTAACTCTTTCTTTTCCATAAGATCTTCCAGGCTATAGAATCTGCCGCAGTGCTCACAATAATTTCGAAGTACGCTTCCATGAAGCTCTAGCACTTCTCTGCTTCCTGCCTTTTGATGCAGACCATCAATGTTTTGTGTGATCACTGCCTTTAATTTTCCCTGCTGCTCCAGCCTTGCAAGCGCTTTGTGCGCTGCATTTGGCTGTGCATTTGGAAACAGCATTTTGTTTCGATAAAACCTAAAAAACTCCTCTGGCTTTTTTTTGTAAAAGCTGTGACTAAGAATTGTTTCAGGCGGATAGTCGTATTCCTGATTGTACAGACCGTCTGTGCTTCTAAAATCCGGGATATTGCTCTCGGTTGACACGCCTGCCCCTCCGAAAAATACAATGTTTTTGCTTGTCTTTATCCATTCTTTTAAAAGTTCCATCTCGTCTGCCATAAAATCACACCTTTCTTAAATCAGACCTTAATTTAACTTAAATCCCTTAAGCAATGCGCCAAGACCCGTTGCTGCTGCACCGTTATCCTCATACTCAGCTGGTCCTTCCTCCTCTACCTCACGGCTTGTAAGCTCAGCTGCCTCACGGATACTTAAGGAAATCTTATTGTTCTCGATCTTTATAATCTTTACCTTAACCTTATCGCCTTCCTTTAATACCTGACTTGGATGCTTTAATCTTCTGTCGCTAATCTGCGAAATATGAACCAGTCCTGTAATTCCATCACCAATATTTACAAATGCACCGTAATCCTTTAACTGTTCAACTGTTCCTTCCATAACAGTGCCAACTGTATACTTGTTGATCTTCTTGTTCTTTTCTTCCATAACTTTCGCCAAAAGAAGCTCCTTTGCAGACAGAACTACTCTCTTTGCTCCCTCATCCACTGATATTACCTGAACATCAAGCTCCTTATTTAAGTAATCTGCCGGCTCCTCTACATATTCTAATGCAAGCTTCGATGCCGGGATGAATCCGCGCACGCCTTCTACATAAGCTACACATCCGCCATTTACAGCACCTGCCACCTTTACATGGTAAACCTTCTTTGTTTTCTGTGCTTCCTGCAGTTTATCCCATGCCAACTCCTCAGCTGCATCCTTACATGAAAGAAGCATATTTCCGGCACCATCATCTGTCTTTACAACTGTTGCAGTAAGTGTATCACCAACTGCGACATTTTCCAGTACATGATATGTTGGATCATCGCTTAACTCAGTCACTGGGATTCTGCCTGGTGCATAGTAATTAAAATCAATTGTCACATCCTGATCATTTACATCGATAACTGTTCCTGTCACGATATCACCTGGACGGATTCTGCGATAGGATGCCTCAAGTGCTTCCTTGTAATCCTCCATTGTTTCAGTTGTTCCCATAGTTGTATTCTTTTCTTCCATGATCTATTCTCCCTTATTATTTAATTCGTAATTATTCAAACCAGAAATAACTAATGCCCATAACACCCTTCATAGAAAGTTTCAATGTAATGATTTCATCCACATATCCCCAGACTGCCATTTCCTCAGAAAGGTTTATGCAAACCTCCTGAATCATGCCCTGCGTGTTTAGCGCAAACATCTGTGAATCTTTATCATTTATGGTAATTTTTAACTTACTGCCTTCTATCGCATAAAGCTTCAAATGAAGCTCGCTGCCAAGGCTGTCATTATCACCCATTGTGTACTCCATCATCGCTTCCTGCGCCTTATTGCTGATGCAGACAACTTGAACACCCTCCCGTTTTGAGATTCTCACATTTCTGCACTCATCATAAAGCCAGGCTCCTGTAATATTGGCAAAATCACGACGAATACGAATATCACCCTCAAGGCAGACAATAGCCTGCGCTGGACGCTTAGTGCCATCACTTTCTATTATCTGTGCCTGTGTATCTGCATCCTCTCCTATCCAGATTCGATATCCGCCATCGGAAAGCATCATGCTTTCTGTAATCACATCATAAATCATCAGCTCTCTAAATGGAATTTTAATTGTCACTTCCTTAGATTCATTTGCATGGAGCATAACAAATGCAAAACCGACAAGCTTTTTATCTGGTCGTGTAAGTGACGCTTCCTCCTTTGCCGCATAAATTTGGATAACCTTTGCACCATCACAATTTCCAGTATTTCGCACACGAAGCACAGCCTTAAGCTGCTCCTTTTCCTGCTCCACTGCGAAAATATCATATACAAACGAGGTATAGGACAATCCATATCCAAACGGATATTGTTTTTTGCCTCTATAATATTGATAAGTCTGGCGCGTGCGAATAATATCACATTCATTTTTTGCCGGAAGATCTTCAAATGATGAATACCATGTCATATTCAGTCTTCCTGACGGATTATATGAGCCAGACATAACATCTGCAATAGCTCTTCCCAGTTCCTGACAGCCAGACGGCGTAAAGAGAATGGCTTTTGCTTCCTGTAACGGCATCAGATCATGCGGATAGTTGCTTACAACAACGACGATCACCTGCTCATTCACCTTTTTCACAGCTTCAAACAATGCTATCTGAGCACTTGGAAGTCCATACTTCTCCCTGTCCTGTCCTATCTGACCATTGATCACTGGATTTGTTCCAAGTACAATAACTACTTTATCAGCCTCTGATGCTAAAGTCACTGCACGAGCCGTACCATCCCAAGTCTGCTCAATTCCAAATAATGCACGATTTTCGCCTGGCCAGCCAATGCCAACCTGCTCATCTGTTGCTGCACGAAGCATACCCTCGCTGTCCCAATACACATCACGTCCACGCCATGTTGTCAGGCGAAAACGTCCATCTGACAGCATCTCCACACAAAAGCATTCTTTTACATGACGCCCAAATGCCTCACTGCGGTTTGCAAATAACTTTCCATTCTCATCTACGCTTGTCAGATAGCATCCTGTCGATGCCGCCTGCAGATTCATTTTTCCCTGTCCCCAGTCAGTTATAACAAATTCCTCAGCCTCTGAGCGCGAACCAAGCGCCAGTCGTCCTTCTTGCGTCAGACAGACAAACCTCTCTCCACAACGAAGACAAAGACGCTTTTTTCCATCTGTGTAAGTCACACAATCTTCACCAAATGCATCTCTTATTCCTTCATACGGTGAAATACGATATGGCGGTATACCTCCATTCCAATCCTTAAACCATTCATTTGCCAATGGTCCTATCACTGCAATTTTTTCTTTTTCTTTTGGAGAAATAGGCAATATCTGTTCTTCATTTTTCAAAAGTACAATTGCCTCTCGTCCAGCCTGACGTGACAAATCAGCATGATCACTGCCGCCTAAAAGTGATTCATCTGGATTTGCAAATGGATCATCTTCTTTTTTATTAAACATACCAAGACGAATCCTTGTCGCAAAGCTGCGGCGCACCGCCTGATTAATGTCCTGCATTGAAAGAAGATTTCTGTCGTAAGCACCGCGCACCGCTGCTTCCACAAACTCAGGCTCATCAGCAAAACAATCCACGCCTGCCTTTATTGCAAGCGCTGCTGTCTTTTCCCTGTCAGAAAAACGCTCATCCTGACACAGTTCTTCTAGCGAACATTCATTTCCAACGATATGACCGCTAAAACGCCACTCTTTACGAAGTACCTCCTGTAAATGATCGCCCAAAAGTGCTGGTGTGCCATTGATTGCATTACTTGCTGTCATAACGCCTTCTGCACCACCTTCTATGATGCACCTGCGATACGGCTCCAAATAATATTCATAAAAGCTGCGCGGATCAATTGATACACGAAGTGGCCGATCTTCTGAATTATAACCGGTAAAATATTTAAGCGTAGCTGCTGTTTTTATATAGTTAGGATTATCACCACGCATCCCCTTTATATAAGCAGATGCCATTTGACCACCCAAATGGGGATCTTCGCCAAATCCTTCTTCTGTCCTTCCAAAACGTGGATCACGCTCTGGCTCCGCCATCGGTGCCCAACGACATAGACCGCCATGTTCACCCTCTCGATAATAGAGGATTCGTGCCTCATCTCCAACGGCTGCCCCCATTTTTTCCATAAGCTTAGTATCCCAAGTCTGACTCATACCAAACGGCTGTGGAAATGTCGTTGTCGGCTTCGGTGCTCCCCAGTTTACGCTTCGATCATGCTTTGCTTCCACACCATGAGCAGCTTCTTCACCCAGATAAGTACTTCGGATTCCAAGACGCGCCACTTCTGGTGTAAGCGTCGAGAACATCCTGCATTTTTCATCCAGATTCAGTGCCTCAAGCAGCCAGTCTAACCGTTCATTGATGTCAAGCGAGGCATCCCACAATGGTGTATTCTGGTTTTCCATAATTCTTCAGATCCTTTCACCTCAATAAATGAGAAAGATGCCGCAGGGAACTCTGCAGCATCTTCTTACTTCTTTTCAAGCTCCTTTATCGCAGCTACAACCTCAGCTGCATTCTTCTTTGAAATTCCTTTAGCCAAGCATGCATACTGCACCAGTTCTTCGAGAGATCCGTCAAACCAGAAATTCATGAATTGCTTTACCTGTGCTTCCAAAAACTTCTTATCATTGATTGCTGAAGAATAGTAGAACACACGTCCTTCTCTTCTTCCATTTACATAACCTTTTTCAATCAAATGTGCAATAAATGTACATACCGTTGAACGTTTCCAGTCCTTCTGGTATTTCTTTTCAAGTTCATCCATGATGCCAACCAGACCAATTTCATTATCAGCTTCCTGAATACATCGATAAACTAGCATTTCACAATCCGTAATATCCGAAAACAGCATAACTTCTCCCTCTCTTTCTCCTAATTTGTTGCTTAATGCAGGCTAAACTTCATAAGAAGCACAAAAACAAGAGCAAAACCAGCTAAAAACAAAATCGCCTTAATTTTTCCAACTTCACCGCCTACGTAGAACAAAATACCAAATACGATAATCGCCACCACACATGCAAGCAGCAGGTACGCACCTGCAAATGTAACAATAATAGGTGAAATTACTGCACTAAGACCTATCATAAGCAATAATCCAAGATTTCCAGTAGCAAGTGTCAAATGCATTGATACTGGTTTTTGTGTGTTCATCCAGTACTTTCTTGCTACACGCACATACTCTGGAAGTACAAGGCCTACGCCGATCACAGCAACACCAAGCACACCCTGCTCTATGTTCAGCGCATGGGTAAGCGCTGCCGTATTATTCATAAGAAGAACACCGCCAAGACCTGCCAGTGCAAGTCCCACAAGTGTAAACACAATTGCCGGAACAAAATCCGTATCAGGACGGCGCTGAAGCTTACGGTTTTTTCCCATAAAATAAGGAAGCATCCACACAGTAAACGCTACTGCAAGAACACAAAGAAAAAGACCCATTCCCCTAGAGATCGTGCTTGCTGGATGACCTTTACTCCAGGTGTAGTTAGTACAAACAATCAGAAGCACAACGCAAACAAGAAGAAGCACAAGATCGCGAAGTGCATTGCCTGCGAGACGGTACGTTCCAGTGATTCCAAGCATTCCATAGATCAAAAGAAGCTGCAGTACACCAGCTGTCAGCGCTGCTGTAAATACCATGTTCCCAAGACCTAATACACCACCTGAGATTGCTATGCTTAAAAATGGCATCAAGCTAAGTGCAAACCAGGAAAAAATTCGCTCCTGCGCATCGGATGTCGGTCCTTTTCTCATAATAGAAATTCCGCCTCCATTGACTAGCTTTGTACTAAATAACAGTAGAACATATCCTAATACCAATAATAAAATATTCGTTATCCCCATAGAAATAACCACGCCTTTCTGTACACATATATACTTATTCTACCTTTATCTACTATTGATTGTCAAGTAAAAAAGATAGCTGTCCGAAGAATTTTCGGACAGCTATGCATTCTTTTATATTTTATTAAGTATTCAGAAGCACATTCACAATCACTTTTGTTTTTAGATTTCAAACAGAAGATCGCCATATGTTGGCATCGGCCATACCTTGCGCTCTACTAATACCTCAAGCTTATCAACTGGTGCACGTAGCTCATCCATTGCTTCCTTTACAACATCCTTATAATAGAATGCCTGCTCTTTTCCTTCCATAGCAACAGCCTTTGCGTGAACATCACTTAACTTCTTTAATGCCTTATATGTTTCACCAAGAAGCTCTGCAATCTCATGAAGCATACCCTCCTGAGTGGAGATGTTTGCTGCTGCGTATGCAGACTTAATAGTATTTACAGATGCAGCCAGATTGTTCTCATACTTGATAACAGCCGGAATGATCTTCTTTGTTACCATATCAATCATTGTACCTGCTTCAATATTTAAAGTCTTGCTGTATGTCTCATAGAAGACTTCTGCACGAGCCTCAAGCTCTCTCTTTGTTAAGATGTGGAACTTCTCATACATCTCTACCGTCGTTGGCTCTGTAACAGACTTGATGGAGTCAACCCATGTCTTTACATTTGGAAGACCACGTCTTTCGGCCTCTGCAACCCACTCATCAGTATATCCGTTTCCGTTAAAGTAGATATCCTTGTTCTCACGGATAAACTCTGCAGTCACTTCGCGAATAGCAACATCTGTGTGCTTACCTTCTCTAAGCTTTGCCTCAATTGCATCTGCTGCATCAGAGAATGCTTCTGCCATCATTGCATTTAATACAATGTTTGGCTCTGCAACGTTGCAGGATGAAGCAACCATTCTAAACTCAAAACGGTTTCCGGTAAATGCAAATGGTGATGTACGGTTACGGTCGGTCGGATCCTTATCAACAGCCGGGCACTCCTTTACACCAAGATCAAGCATTCCAGCTGGAATAGATGAATCTGCATATCCCTTCTCGATAATCTGATCAACTACACCACCAATCTGATCACCTAAGAAGATAGAAATAATTGCCGGCGGTGCCTCATTTGCACCCAAACGATGATCATTTCCTGGGTTAGAAGCAGCGGTACGAAGAAGAAGTGCATGCTTTTTCACTGCCTTCATAACGCAGCCAACAACTAACTGGAAGCGAGTATCAGTCTCTGGCTTCTTGCTTGGCTTAAACAGATTAATACCATCATCTGTGGAAAGAGACCAGTTGTTGTGCTTACCAGAACCATTTACGCCTGCAAATGGCTTCTCATGAAGCAAACATACAAGACCGTGACGTGTTGCAACCTTCTTTAAGGTATCCATTAAAAGCAGGTTGCTGTCTGCTGCAACGTTTGTCACAGAGAAAATCGGAGCAACCTCATGCTGTCCTGGCGCAACCTCGTTATGCTGTGTCTTTGCAGTGATACCAAATCTCCACAGCTCTTCGTTTAGCTCCTTCATAAAGGAACCAACACGCTCCGGAATTACACCAAAATACTGATCATCGAGCTCCTGTCCCTTTGGAGCCGGTGCGCCAAACAGTGTACGACCTGTAAATACAAGGTCATCTCTCTGTAAATATTTATCTCTGTCTACAATGAAATACTCCTGCTCAGGTCCAACACCTGCAGTCAACTTTGTAGATGTAGTGTTTCCTAACAGACGAAGAAGTCTGACACCCTGCTCACTTACTGCGTCCATAGAACGAAGAAGCGGTGTCTTTGCATCAAGTGCTTCACCTGTGTATGAGCAGAATGCTGCCGGGATACAAAGAATGGTTCCAATTGCATCCTCCTTTACGTAAATCGGTGAAGTCATATCCCATGAAGTGTAAGATCTTGCGCGAGAGGTATCACGAATACCACCTGACGGGAAGGATGAACCATCTGGCTCGGACTCACACAATTCTTTTCCGGTAAAATCCATCATGACCTTACCATCTTCATCTGGAAGCGAAACGAAGGAGTCATGCTTCTCTGCAGTAAGCATTGTCAATGGTTCAAATACATGTGTAAAATGTGTTGCACCTTTCTCAATTGCCCAGTCTCTTACTGCCTGTGCAACGATGTCTGCAGATCCCTTATCCAGCTTGCACGCCTTCACTTCATTATAAACCTTCTTCGGAAGACGAGCCTTCATCTCAGCATCTGTAAAAACATTGTTGTTAAATAACTCTGTAATTCTGCCGCTCATGTTTTCAACCCTCTCATTCTATACTGATATAACGCTCTGTCTGCTGCCTTTTCTTCTGTTAAGCTATTCTGCAGAGCCACCTGACTGAACTGATATATTATCGACCACTTTACTATGATAAAGTAAAAGAAAGAGCGCCCTTATCAACTAAGATAAGAACGCCCTTGTTCCAGTCAGGTCGTGATTGTCTGTTTCAATCACTGATGACAATAAAATACACCTTTTCATTCAGAAAAGCAAGTGTTTTTCCAGAATCGTTTCACTTTTGTGAAATGTTCCTCTTTTTCACGCTAAACCTGAACGATAATTGTCTTATTTGTTTCAAGCCTTACCTACAGAACCGAACAGCTCCATCTTTTCCTTAACGGTAGCCTTGATTGCCTCAGCACCTGGTGCTAACAGCTTTCTTGGGTCAAAGCCCTTACCTTCCTGATCCTTACCGGCTTCAATATACTTTCTTGTTGCTTCAGCAAATGCTAGCTGACATTCTGTGTTAACATTAACCTTGCTTACGCCAAGAGTGATAGCCTTCTTAACCATTTCATCAGGGATACCTGAACCACCGTGAAGAACTAGAGGCATATCGCCTGTCTTCTGCTGAACAGCGTCTAGTGTTTCAAATGATAGACCTGCCCAGTTTGCTGGGTACTTACCGTGGATATTACCGATACCAGCAGCAAGCATAGTTACACCAAGATCTGCGATTGCTTTACATTCATCAGGATCGGCACATTCTCCCATACCGACTACACCATCCTCTTCGCCACCGATAGAACCTACCTCAGCTTCAAGTGATAATCCTTTTTCTTTGCAGATAGCTACTAATTCTTTAGTCTTTTCAATATTCTCATCAATAGGATAGTGTGAACCGTCAAACATGATAGATGAGAAACCGGCATCAATACAGTCAAAGCAAGCTTCATATGTTCCATGATCAAGATGAAGTGCTACAGGAACTGTAATCTTAAGATCATCTATCATTGCGCTTACCATGCTTGCAACAGTCTTAAAACCAGTCATATATTTACCAGCACCACATGAAACACCAAGTATAACAGGTGAATTCATCTCCTGTGCTGTAAGAAGGATAGACTTTGTCCATTCAAGATTATTGATATTAAACTGTCCAACAGCATATTTACCATCTCTTGCTTTTTCTAACATTTCTTTTGCTGAAACTAACATAAATATAAACCTCCTGATAATTAATTATGAGTACAGTTTTTACCGCCCCACTCTTTTGTTCATTATACATTAAATATACTAAAAAGAAAAGGAAATAGTTAGAAAAATAGTCTTATTGAAATACAATGTCGATTTATATATTTAAAAAGATATATTTTGGTTGTGATTAATGTTGAAAAGAAGTATAATTTAGAAAATAAAATCCAGTCATAATAGATATATAACTATATAATATATATCAGTGTATATATTATATAGATTGGTATATATGCCAGACATAGTGGGTGGATAGTGTCAGATGATATACGACACAACAAAAAATATTTTTGTGGATTGAAAGGAGAATAGCATATGGGATATATTCTTGGAGTACTGGACTATATAGCATATATAGCAGCAGATGTTGATTTTTACAATATTGAAGGAAATAGTGGCGATTCATATCTTCCATTTGTTGGATTCATGCTTTTTCTTATAGGCTTCGTTGTCATATTTATGGGATTTAGTAAATATCTTACAGCAAAGAAGAATTTTAATCTTTTTTATGACCAGAGAGACAGCGTTAATATAGATAAAGCTGCTAACCAGAAAAATAAGAACGCAGGAATAATCATGATGGCTGCCGGATTAATGTTTCTTATAATATCATTCTTTGTAATCTGATATTAAAATGTATTTGCTTTTAGAGTTTAGCTGTCTTATAGCTTATATGGCAGATAGTAATCATACACTACATGATTGAACAGATTCAACAAAAACCCCTCCTTAAGTATAAGGAGAGGCTTTGAAAGAGGGAGGAGAGTTGCAATTTATTATTTAAAACAACTCAAATTTATGAAGAACAAATAAATGTAAATAAGTGATTTTATATAATAAAAGAATGTCAACTATTTGAAGTGTTTCATTCGTTTTTGTCTATATTTGAAGTATATTGACTAAAAGTGAAGAAATAATGTTCATAATGTTAAATCTTATTTAATGTAGTATGAACATTTTATGAACAGGCTCATATGGTTTTAGACCTTTTGATCCAGGTATTTTAACATATTAACATCACATTTATGTTTATTGATGATTTAAGCAAAATGCTGTAGGTATATAACAAACAATGATTAAGGAGGGGGATTATGCCAGTTATATATAAGTGTCCTAATTGTGGTGCAGCGATGGAATTTGACAGTGATACACAAAAGCTTGGCTGTAAACGATGTGGTACACAGATAGATGTAGAAACATATGAAAAAGATAGCGCTGCTTCAGGGGAACATAGAGAAAAAGTTCCTAATATGAAGATTTATAATTGCCAGAGCTGTGGTGCCCAGTTAGTCGCAGATGAATATACATCGGCAACATTTTGTTCATATTGTGGGAATCCAACATTGGTTGAGGACAGATTGCAGGGAGAATTCAAGCCACAGCTTATAATACCATTTAAAATTAATAAAGAGCAGGCTGTTGATATATACAGGAAGTGGCTGAAAAAAGGTCCGTTGACACCAAAAGAATTATCTACCTCAAGCACAATAGAAAAGATAAGCGGTGTTTATGTCCCATTCTGGTTATATAGCTATAATGCCAGAACACAGATGAATGCACATGCCAACAAAGTAAGAACAACAAGGAGAGGAGATACAGAGTATACATATACGGATCATTTTGATGTATACAGGGATGTACATGCAGAGTTTGACAGAATTCCAGCCGATGCTTCTGAAAAGATGCCAGATAGACAGATGGATATGCTTGAACCATATGATTATAGTGATATAGAGGACTTTGCGATGCCTTATCTTTCAGGATATCTTTCAGAAAGATACAACTATACATCTGATGAAATAGAGTCCAGGGTTAAAGAAAGAGCGGATGATTATATAACTGATATAGCCAGAGGAACTATACAGGGATATACAAGTGTATCAGTTATTGGAAATAATGTAAGCATGAGACTTAAAAATAATGAATATGCACTTCTTCCAGTATGGATGCTTAATTTCAGGTTTAAAAATAAAGAGTTCCATTTTTACCTTAATGGACAGACAGGAAAGATAGTAGCAGACAGACCTATAAGTGCAGTAAAGGCGGCTGCATATGGTGTGATAATATTCGTTGTTGTTCTTATTATTACTATGATAGGAGGTCTGTTGTTTATATGATGAATATAGTCAGATATAAAAGAATAAGTTCTGATAAGATAGCTGCTAATAAAGAAAAATGCAGAAGAGTATGCAAGAGAGCCATGGCAGTATTGTCAATAGCAATATTTATTATGTTTGCTGCAACAGGTCAATATGTGTATGCAGCATCGGAGAAAGCAGTTGGATCAGAAGTAAGCAGCCAGTCTGAAACAGCTGAAAGCAGTAGTTCGGTTTCAGGTACATCTAAGACTTATGTTATAGATGATGCAGAAATATTGAGCACATCAGAAGAAAAGCACCTGGCAGAATTATGTAAGGCAGCATCTGATAAATGTAAGCTTGATATAGTGATCATAACAATGAGCAGGAATCTTGATGGCTATGCAATGGATACATATTTAAGGTCAATCCTTGAAAAAAATTATGGCTATTATGCAACAGGAAGTGATTGTGAGGCTGTTGTATACGGAATAGATATGAAATCAAGAGCAGACCGTATAGTTACATCTGGAAGAGCAAGGAGTGATATATCGCAAAGCCGGCTGGATAGTATAAGGGAAAAAGCGGAAAATGAACTTGCATCAGGAGACTATTATGAGGGCTGTGTCAAGTATATCAAAGGAATTGAAAAGAAACTTAATACGTCACTAGTAGAGAAGCTTACATACAATATGCCGGTAAAACTGGGAATATCAGCAGTTATAGCAGTTATAGGTGTGCTTGCCATGATGAGCAGTGCCAAGGCAAAGATGACAGTTTCAAGCATTGAGTATACAAAAAATCATAACTTTGACGTGATGGACAGAAGGGACGTATTCATAAACACAACCGTGACGACAAGACGTATACAGACGAGTTCTGGAAGTTCAGGTGGTAGCAGCGGAGGCGGAGGTGGCAACTCAGGAAGCTCTGGGGGGCATTTCTAAAATATTGTTGTTTAATTGATTATTAGTTGGTGACGAACGGACGACAAATATAAGCTACAGGCAGTCCTGCACACT
>ENA-OPDA01001914-OPDA01001914.1-human-gut-metagenome-genome-assembly--contig:-NODE-1914-length-13018-cov-2.976549_pt1 | contig 13018 bp, 7 predicted proteins | sample MGYA00241253_ERZ501486 | MGnify/ENA primary metagenome ERZ501486 (study PRJEB25962, sample SAMEA2042510) | human gut metagenome | biome: human gut; feature: human-associated habitat; material: faeces... | reverse complement strand
ATGAAGCAATCAAAGAAGGAAAGAATATCTTATTAGAAGGACAGTTAGGATCATTAAAAGACCCTGATCACGGAATCTATCCAATGGTTACATCATCTTCTACATTAGCAGGATATGGTGCGATCGGAGCCGGAATCCCTCCATATGAGATCAAGAAAGTCGTTACAGTTGTAAAGGCATATTCAAGTGCTGTAGGAGCTGGAGCTTTCGTAAGTGAGATCTTTGGAGATGAAGCAGATGAACTTCGCCGCCGCGGTGGAGATGGAGGAGAATTTGGAGCAACAACAGGACGTCCAAGAAGAATGGGATGGTTTGACGTTGTAGCAACCAAATACGGATGCCGTATGCAAGGAACAACAGATGTTGCATTTACAGTATTAGACGTACTTGGATACTTAGATGAGATTCCTGTATGTGTTGGATACGAAATTGATGGAGAAGTAACAACAGATTTCCCAACAACAGGAAAACTTGAGAAAGCGAAACCAGTATTAGAAGTACTTCCAGGATGGAAATCTGATATCCGTGGAATCAAAAACTACGAAGATCTTCCAGAAAACTGCCGTAAGTACATCGAGTTCGTAGAAGAGAAGATTGGATATCCGATCACTTTGATATCTAACGGACCAGAAAGACATGATATCATCAGACGTGGTTTTGAGGATTAATTATTAAGGACAGATCAATATGAGCAAAGAAAATGCAGATAAAGAACAGAAGAGAAGTTTCAAGCGTGAGGTATTTAGCTGGATCGCATGTATTGTTGTAACGATTCTTCTGACAGAATTTATCTTGAATTTTGTAATTATCAATGCGAATATTCCAAGTGGTTCGATGGAGAATACGATCATGACGAATGATAAACTGATCGCTCTTCGAACATCCTATTGGTTTAACGATCCGAAACGTGGAGATATCATTATCTTCAAATATCCGGATGATGAGACAGAATGGTTTATTAAGCGTGTGATAGCACTTCCAGGAGAGACTGTGTTGGTAAAAGACGGTAAAGTATATATTAATGGAAGTAAGAAAGCACTCAGTGAGCCATATATCAAAGAAGAACCAGTAGAAGATTTTGGACCATATAAAGTACCAAAGAACGGGTATTTTGTGATGGGAGATAACAGAAATAATTCAAATGATGCCAGAGAATGGGAGACCCATTATGTTTCCAGAGATGAAGTCTTAGGAAAAGCATGGTTTAGGTATTACCCATCGATTAAAGTGATCAAGTAAATGACCAAAGAGAAAGGCAGGAAGATAAGATGGATACAAAGATCATCAATGCAGAGAATGCTCCAGCAGCAGTAGGACCATATTGTCATGCAGTAGAAGCAGGAGATTTCGTATTTACATCCGGACAGATCGGATTAGATCCACAGACACAGGAATTAAAAGAAGGTGTCGCAGCACAGACCAAACAGGTATTAGCGAACTTAGGTGCTGTATTAAAAGCATCAGATCTTACATTAGATAATGTTATCAAAACAACAGTGTTCTTAGCAGATATCAACGATTTTGCAGAAATCAATGAAATCTACGAAGAAGCATTTGGAGATAACAAACCAGCAAGATCTTGTGTACAGGCAGGAGCTCTACCAAAAGGAGCACTGATCGAGATTGAAGTTATCGCAGTAAAATAAATAGATGAGTTATAGAAATCCCTGAGAATGAGTTGTAAAAGATTCATTCTCAGGGATTTCTTGTTTTTATAAAAATATTTATGATCAGAGTGTCAATAAATTCAGCAAACGATCGTTATCTTCTTTCTTCTGAATACAGAATCGGATAAATTCACCGTCTAGTCCATGGAAACTTGCACAGTCACGGATCATCAGGCCAGACTTAATGCAACGTTCAAACATTTCAAAAGAAGTTGTGCCATCTAATAATTTTACAAGGATAAAGTTTGCATAAGCTGGATAAATCTTTAGGTTATCGCGTTTGGATAAAATATCAATGCAGCGTGTACGTTCAGATTGTATATAATCCTTTGTTGTTTGAATATAATCTGTATCCATAAACATAGCTTCTCCTGCAAGAGCAGCAAGTGTATTGATCGTCCAAGGATTTTTGATACTGTTCATACGTTCAAGGAAAGCAAGATTTCCACAGATTCCATATCCAAGTCGCAGTCCTGGAGCGCAGAAGAATTTGGAAGTTCCACGAAGTATCATGAAATTATCGAATTTTGTTGTTAGGGATACTGCAGAGATCGTATCAATATCAGGTGCAAATTCTACATAAGTTTCATCGATCATAACGAAGATATCATGTAATTTACAATGAGTTAGGATCTTTGTGATCTCTTCGGTATTCAAAGCGCTGGACGTCGGGTTGTTTGGGTTACAGATCGCAAGAAGATCAATATCATCGGTAAGTTTTGAAATCAGGTCATTAAGATCTAGTTTAAAATCAAGATCTTCTCTTAAAAAATATTCTTCTACATGTCCGCCAACCAGATCGATCTCTCTTGTATACTCAGAATAAGTTGGAGAAAGCAGCAAGGCATGTTTTGGACGTAACAGCTGCATGGTCAGACTGATCATCTCAGTTGCACCATTTCCAACAATGATATGTTCCATTGGGACATTGCAGTAAAGTGCAAGGGTGGAACGAAGCTCTTTATAATCACGGTCAGGATATTCGCTGATCGATTCAATATGAGAAGCCATACTTTTCTTTAACAAAGGAGAAATTCCGAGCGGATTGACATTCCCGGCAAAGGGAATGATATCTTCTTTTTTGATTCCATAATAAGCTTCTACTTTCTCAAGATCACTTCCGTGAAATTCTTGTTTTTTTTCTGACATGGTAATTCCTCTTTTCCTTTTCTATTGTGTCGAAATTTGGTATAATACATATTATGCGATAAGTACGCATGGGTGTACTTGAATTTGTATTTTTGATATTTACATCATAATTATACCCACAAAATCTTTTGGTTGGCAAGGAGCAGAATAAGATTATGTCAGAATCATTGGAAAATTTTACAAATATCGTGAAAGAAGATATAAAAGAGGCAAAAACACTCTTTTTTTCTGAAGCGTTTAAAGAAGAATATCTAAAAGATCGAAGAGAAGAAAAAGAGCTTTATCATCAGCTTTTGCTGGGGAGAAACAGGAATCAGATCTTGGAGGAATTTTTGTTGAGTTCAGGACAGAAAAAGCCGGTTCTCTTGAGTGCAGCAAAGACGATCTATCAGGCAACGATCATGAATCTTGATGAACCATTGGAGATAAAAGTCAAGAGAGAAGGATGGGGGTATCTGGTAGGGAGAATAAAAAGTGACGGAACTTTCCTGTCTCTTCACAAGAATACATTTCAGGCAGAGGATTTTGAAGATGGCACTCTGACGATCTATGCAGATATGAAAACAATTCCGAAGGATGGAGATATCGACCATCTGATTATTCAGACTGTTTATCAGACTCTGCAGATCGAGGTTGTCTATAAAGAACAGAAAAGTGAAAGAAAAAAAGAAGAAGAATTCCGTCAAAAGAAATTGATCGAATTATATGTGGATTTCTGTACAGGAAGGATTACAACAAGTCAGCTTTATGAGAGAGGAAATATGGTTCTTGATAAGATGCCGGATGATCCGGTTAAGAATCGTATTTATGATCTGATGAAACTGCATCTTTCTATTCTTGAAGGAAAAGGAGACTTAGAAGAAAAGATTCCAGAAGATGCATCAAAAGAGCCGCTTTTGATCGCGCAGGGATATGTTTGGTATCTTCAGGCATTTTATGATAAGGAAGAAGAAACGATCATAAGATCAAGAGATGAGATTAAAGAACTCTATGATCAATGCGAAGATGGAAAAATCAAAGGATATCTGTTCTGGCTTTATATGAATCTAAGCGAAGAATTGATGAAGGATGCTAAACTTCGAATGGAATTGATCAAAGAATTATATCAGGAAGGATGTCAAAATCCGCTTTTGCAATTTGAAGGATGCTGTATTTTAGGCGAAGATGAACAGCTGTTGGATGAGATAGATTCTTATGAATTATGGGTGCTTGAATTTGGTGCAGAGGAGAAGATCCTGAATTCCAAACTCATTGGAAGGATTTGTTTTTTGATTTCAAGAAACAAGGTATTTTCAGAAGAAGTCCTTTGGTTGTTCCTTTGTATTTATAAAGAATACCGTCAGAGTGATGTGTTACAGGGAATCTGTGCACTGATGATCCAGGGCAATTGTATGGACGAGGACTGTCATCCTTATTATGAGGAAGCACTTCAAAGAGGAGTACAGCTCATTGGCTTGCAGGAAGCTTTTTTAAGAACGATCCCGAAGGGACAATATCCATTGCTTCCAGAAGAGATCTTAAGATATTTTACGTATAGTAAGAGTCTTGGAAAAGAAGATCAAAGCCGCCTGTTTGCAAATGTTGTACAGAACAGAAGAAAATACCATAAGGTGTTTGCAAATTATGAAGAATTGATCAGAGCTTTTTTAAGAGAAGAATTAAGAAGAGGTCAGATCAATGAAGATCTGATCTTATTATACCGGTATTATTTTGAAGAATTGCTGGAAGATGAGAGATCAAGACAGGATTTAGGTAATATTATTTTTGTCAGACAGTTGATCTGTGACAATGAATTTATCCAGAAAGCGGAGATCAGTCAGAGATGGAAGAAGAATCTGGATGTTTGTTACTTAAGAGAAGAAAAGATCTATGTAGAGATTTTTGACGAACATGCATCATTTGTGTTTTTTGACAGTGAGGAAAACAGATACATTGGATCAGTGGCTTATCAGTTAAAACCAATCTGGACGAAGGAGCAGATCCAGGCATATTGTGAGGCAGCAGACGGAACGAATGAGCATTTTGTCCTATATAAAGGTGCAGCTTTTGAAAGAAAACAACAATTAGAAGACGAAGACTTTCCAGTTGTGTTATCTGCATTAAGGAGTAGAGCACTGGATGAAGACTATGAACAGCAGTTATTTGAAAAAGTGTTGGATTATTACTGGGAACATGAGATGTCTGAAGAACTGAAACGTGCACTTTCTTATGTGGAATGGAAGAACTTAAAAGACGAAAACAGAATTCATATGATCCGCTATTTCATAGCAGGGGAATTGTATAATGAGGCTTTGAAAGGAATCGAACAATACGGATATCAGTTTTTGGATAAGCAGCAATTGTGTACGATTTGCCTATATGCACTGACAACATTAAGTACCAGACGCTCAGAACTGTTGGTTGAGATGTGTGAATATGCATTCTCCAGGGGAGAGGAAAACAGTGAGATCGTTGCATATCTGCAAAGATATTTCCACGGAACCAAGGAAGAGATGCTGGCAATATTTGAAGCAGGAAACAAAGGTGGTATGTATGACCGCATTTTTGTGGAAAGTGTGTTAAAAGCCTGTATCGCAGATGGTGTGGATGGAACAGAATTTAAGGTATTTTCTACTTATATTCAGCAGGTACAGACAGATACGGCATTGATCGATGCGATGTTAGTAGAATATGTGAATTTTGCATATGAACAAGATCAGATACTTCCAGAGGAATTTTATGAACTGATCGGAAAGAAGATCGATATCGGAAAGATGGACTGGATGTATCAGCAGCTCTATCTTGATTATTATAAAGATAAAAAAGAGAATTTAAGTGACAGATGTAAAGGACGCATCGAGAAGATCAAAGATCATCAGGTGGTTCAGACGGATCATGTTCTTCCAGTGTTGTTCCAATATCTGGATGTGATAAAACTTCCAAAGTATCTTTGTGCCAGAACATTTATAGAATTTCGTGCAAAGAGTGGGCAGACAGTGATATTCCATTTTATGGATGGGACAAGTGCAGTATGGAAAGAGGAAGTGATGAAAGAGCTGCTTCCTGGATATTATGTATTCTCAGCTTCTATATTTGATCATGAATTAAATGACCATTATGTAACCATAGAAGGAGAAGAAAGAAGATATCGTGACCAGGTGGTCGTGACAGATCATTTGAAGTACTGCAAGGGAAGCCGCTTTTATGAATTAAATGAACTGATCCGGCATCAGCAGGATGAAAAACTCCAGATGATGATGGAGGAATATGCAGCAAAGACAATGATGGTGCAATTTATAAAACCAATGACAGAGGAATAAGATATGCAGACGGCAATACATTTTGAAGGAGATCTGGCATATATTTGTGTGTCAGATCAAGGAGAGATTAAGGAAGAAGAACCTGTCACTTATGGCAGATCCAGAGTGGAATTTGTTATTTCGACAGCACAGGCACAAAAGGAAGGAACGATCGGAGTTGTTCTTGATGAAGCAGCGCCGCAGATCGTACAACAAGCAGAAGAACAGTGTATCCGTGCAGGAATCACAAAAGAAAGGGTAAGATTTTTTACCAAAGAAGAAGCAGCGTTGGGAGTTGTTGGATTCCGTGGAGATAATCTGTTGCGTGGGAATTCAGTGATTTTTGATTATACCAAGAAACGATTTATCTGCTATGAGATCCGCAAGACAAAAGATCGTGTTTTGGTTGACAGCAGGGATTATACGGAACAGATCAAGGATGCGGTGGCGAATGAAGAGAAAGATATCGCATTCTTACAGATCATCAAACAGGCACTGGTAAGAGGTGTGACGGCTACAGTTTATCTTTGTGGAGAGGGCTTTGAAGGAAGCTGGTTTAAACAGTCTACGAAAGCATTGTGCCTTGGAAGAAGAGTATTTATGAGCAAACATTTGTTTGCATGTGGAGCAGTGTATTTATGTGAAAATGATAAACATGTTTCCAGAGATGAGGTTGTGTTTGCACAAAATGTTACGATCAGTCAGATTGGGCTGGTCGTGCATCACCATGGAAGAGATATGTTCTGTCCTTTGATCATGGATGGAAAGCCATGGAAAGAAAGCCGTGGAGAGATTGAAATTTTTGTATCAGGAGTGAATGGATTGATCTTTGAAGTCAGAAATCGTTCTGGAATCAAGAAAGCTTCGATCTGTATGTCATTAGACGGAATGAAGAAAGATCCAAATCTTGTATATAAATTAAGAATTCAGGGAGAATACATCAAAGCAGATCAGTGTAAGATCAAGATCACAGATCTTGGATTTGGACAGATTCGCCAGGCAAGCTATCAGACGTGGCAGCAGGTCATACAGCTGGAAAGAGGTGATTATCATGAGTAAGATCGTTTTGTGTGAGACAAAACCAGCGAAAGTTCCATATAAGATCGCAAAGATTGGGAGAAGCTTTCAAAGTTATGAGGAATTTTGCTGGCTGTTAGAACATTACTTGATATTTTTCTTGACAGAAGGTTTTGAATATCCATTAAAAAATTATTTAAAAGAGCAGCTGGATATTGTGATCAAGAGTGATGATGCGGTACAGCAAGTCAAGGAAGTGATAAATTACTATAATTACTTTACTTCAGATGAGAAAATCCAGTTTCAGCAAAAATTACGCACAACTTATCTTTATTCTGCTGCAAAGAAGCAAAAACTTCTGGCAGATATGTATTTAAAGCATCAATTGTATGTAAGAGCATTGATCGCTTACCAGAAACTTGAAACAGTTTCAGGGAAATTAAATGCTGCGGAACAGATTCAGGTACTATATCATATGGGATTATGCCAAAGCCGGATGTTTTGTTTTGAAGAGGCAAAAGAATCTTTTGCAATGGCATTAAGGATCAAAGAAGATAAACAGATACAGGAAGCGTATTTTACAGCAGCATATCTGGCAGGAGATGAGGAAGCATTTTTGGAAGCAGGAAGAAGGATTTCTTTTGATGAAGATCAATGTAAGATGATCTATCAGAACATAAAAGAAAGAGAAAAAGAAGTTTTTCAAAAAGAAGAGTTTGATAAACTTGGTAAAATAGATTATCATAGAAAGAAGGCAGACGAAAATATAACCCGCCGCCTGATTAAGACAACTTTAGGGAAGTGGAAAGATGAATACAAAGCGCAGACTATCTGATGACCTGTCGAATGATAGTGAGATCTTAAGTGAAAAACGATTTGTAAAACTTTATAAAGAAGAGTTAGAAAGCATTGAGAAACAGATCCATGATCTTAAGAAACTTGATCAGAAAGATTTTGATGTGAAATCAGAGGTAGAGGACAAAGCAAGACTTTATTATCGGACATTTGCAAGAGAATTTTATGATGTTTGTGAAGGAAGAGTCAGTGATGAAGAGTTTTTTGATCTTTGGGAACGCGAAGAAGAATTAAAGGCAGGACTCAATTCGATCAATTCTCTGGAAGGAGAACAAAAACAGTTAGAGAAGGAGCTTGTGCATGCGAATGAAGATGAGACCATGATGAATGGGAAGATCAAGGCAGCACAGGAGAAGAGAAGAAATAAAAAGGCACTGTTTATTTCATTTCTTTGCATGGCAGCAGCGGTATGCGGAGTGAGTGCTGGATATTTATATCATTTTGAGATGAATGCCAAAGATTATCTGTGGCAGTTGAGTGCAGGAGCAGTGATCATATTATTGCTTCTTGTGATTTTATTTCAGTCACAGAGGAAAGCTGGTGATCAGCTGAAATTATTAGAGATGATGGTCACACACAAGAGTTATACTGGAAAGCGGTTAGAAGATGATAAAAGAGAGATTGGCAATGATCTTAAGTTTTATTATGAGAAATTTGAAAAAGTATTTTCATATATTTCACCGGAACAGTGGAAATTATTTGATTTTTGTGGTAAAGTGTCAGCCAGATTAAGATTTAGCGATGCGATCCTTGAGGCATCCAATGATCTGGAACGATTATTAGAAAAGAACCAGTGGGATAATCCAGGAATCTGGATGTATCATCCAAAGGTTTTATATGATCTGATCAAACGAAAGGATTACCTGAATACATTGAATGATAGAAAAGATATATGCAATCAGGAATTGATCCGGCATGAGCAGATTTTAGAAGGAATCGGTGAACAAGCAGATTCTGAAACTATAGAGTAAGGAGTTTAGAGATGAAGAAAGAATTAGAAACAACGTATGATCCAGGTGCGATTGAAGAACGCCTGTATCAGAAATGGCTGGATAACAAGTATTTCCATGCAGAAGTAGATGAGACAAAACAACCATATACGATCGTGATCCCACCTCCAAATATCACAGGAAAGCTTCATATGGGACATGCGTTAGATGAGACACTTCAGGACATTCTGATCCGTTTTAAGAAGATGCAGGGATACAATGCATTATGGATACCAGGAACAGACCATGCAAGTATTGCGACAGAAGTAAAGATCATCAATGCACTGAAAGAAGAAGGAATCGAGAAGGAAGATCTTGGAAGAGAGAAGTTCTTAGAACGTGCTTGGGATTGGAAAGAAGAATATGGTGGAACGATCATCGAACAGATGAAGAAACTTGGATCCTCCTGTGACTGGGATCGTGAGAGATTCACGATGGATGAAGGATGTTCTGAAGCAGTCAAAGAAGTTTTCATTAAATTATATGAAAAAGGTTATATTTACCGTGGATCAAGAATCATCAACTGGTGTCCGGTCTGCCAGACATCTATCTCTGATGCGGAAGTAGAATACGAAGATCAGGCAGGGCATTTCTGGCATATTAAATACCCAGTTGTTGGAAGCGAAGGTGAATATGTAGAAATCGCAACTACACGTCCAGAGACATTATTAGGAGACTCTGCAGTTGCAGTTCATCCAGATGATGAAAGATATACACATTTAGTTGGTAAGATGTTAGAATTGCCATTATGCAACCGTCAGATTCCAGTTGTAGCAGATGAATATGTAGACCGTGAGTTTGGAACAGGTGCCGTTAAGATCACACCAGCACATGATCCAAATGACTTTGAAGTTGGGAAACGCCACGATCTGCCAGAGATCAATATCTTAAATGACGATGCAACGATCAACAAGAATGGTGGTAAATACGAAGGTATGGATCGCTATGAAGCAAGGAAGGCCATTGTTGCTGACTTGGAAGAACAGGGATATTTAGTTAAGATCAAAGAACATGAACATAACGTAGGAACACATGACCGCTGCGGAACAACGGTTGAGCCTATGATCAAGCCACAGTGGTTTGTGAAGATGGAAGAACTTGCAAAACCAGCGATCGAAGCTGTGAAGAACGGAGATCTGAAATTCGTACCAGAACGTTATACAAAGACATATCTTCATTGGTTAGAGAACATCCGTGACTGGTGTATTTCCAGACAGTTATGGTGGGGACACAGAATTCCAGCATATTACTGTGATGAATGTGGAGAAGTTGTCGTAGCAAGAGAAACACCAGAAGTATGTCCTAAGTGTGGATGCAAGCATTTCACACAGGATGAAGATACATTGGATACATGGTTCAGTTCTGCATTGTGGCCTTTCTCAACACTCGGATGGCCAGAGAAGACAAAAGAATTAGATTACTTCTATCCTACAAATACACTGGTAACAGGATATGATATCATCTTCTTCTGGGTAGTCAGAATGGTATTCTCAGGATACGAACAGACAGGAAAGAGTCCATTTGACACAGTACTGATCCATGGATTAGTTCGTGATGAACAGGGACGTAAGATGAGTAAATCCCTTGGAAATGGTATCAATCCATTGGATGTCATTGCACAGTATGGTGCAGATGCCTTAAGATTTACACTGATCACAGGAAATGCCCCTGGAAATGATATGCGTTACACAGAAAAACGTGTCATTGCAAGCCGTAACTTTGCAAACAAGATCTGGAATGCATCCCGTTTCATTATGATGAACCTGGAAGGAAAGACCGTAACAGAGCCGGAAGACCTGAACGCTCTTTGCAACGAGGATAAATGGATCCTTTCCAGACTGAACACCGTGATCCGCGATGTTACCGAGAACATGGATAAATATGAGCTTGGAATCGCTGTACAGAAAGTTTATGACTTCCTGTGGGATGAGCTCTGTGACTGGTATATCGAGATGGCCAAAGTAAGACTGTGGAAAGCAGAGGAGAACCCGGCAGCAGCAAACGATGCACTGTGGACACTTCGCACTGCACTGACACAGGGACTGAAGCTTCTTCATCCGTTCATGCCGTTTATCACAGAGGAGATCTACTGCACACTGCTTCCTGAGGAAGAGTCCATTATGATCTCTGACTGGCCGGTATACAAAGATGAGATGAACTTTGCAGATGCTGAGAAAGCAGTTGCAAGCTTCCAGGAAGTTGTACGTGGAATCCGTAACACCAGAAACGAGATGAACGTACCACAGAACAGAAAGACAAATATCTACATCGTAGGCAAGGACGCTGAGAGCTGTGCACGTTTTGAGTCCTGCAAGAGATCCTTTACAAACCTTGCGTTTGCAAAAGAGATCCACGTACAGCAGGATAAGAGCGGAATCGGTGAGGATGCGGTATCCATCGTTGTGGCAGACGGTGTGGTTTATCTGCCGCTGGAGGATCTGATCGACCGTGAAAAGGAGATCGAACGTCTCACAAAAGAGCAGGAGCGTCTTACAAAAGAGATCGCACGCTGCGAGGGAATGCTGAACAATCCGAATTTTGTGAACAAGGCACCAGCAGCCAAGGTAGAGGCAGAGAAGGAGAAACTTGAGAAATACAAAGAGATGAAAGAGAAAGTGAACCTGCAGTTAACACAGATGGTGAAATAACGAAGGAGTGTTTTAATGAAGTGGTGTAACTTTTTCAATAAGATTTCGCTGATACTTCAGGCTCTGGGCTGTGCAGTCCTGTACTTTGTGATCGAGGCCATATGCAGGCACTCGTTCACAGAGGCGTGGACCTACATGACCACAAGGCCGCTTGTATTTGCTTATAATGCAGCGTTTATCTTTACGACGATGCTGATTGTTTATCTCTTCCGAAAGAGAATTTTCTGGCGTATCTTTGTGGGCAGCTTATGGCTGTTTCTGGGAATCGTAAACGGTGTGCTTCTTCTCAACCGTGTCACACCGTTTACAGGACCGGATGTGAAGAATCTGACAGATGGTCTCAGTATTGCAAAAAAATATCTGACCCATACCCAGATGACCATAGGTGCAGTTCTTCTGGGAATTGCGGTTCTAATCCTTCTGATCATCCTGATAAGGTCGCCGAAGTACAGAGGCAAGCTGAAATATAAGGTGAATATTCCACTGGTCCTGGTTGGGGTTCTTGCATTTGGAGGAATCACACAGCTTGCTCTGGAAAAAAGAGTTCTTTCCAATTATTTTGGAAATATTGCCATAGCTTATGAGGATTACGGATATCCTTACTGTCTGGCAACGACGATCTTTAATACCGGAATCAGTGCACCGAGAGATTATTCCAAAAGCGAGATCAAAAGGATCGAGAAGTCGGAAGAAAATCTTCCGGAAACGAAAGAAGGCAGTCATCCGAATATTCTGTTTTTGCAGCTGGAGTCCTTTTTTGATCCTACGCTGGTAAATTATCTGGAGCTGTCAGAAGATCCTATTCCGAATTTCAGAAAGCTGATGAAGGAGTATTCCTCCGGATATTATAAGGTACCTTCCGTAGGAGCCGGAACCGCAAATACTGAGTTTGAATCCATTACTGGAATGAGCCTTCATTATTTTGGACCGGGAGAATATCCTTACAAGAGTATCCTTAAGGAAACTACATGTGAGAGCGCGCCGTATGTTCTGAAGAATCTGGGCTATACTGCCCATGCAGTACATAACAATGAGGCGAATTTCTACGGAAGAAGAAGCATTTTCCCGAATCTGGGATTTGATACCTTTACTTCGGCAGAGTACATGAAGGATGAAAACCAGAAGAACCCGTTGGGCTGGACCAAGGACAGTGTCCTCACCGATGAGATCGTCAAGTGTCTGGATTCCACAGAAGGACCTGATTATGTATATACTATTTCCGTACAGGGACATGGAGATTACCCTTCAGAACCGGTGCTGGAAAATCCGGAGATCACAGTTTCCGGGGCCCCTACGGACGAGCTGAACAATAAGTGGGAGTATTATGTAAATCAGATCCATGAGATGGATGATTTTGTCAAAGAGCTGACTGATAAGCTGGCAGATTATCCGGAGGATGTGGTACTGGTTATGTA
>ENA-OPDA01001912-OPDA01001912.1-human-gut-metagenome-genome-assembly--contig:-NODE-1912-length-13027-cov-1.687404_pt1 | contig 13027 bp, 8 predicted proteins | sample MGYA00241253_ERZ501486 | MGnify/ENA primary metagenome ERZ501486 (study PRJEB25962, sample SAMEA2042510) | human gut metagenome | biome: human gut; feature: human-associated habitat; material: faeces... | reverse complement strand
CTTCACGTTACCTTTTCTCCGATGGTTGACCTTGTGCGCGATGCGAGATGGGGCCGCGTTGTGGAATCCACAGGCGAAGATCCGTACCTGAACAGCCGCTTTTCCGAGGCGATCGTAAAAGGCTTCCAGGGCGATGATTTAAAAACACCGGGAAAAGTTGCCTCCTGCATCAAACACTTTGCAGGCTACGGCGGAGCAGTCGCAGGAAGAGATTACAACACCGTAGAGCTCTCAGAGCATACCTTCCGTGAATTCTATCTTCCGGCATACAAAGCAGGCATCGATGCGGGCGCAGCGATGGTGATGACATCATTCAACACGATCAACGGCGTTCCGGCGAGCACCAACAAATGGCTGATGCGCGATATCCTGCGCGGCGAGATGGGATTTGACGGCGTGCTGATTTCTGACTTTGCAGCCATTCTGGAAACCGTTGCCCACAGAAGCTCGAAAGATGCCGCCGATGCAGCGAAAAAAGCGCTGGAGGCAGGCGTGGATATTGATATGATGACATCCGTTTACGCCGCAAACCTCTGCCGTCTCGTAGAAGAAGGTGAAGTGGACGAGCATCTGATTGACGAGTGCTGCCTGCGGATTCTGGAACTGAAAAACAAACTGGGACTGTTTGAAAATCCATATAAAGATGCGGATGCCGAGAAAGAGAAAGCATACAACCTCTGCCCGGAGCACCGTGCACTGGCGAAAAAAGCAGCGGAAGAATCCTTCGTCCTGCTGAAAAACGACGGCGTACTGCCGCTCGACACTGCGAAAAAGATCGCATTTGTCGGCCCGTATACCAACAATCATGAAATCAAGAGCAGCTGGTCCTTCACCGGCGACAGCAAGGACTGCGTGACGATTCAGGAAGCAGCCGAGAAAGTCTTCGACGCATCACGCACCACGTATGCAGAAGGATGCCCGGTTATCGGAAACGATGTGGAGCTGATCGGATTTACCGAGACGACACCGAAAAAATACAGTGAGGAAGAGCTTGCTGCCATGGAGCAGAGCGCACTACAGGCAGCAAAAGAGGCCGATCTCGTGGTAATGCCGATGGGTGAGCATTATCTGCAGAGCGGCGAGGCGACCAGCCGTGCCATGATCGATGTGCCGGAAATCCAGATGGAGCTGTTCCGCAAAGTGCTGGCCGTCAACCCGAATGTGGTTGTCGTTCTGTTCAACGGCCGCCCGCTGGATCTGCGGGAAATCAGCGCTAAAGCAAAAGCCATTCTCGAGGTATGGTTCCCGGGAACCGAGGGCGGAAGCGCTGTTGTGGATGTCCTGACCGGAAAGAAAAATCCGTCCGGCAAGCTGCCGATGAGCTTCCCATACTGCGTGGGCCAGGCACCGGTCAGCTACAACGAGTATTCCACCGGAAGACCGAATCTGCCGGGCATGAAAGAGCGGTTCCGTTCCAAATATCTTGACATTCCGAATGCACCGCTGTATCCGTTCGGTTATGGTCTTTCCTACACGACATTTGCCGTTTCGGATGTCGTGCTTGACCAGAACGAGATGGATAAGAATGGCAGAATTGCAGCAAAAGTAACCGTGAAGAATACCGGTGATGCTGCAGGCTGCGAGGTTGTTCAGCTGTACATCCGCGATGATTATTCCGATGTGGTTCGTCCGGTGAAAGAGCTGAAAGGTTTCCGGAAAGTAGAGCTTGCCCCGGGTGAGGAGCAGGAGGTTACGTTCTATATTACCGAAGAGGATCTGCGCTACTACCGGCTCGACGGAACCTTCGGCAGCGAGCCGGGTACCTTTACGGTGATGATCGGCAACAGCAGCACGACGGAAAACAGTGCGGTATTTACATTAAAATAAATTGGGAAAAGAAGGGTGAAACTTATGGAGAAAACAACGAAAAACGGAATCCACCGGATCCGCCAGGAGGGCGGAAAAACGATCGCCTGGGCAGAGGAGTCCGGGGTTAAGGTACTGGAAAAAGACGGGTATTACTTTAAAGACCTGGCAAAAACCGGCGAACTGCTGCCGTATGAGAACTGGCGCCTTTCCGATGAGGAGAGAGCCGCAGACCTTGCGGGCCGTCTTTCCATCGAGGAGATCGCTGGCCTTATGCTGTACTCACCGCACCAGGCCGTACCGCCGATGCCGGGCGGTCCGTTCCAGGGAACGTTTGACGGAAAAACGTATCTGGAATCCGGCAAAGAACCGTATGCGATTTCAGATCAGCAGAAAGAATTTCTGGAGGACGAGCACATCCGCCATATCCTGCTGACGAACGTGGAAAGCCCGGAGATTTCCGCAAAATGGAGCAATGAGCTGCAGAAACGGGCGGAGACACTGCCGTATGGTATTCCGATCAACCTCTCCTCTGATCCGCGGAACGGAGCAAAGGATTCCGGCGCAGAGTTCAAGAGCGGTGGAAGTGAGATCAGCAAATGGCCGGAGGGTGTCGGCTTTGCAGCATGCTTTGACCCGGAAGTAGCCGGACAGTTTGCAAAGGATGCCTCCCGTGAATACCGGGCACTCGGCATCACAACGGCACTCGGACCGCAGATCGACCTCTGCACCGAGCCGAGATGGATGCGCTTTGTCGATACGTTAGGCGAAGAAGTGGAGATGTCCAAAAAGCTTACCAAAGCGTACTGTGACGGTATGCAGACAACGGAAGGGGAAGCAGACGGCTGGGGAAAAGACAGCGTCAACACGATGGTCAAACACTGGCCGGGCGGCGGCACCGGAGAGGCCGGACGCGATGCACACTATGCATTCGGACAGTTTGCCGTTTATCCGACCGGAAATTTTGAGGAGCATTTAAAACCGTTTACCGAGGCAGCCTTTCACCTGGACGGACCGACCGACTGCGCATCCGCGGTTATGCCGTACTACACCGTATCCTACGGCGTGGACAAGAAAAACGGCAAGAACGTCGGAAACTCCTACAGCGAGTACCTGATCAAGGATCTGCTGCGCGGAAAATATGAATTCAAAGGCATTGTCTGCACCGACTGGGGCATCACCCAGGATCCGGAGAAGACGATTGAGGGATTTGGAAGCCGCTGCTACGGCGTGCAGGATATGACCGAGGCAGAACGGTGTCTGCTGGCGATCACAAACGGCGTTGACCAGTTCGGCGGAAACAGCGAGTCCGGTCCGATTGTCGAGGCATATAAGATCGGCTGTGAGAAATACGGCGAGAAAGCGATGCGTGAGCGCATGGAGCTGTCCGCCAAACGTCTTCTGATCAACATTTTCCACTGCGGCTTGTTTGAGGACCCGTATCTTGATCCGGAAGAATCCGCAAAGATTGTAGGATGCGAAGAGTTCTGCCGCCATGGCTATGAGGCACAGCAGAAATCCATCGTCCTGCTGAAAAACAGTGCGAAACGCGCACCGGAAGGACAGAAGGGTGTGCTGCCGCTGAAGAAAGGTTTGAAGGTTTATATTCCGGAGAGAAAGATCGGACCGTCCAAAGCGTTCTTCCGCATCGATCTGCCGGCAAAAACCGAAGATCCGCTGCCGGATGGACTGCCGTCCAAGTACGGTACACGCGTGGCATCACCGGAGGAGGCCGATGTGGCGCTGGTATTTATCGAAAGCCCGGCATGCAACCCGTATTCCACCGAAGATCTTGCGAACGGCGGCAACGGCTATCTGCCGATCACACTGCAGTACCGCCCGTATACGGCGAAAAAAGCGCGTGAGGTGAGCATTGCCGGCGGCGATTTCCGCGAGAATTTCACGAACCGCAGCTATCTTGGAAAGACAAACACTGCCTACAACGAGGCTGATCTCGACAATATTCTCGAATGCCGCCGCGCGATGGGCGACAAGCCGGTGATCGTCTGCGCAACCGTCAACAACCCGATGGTGATGCATGAATTTGAAGCCGAAGCCGATGCGATCGTCGCAGAGTTCGGTGTTTCGAGAGCCGCTGTGCTCGACGTTGTCTTCGGCGGTTACACCCCGACCGGCCGTCTGCCGATCCAGATGCCGAAGGATATGGATGCGGTTGAGGAGCAGAGCGAGGACCGTGCGTTGGATATGGAAACCTATATTGACAGCGAAGGACATAACTATGACTACGGTTATGGCATGAATTACGAAGGCGTTCTTCCTGCATGGAAAAAGTAAAAGAATAACAGAAAACCTGATCGGCACCGGGACCGCGTGTGTTTCGGTGCCGATATTGGAAACAAAAGACAGAATAAGGAGGACTTAAAAAGAGATGATTGTTCCAAAATATTTCGAAGATTTCGATCACCTGCATGTGAATACCATGCCGAACCGTGCCTACTACATTCCGGCATCCCGCCGCATGGAGGATCTGGTGGAGAACCGGGAGGCGTCGGACCGCTTTTTCCTGCTTTCCGGCGACTGGAAATTCCGCTATTTTACCAGTGTTTACGATGTAAAAGAGGAGTTTTTCGCAGAAGGATACGACACTTCTGCATTCGAGACGATTCCGGTGCCGTCCGTCTGGCAGAATTATGGCCATGACCACCATCAGTATACGAACGTCCGCTACCCGTTCCCGGTGGATCCGCCGTATGTGCCGTATGAGAACCCGTGCGGTGCGTACGTGAGAACGTTCGAGTGGAAAAAACAGGAGGAAGCACCGAGGGCATTCCTGAATTTTGAGGGCGTGGATTCCTGTTTCTACGTGTGGATGAACGGCAGCTTCGTCGGCTACAGCCAGGTGTCTCATTCTACGAGTGAATTTGATGTAACAGACTTCTTAAAAGATGGCACCAACACCATCGCCGTACTGGTGCTGAAATGGTGCGATGGAAGCTATCTCGAGGATCAGGACAAATTCCGCATGAGCGGCATTTTCCGCGATGTCTATCTGCTTGCAAGACCAGAAAAAGGCATCCGCGATTACTTTGTAAAGGCAGCGCCGGACGCATCGTACCAGAATGGAGAAGTTTCGATTGCGATTACCTGGAATGACGGGGAACCGCAGGAAGGAACGGCAAAGCTGTTTGATACAGAAAATCATCTTGTGGCAGAGGCAGCGTTTGGCGGCGATACGGTTCAGATGCATGTAAAAGATGCACATCTGTGGAATGCCGAGGAGCCGTATCTGTATACGCTGGTGCTGGAGACGGCGGGTGAGGTGATCACTGATCATGTCGGCATCCGTGAGATCCACGCGAAGGACGGTGTGCTGTACCTGAACGGCGTGAAGATCAAATTCCACGGAACAAACCGCCACGACAGCGATCCGGTGACGGGATTTGCAATCAGCCTTGCACAGATCAAAAAAGATCTGAAGGTAATGAAAGAGCACAACATCAATGCGATCCGGACCAGCCATTACCCGAATGCGCCGTACTGTTATCAGCTTTATGACCGTCTCGGTTTTTATGTCATCGATGAGGCGGACAATGAGAGCCACGGCACAGAGGAAATTTATGCGAATTACACGAGCTGGGAAGAGTATGCGAAGAACTGGAATAAACTAATTGCGAACAATCCGGTATTTACCGAGGCAACCGTAGACCGCACACAGCGTTGCGTAGAGCGCGATAAAAACCGCCCGAGCGTTGTCATCTGGTCGATGGGAAATGAGTGCGCATACGGCTGTACCTTCGAGGCGGCCTTAAAGTGGACGAAGGAATTTGATCCGACGCGTCTGACGCACTATGAGTCGGCACGGTATGTGGATGATCCGAAGAAATACGATTACAGCAACCTCGACCTCTACAGCCGCATGTATCCATCACTCGAGGAGATCAAAAAAGAGCTGGTGGAGTACGGGGATAAGCCGTATATCATGTGCGAATACTGCCATGCGATGGGCAACGGCCCGGGAGATCTTGAAGATTACTTTGAACTGATCCACAGCGAGGAGAAGATGTGCGGCGGCTTTATCTGGGAGTGGTGCGACCACGCGATTGATATGGGAAAAACGATCGAGGGAAAGAAGATGTACGCGTACGGCGGCGACCACAACGAGTATCCGCACGACGGCAACTTCTGCATGGACGGACTTGTTTATCCGGACCGCACACCGCATACGGGGCTGATGGAATTTAAAAACGTGTATCGTCCGGTGCGCGTGACGGGATATGATGCCGAAAAGGGTACACTGACCATCAAAAACTATATGAATTTTGTGAATCTGAAAGATTACGCTGTGCTCGGCTATGAGGTGCTTGTGGACGGCGAAGTGACGGAGAGCGGCAAGATTACAGATGAAGCACTGCTGGAGCTTGCGGCAGGCTGTGAGAAGACGATTCCGCTTGCCATTTCCGTGCCGGAGCAGGGAAAATGTGCGCTGAAGGTTACCTGGTATCAGAAACAGGCCACTGAGGTGCTGCCGGAGCAGTTCGAACTGGGATTTGAAGAAGTTCCGGTGAAAACGAAAGACAATCAGAACCAGAAGGCAAAAGAGATGATGAAGCGCCCGGAGGGAACGGCTTCGTTTGGATGGAAAGAGGACGATCATTATCTGACCGTATCGACGGAACAGTTCAGCTATACCTATAATAAGTTCACCGGCCTGTTCGAGGAAATGTGCTATGCCAACCAGAATCTGCTCGACCGCCCGATGGAGCTGAACATCTGGCGTGCGCCGACAGACAATGACCGCAATATCAAGAATACCTGGATGCGTGCGCAGTATGACCGCACCGTGACGCGGGCGTATGAGACAACGGCAAAAGAAGAAAACGGCTGCGTGGAGATCGAGACAAGCTATTCGATTTCGTCTCCGGCTCTGCAGCGGATCCTTGCAGGTGTGATCAAATGGACAATTTACAGCGACGGAACGACCGATGTCCATGTAGAAGCAAAGAAAGACCCGGTATTCCCGGTTCTGCCGCGTTTTGGCCTGCGCCTGTTCCTGCCGGAATCGTTTGCAGAACTGACCTACTGCGGCCTCGGCCCGGTGGAGAGCTACGTGGATAAGCACCAGGCAAGCTATCACGGCGTTTTCCACAGCACACCGGCAGAACAGCAGGAAGACTATATCCGCCCGCAGGAGAACGGCAGCCACTACGACTGCGATTATGCAAGTCTTGCCAGTGATCGTGCGGTATTGACGGCAGTGGGAGAGAAAACGTTCTCCTTCCAGGCATCCGTTTATACGCAGGAGGAGTTGACGGAAAAAGCGCATAACTATGAGCTTAAGCCGTGCGGAAGCACTGTTTTCTGCATCGACTACCGCCAGGCCGGGATCGGATCGGCAAGCTGCGGACCGATGCTGCTGGAGAAGTATCAGTTGAAAGAAAACGAAATAAAATTCGCCGTACGGCTGAAACCGGAACTGCTGTAAGACGATTGCAGAAAAAAAAGCTGCTTCATCTTCCGAAAAGGGGGAGTGAAGCAGCGTTTTTTGTATGGGGGATAGGAAAAAGTCTGAATAAACCTATTGATACGGTATGAATATGGGTATATAATGGATGAAATTACAATTCAGATTCACAGATTCTGGAAAATCAGGGAAGAAAAAGGAGAAAACAGATCATGAGTGAAATTACAAGAGATGAGGCATTTACTTTATTAAAAAAATACAACAAAGATCCCTTCCATATTCAGCATGCGCTTACCGTAGAGGCTGTGATGAAATGGTATGCGAGAGAACTCGGCTATGGAGCAGAAGAGGGGCACTGGGGAATTGTCGGCCTGCTGCATGATATTGATTTTGAACTGTATCCGGCCGAGCACTGTCTGAAAGCGCCGGAGCTTCTGCGGGAAGGCGGCGTATCGGAGGATATCATTCATGGTGTTGTATCACACGGATACGGCATTACCATCGAGTGCGGCGTGACGCTGGATGTGGAGCCGGTTCACGAGATGGAAAAGGTGCTGTTTGCCGCAGATGAGCTGACAGGCCTGATCTGGGCGGCTGCGCTGATGCGGCCTTCGAAGAGTACAAAAGATATGGAACTGAAATCCCTGAAGAAAAAATATAAGAGCAAAGGCTTTGCGGCTGGATGTTCGCGGGAAGTCATTGAGCGGGGCGCCGAGCAGCTTGACTGGCCGCTGGAAAAATTACTGACTATGACCCTGCAGGCAATGGCCGACAGCGAGGATGAGATCAATCAGGAAGTGGAAGCAGAACAGAACGCATAAAAACAGTCTGAGTTTCGGTGTAAAAACGGGAACTCAGGCTGTTTTTTTGCATGGCGCATCTTTTCCTAGGCATTACCATTTCTTTTTTCATCAGACGGTAAAATTCTACATGATTTCCAATGAATTTTTGAACCAGAGATACGGTTCGTCCCGTCATAAAAGCACAGAAGAAAGTTCCGATGCCGATTCCGTAAAGATGGTGAAGGATTACAAGGGACAGGATTACGGTCGTTGTCAGACAGGTGAGATCAAAGGTTGTCTTGATCTGGTTATACTTTTTATGCAGAAGTTCCGACAGATCCCGCGGAAAAATATCGGTCGGGACAATCGGCAGCAGGCAGTTGTTGGCGAGGCAGATGCCGAAGCACATCAGAAGAAATCCGGTGAAAAAGCAGACCACATTCAGCGACAGAACATTTGGCAGCAGGGTAACCCAGGTATTGTGTACATCGATCATTTTTCCGAATCCGATGCCGACAACAAAAGAAAACAGATAGCCGGGACAGAACGAACGCTTCAGGACCATCAGGGTGATGACAAGCAGCGTTTGAAAGATATAGTTCCACGTTCCGAAACTGAAAACTGGAAACGCTGTGCTGAGGATGAGCGGCACGGAGGAAATTGTTGAAATTCCAAATACGCTTTTTGACATCAGATCAATGGCAAGAGGGTTGAGCAGAAGCACGATCAGAAGCGCCGCTTCGCCTGGAAGATGAAATTTTCTGGTATTCATGAGTAAAAATCCTTCTTTCCTGAGAATGAAATTACGTTAAGGTCTTGAAACTATGCTTATTATAGACACAGAAACCGATAAAAACAAATGATTATTTTGAATGAATTGATTCTAAAATTAAATGAAAAGTGGTATGATAGATGCAGAACAGGAAAAGAGGCTATCTATGAATATCGAGTATTTAAAATATTTTGCAGAGCTGGCAAAACTGCAGCACTATGGAAAAGCGGCAAAAGCGCTGAATATTTCCCAGCCGGGGCTCAGCCATGCGATCAAGACACTGGAGGACGAGTACGGTGTTCCGCTCTTCCAGAAAGAAGGACGAAACGTGAGCCTGAGCCGCTACGGAAAAGAATTGATGCAGGATGTCGAGGAGATTCTGGACGCATATCTTCGAATGGAGGAGCGGGCGGCAGGCCTTCGGACGGAAGAAAAGACAGTGCGGATCGGAACCGTATATCCGCTCGCGGCAGGAACAATACCACATATGCTGCGGGAATTCGGCGCGACCTTCCCGTTTATCATCTACAACCGCCTGACCCCAGAGATCGAGGAGGGTCTGCTGGATGGAAAATACGATATCGGCTTCTGCTCAGAACTGCTGAAATCCGAAGAACTCGAATATTATCCCCTCCGGGAATCTTACATCGCGGCCGCCGTCCCGGAAGGTCATCCGCTGGAGGGGAAAGAGAACATCACACTAAAAGAAGCAGCCAAGTATCCGCAGGTCATGTTTTCCAGGACGAGCGGCTTCCGCAGCCTCCAAGAGCAGATCTTCGCCGAACAGGGCATCCAGGTAAAATCCGTGTGTGAGGCCGAAGAAATCGAAGTCATCACCGGCCTTGTGGAAAATGGTTTTGGAATATCTATCCTCCCCTACATGGACATCGTCCGCCTCCATCACATCACCGCAATCCCGGTGCAGACCTCAAGCTGGAAATCAAAATTCTACATCGCCAGAAGAAAATACGGAATCCGCACAGGGCAGGAAGAGGCGTTTTTTCAGCATTGGAGGAAATGACGGGCAGGAAATTTTATGGTATAGTAAAACAAAATCTAAGTGAAAAAGGTGAGATACAAAATGATCAGTGAAAAAATTTTTGAGCTAATTCTTCGAAACGGCATGACCCAGAAAGAATTCTCCGAAGAAACCGGAATTTCCCAGAGCACCATCAGCGACTGGAAAAGAAAGGGGACGAATCCGTCGGCGGATAAGATACTGAAAATCTGCGAAGTGCTGAAGGTTACGCCGTATGAGCTTTTAGGAGAAAATGAGATCGAACGGAAAGCAGTGGATCTCGAAATGTGCGCGGCAAACACAGAGGAGAATGAGACAGAGCAAAATGCGGGAAATCCGGAAATGAGCGCAGGAAATGAAACAGAAAAAATCATTCTGGAAGGCTTTCGGAATCTGTCAGACAGAAAAAAAGAACGAATCCTGGGATATCTGGCAGCATTGCAGGAGGATTAAGATGAAACAGAAACCATCCTATCTGCCAAAGAAATATAAGTATTCTGCCCGTTCCGGCAATCTGAAAGCGGAGGCAGTGGGGGTTGTGAAAGGGGAGAAGCATTTTCCGGTTTTTGAAGGAGATGTTGTTTTTAAACCGCTTACAAAATCTAAACCGCTGTCTACGCCGCTGTTTGCCTATGCTGAGGTTTTCTGGTCATGGGTGATTGATGCGTATTTTATGCCGGCGCCGCAGTATCAGCTTGCGTTTTGCGAAGGGTATGAGGCGGAGGTGGAGAAATATTACGATTATGGAACAGTTTCACCGATGATTTACGGGGAAGGAGAACATCTGCTGAATCTGCTGGAGTTCTTTCGAAAATATCCTGACGACAAAGTCCATATTGATGACTACGTCAATTACTGCCAGATGTTCTACGACTACACCGAAATCCTCGAATCCGACTATTTCCAGACCCACCCGGCGATGGCGGAGGAGCTGGTACTGCAGATTCTCGTTTCGATTTTGAAAGGCGATCAGAACTACCATTACGAAAACATCGCATTTGTCTGCCGTGAAGACGATAAGATTCTGCGTCTGGCGCCGATGATTGATCATGAGTTTTCAACATATTTCATGTTCCCGGACAGTATGCCGCGGCAGATGTACTGGTTTGAACAGCTTGCGCGGTCCATTCAGGGGGATGAAGTACAGCTGGGAGAGTTTGATTATCTGACGAACGAAACAGAACGTCATCTGATGGAAAAAAGCGCAACATGTCTGCACAAAAATCTGATATACATCAGAGAACATTATCCTGAAGTCTGTCAGGTGTTTCTGGAAAAATTGAGCAGACTGGAAAAGGATCTAAAAGAAAAGAAAGAGCTGTTTGAACTGGAAAAAGGCCCGGGCTACCCCGAGACGGCCAATTCAGATGCTTATCTGATCGGCAAAGCACGGTACAAAGACCATGACGAAAAAAAAGCCAGAGAGTATGAAGTGAAATACAGCGGAAAAGAAAAGCAGATCAATTTTGAAGTCGTAAACAGCGTATCGGTTTATGAAATTAAAAAAATTATGCAGCAGATGCGGGAAATCCTTGAAAAATAAGCATCTGCAACCGCCAGTTGACACATTTCCAGCCCGATTTGGTAGAAGGCAACCGAAAAAAATGATAGGATTTGAAGCAGAAACAGCCAATCCATTTCCAAAACAGAAATGAATGGAATGGCTGTGAGCTGCAGCAAAAAGATTACTGAAAAAGAGCTGGAAAACAGGAGAAAACAAATATGATTTTGGCAGAAAAAATCACAGAAGAGAGAAAGAAAAATGGATGGTCACAGGAAGAGATGGCGGAGAAACTTTCCGTCTCGCGGCAGGCGGGATCCAAATGGGAGAGTGCACAGTCCACGCCGGATTTGCAGAAAGTGCTCCGTCTTGCTGAAATCTTTGGTGTCAGCACCGACTATCTGTTAAAAGACGAATTAAAATCAGAGACAGGAACAGAAATACTGGAATACGCCGCAGAGGAGTCATCCGTGCGGAGTGTATCGATGGAAGAAGCAAACGCGTTCATGGAATGGAGACGGAAAACAGGGCCGACACTCGCCGGAGCTGTTGCGCTCTGTATCATCAGCCCGGCGCTGCTGATCTTCCTTGCCGGACTTTCCGATTCCCATATAGGAAACATCAGCGAAAACATGGCAACGGGAGCAGGCATCTCCGTTTTGTTGCTGCTGGTTGCCGCTGCTGTTGTGATTTTCGTATCCTACAGTATTCACGGACAGCAGTATGAATATCTGGAAAAGGAGAGAATAGAAACTGCCTATGGTGTAACCGGCCTTGTTCAGGAACGGAAAAAGGACTACGAAAGCACCTTGACCAGAGGAATCGCCGCCGGTGTTACCCTCTGTATTCTGGCAGTTATCCCGATGTTCGCTGCCATTGCATTCAGCCAGCCGGACTACATCATCACAGCCACCGCATCCATCCTGCTGCTTCTGGTCGCCGTTGGTGTCTTTTTCATCGTGCGGGTCAGCACCATAAATGGAAGCTACGTCATCCTGCTACAGGAAGGCGAATATACACCGGAAGAAAAACGATACAAAAAGAAAACAGAAGTTTTTACAACCGCCTACTGGTGTATTATCACCGCCATCTATCTTGCATGGAGCTTCCAGACGAGAGAATGGGATAAAACCTGGATCCTATGGGCTGTTGCCGGTGTTCTGTTCGGCGGTGTGAGGGCAGTTATGCGGGGCAGAATAAAAGAAAAATAAAAAACAGAGAAAAACGATTTTTCTGTCGCGAAATCCCTCTCTGACGTGTTAAAATAAAACATAATACGTTTGGCAGAAAAGAGGGAATTGAGTATGAAATATGCCTACAAAAACGGAAAAATCCTAAACGGAACGAAAGATATGCAGGTTCAGACCGGTCTGATCATTCTGACGGAAGGAGAAAAAATCGCAGCGATTGTCCCGGAAGAAACCAGACTTTCCGGCTATACGGAGGTAGATCTGCAGGGAAAATACATCATGCCCGGACTGATCAACATGCATGTCCATCTCGCAGGCAACGGAAAACCGCAGAAGAAGCAGCGCGACAACGCAAAACTCGTCAAAACCCTGATGAGCAACGGTATTTCCCGCGCTATCGCCTACCGCATGGTGGCAGGATTTGCAAAAGACGAGTTACTGAGCGGTGTCACTACGATCCGCACCGTCGGAGGGCTTGGAACTTTCGATACGCGGCTGCGCGATGAAATTAAAGCCGGAAAAAAGACAGGCCCGAG
>ENA-OPDA01001910-OPDA01001910.1-human-gut-metagenome-genome-assembly--contig:-NODE-1910-length-13037-cov-1.615699_pt1 | contig 13037 bp, 12 predicted proteins | sample MGYA00241253_ERZ501486 | MGnify/ENA primary metagenome ERZ501486 (study PRJEB25962, sample SAMEA2042510) | human gut metagenome | biome: human gut; feature: human-associated habitat; material: faeces... | reverse complement strand
TTGATCCGAGTACAGGAACGCACGGAAAACAAAGCCGTTAAAGAGATCAAGGACTTTATCCGGCAGAGCTTCATTGATTACGGAACCGTTGAATTATATTACTCTCCGAAAGATCTGGCGATAGAGATTAACCAAGTGGGAGGATTTACCATATCGAAATCGACGATCATAGATTTTCTGAAATACGATCTCAACATCAGGCCGGAACCTATGATGCGGTATGACTACTATGTGATGAAAGCGGATCCCAATACAGGGACGATAAGACCGGAAAAGGGCGGAACCAAGACCGGAAGGCCCTATAAATTTATACGGAAGGATTTTATAAAGGAGGAATAAAAAATGAACGAAAAAACAATTGAAAAGAGTTTCGATGAGTACATGAAAAAGAATTATACAGAAAATTATCTGTCTAATTACAAAAGAGAAGTCATCGACAACCAACGTTGCGATTTCGCAAACGGCGTGGAATACTATCTGAAAAACACATGGCATGATAAGAGCGAAATTCCGGAATACGGCAGGCGTATATTAGTGAAGACGAAATCGTATGGCGTATTTGTCGGAGGGAAAAGCCTATCGAAAAAAGATTACAAAACCTTTGTCAAAGAGGCAGAGGTAGAAAGCTGGGCATATGTGGAAGACTTATTACCAAACAAACATTAGAAAAAAATATGGAAGTAAACGAAATCATGGAAGCGGTACGCAGGATGCGGACCTACCAGAAGAAAGCCGGCGGTAAAAGAAATGATTACCAGTTTCAAGATGATCGACGACAGGCTGAGAAAGAAGTAGACCGGTTAATCAAAGAATGGGAGGACAAAGAATTTCATAAACGACAAACACAATTATTCTAATCTTTTGAGGTCGCAAATCATGACCTCAAAAAAACCGATTTGATATCACAAATTGTGATTTCAAATCGGTTAAAACTGTTTTAATTGCCTGACTCATTCTTCCGGTGGAGTGTAGAACCCGATTCTCGCACGGGATTTCTCACGCTCCCTGCTTTTATTGGATTGCAGTTCGGCGAGAGTTTCGTTAATGAGTTCAAGCTGCATGCGGGTATCTTCATTAACATCGTTGTAGTCGGCAAATACTTCCTCGATATATTCTTTGAGTTCTTTTACTTCTTGTTGGAGTTTTTCTACCGGACTTGAAATCGGTGTTGATAACATTTGACGAATAGCGACAAAGGCACGCATGATTCCCCGATTTATTTCAATGGCTGTATCAGAATTGAGGACGCTACTAAGCATCGCTACTCCTAATTCGGTAAAGGCAAAAGGCATGTATTTGAAATTATTTCCTCTTCCTTTGTTCAAGGTCACAATTTGTGTCCTTGAAAGTTCTTCCCGGGTTAATTCAAACATGAAATCCTCTCCCTCAAATCGCTTTAAATTACGTCTGACAGCTTGTTTCAATCTTTTAGTCTCTGTACCGTACATTTCTGCAAGGTCGAAGTCAAGCATCACACGTTGCCCTCTTATCTCGTATATCTTGCTTTGAATCAGTTCAAGGTCTCCCATAAAATACAACTAATAATGTCAGTTTTTCGAAATGCAAATATAATCAATATAAAACACATAAAATCAATTATTCTAACCCATAATAAATTAGAAAAGATGAAACATGTATTTTTTTTCCTCGCGCTGCTGGTGGCAGTGGCAGGCTGTAAAAGCAAACAGAAGTTAGTCAAGTCCGAGTTTATCGAGAAACAGACCATCGACACGATACAAGTACCGGCCGAGCGTTCCACGCTTACCGGTACTTTGTCGTATATACCCGGAACCGGAATTGTATTCACTGGGATAGACCAGAAACAGACGCCGGGGATCGAGACCTCTGTTTCCATCAGCGGCGACACGCTGAAAGTAGAAACACGAACACAGGAGAAGAATATCCCAGTCGTCACCGCCTCGACTACCGTAGAAAACAAATATGTGGAGGAAAAAGAAAACAACGTATTTAAAAAGATTATGGAAGCAATAGGATTGATAATCGTGCTTTTTCTTGTCATTTTGCTAATTCGGATCAGTCCGAGAAAAGGATAAAAAAATTTTTTGACTGAAACTTTGTTACATTTGTTACATTTGTTACAAAATAGAGATAATAATATGATAATAAAGATATTATATAATAAAAAAGTTGTAACAAATCTTGTAACAAAATCGGAAATTGTAACAAATCGATTTTTGTGTTCCCGGATTGTAACAAATTTTTGTTACGATAAAATCTCTTGTAAAAAAGTTTGTTACACCGTGAAACGCTTTACACATCGGCTTTTTGAAAGATTTACCCCATCATGTAACAAATGTAACAGGATTTTCGCGCAAGTCTCAGGATTTTTTTTGGACAAAAAGAGAATATAACGATAAAAACACAAAAGATTTTCAATAGATTACATTGTTTTTCTCAATAAATTCATTAAATTTGAAAAATCGTAATAGCTTTATTATTAGCTATTTAAAAATTAAGTTGATTTTTGCAACCATTTTCGGACATAAATAAAACATTAAAAAAACAAATATCCATGCAAATCGATATTGTTACGAACAAAGAGATAGCGCGTCGGTTGAAGATCAGCGAGAGCAAAGCGTGCCGGTTGGTACGGCTGTATCGCGATGCGCATTCTTTGCCCAAATACTCGCCTGTCGAGTGGGTAAAGTTCTGCGATTTTCTCGGTTTGGAAGTTAAACCGAGTTAAAAGACGGTCAAAAATTGCATAAATTGCAATTCTTGCAGCCTCCGGTAAGAAGATACCTATATTCGTTCCGCATTAAATAATATGTGCGAATGAATAAAGCGGTAAAATGGCTCGTAGGAGGTGGCCTCTTACTCTGGTTATACAATAAGTTTGCAACGGCAACGGCATTGATGAAAACGAACATCGAAGTCGTGGGATTCCGTTTTTTCTCTATCAAGTGGGATTATACCACGGTAGATATAGATTTCCAACTGCAAAACCTTTCGCAGAACAGGGTAGTACTGAACGGCATACAGTTCAGCCTGTATTTAAACGGTACGTTCGTCGGATCGTCGAGCCAAAGCCTCAATAACGTAGTTTTGGAATCTTACCAGACTGTGAAGGTACGGGCACGGGTAAGCCTGAAAACCTCTAAACTGCTTAGCCTCCTGAATGCTTATTTGGCCACGAATGCCAGCAAATACCACATCGATGTATCTATAAACGGAAGGCTCGGAGCCAACGGAACCAGTTACCAGTTTACCCCGTCTTTCTACGTGCGTATTCCTTCGCTGGTTTCCCTTGTGGAAATGATTAAGAACCTGTTTTCGAGCGGCGACAAAGTTACCGATGTCGCCCATGACAAAGACGCGGAAGTAACCGAAATAACCTCTACTACGGAATGATCGCACAAGCAGAACATAAAGACACGATAATCAATCGTCAAGGAAAAACGAAGGATATCATGCAGGCAGTCGTCGATTGCTACAACTCCGACTATGCACAAGTTCAGGAGCTGGCCGATAACCTTCCGGGGAATGATACCCTTTCCCGTTGCCGGGCTGTTTTCGATTTCGTCGATAAAAACATCAAATATCAGATCGACCCCTTGCAAAAGCAATGGATCAGAACCCCGGCGAGGTGGCTGCGCGGTTCTCGGCGAGGTTATGGAGCGATGGCGAGGGGGATTGTAAGAGCTTTTCGATCTTCATTTGCTCGTGCCTCCGGTGCATGGGTATTCCTCATTTGTTCCGATTCGCCGCTTATGAAGGGAACAGCGATCCTACGCACGTCTATGCGGTAGCCATCGACGAAAGCGGAAAAGAGATAATAGTTGATCCCGTTTATCGAGACGAAAGCGGAAAAAGTAGTTCGTCAAGTGTATGGAGCCGATGGTGTCGTTTTCTCAGTCGCAGCCCGTAAAATGTTGGAAAGGGTACGTCAGTTGGGTATAGAGGATTATTCCGTCTGTATAGCCAAAACGCAATATTCATTTTCGGCAGATGCCCATGCATACGGAGTGCCGCACGGATTTAAAGTGCAAATTCGGGATATAGTAGTCAATTGCGGAGCCGAAATGATCGTACTGATAGCCGGAGATATATTGAGAATGCCCGGATTGCCGAAATCTCCCCAAGCGGAACGGATTGATTTAATCGACGGAAGAATAGAAGGGCTTTCTTGACACATTTGGGCGAACATCACGGGACCTGATTTATAGGGGATATGAGAAATCCGACGTTTTGTATAACAGGAAGAAAGAATCTTTCGGCTATATGCGTGTCTGTCATATTAGGATTATGTATAGGAGTCGGATATCATTGGTATGCTTCTTCCCGTCCGGACATCACAAGAGTCGGAAAAGTAGATACCCTGAATACGCAAGCTCGTTTGGTGCGCTACGTCTATCCGGACAGTGCGTTACTGTTTGCCCGGAAAGCAGCCCGTATGGCCCGGAATTATGCGGACGGGCGAAGCGAGGCCTTAAATCATCAAATGTTCATTTGCTTCTTGCGAATGGACTTTGATGAGTGTATGGATTTGTACAATCGGATTCAGCAGTCCACCAGTAACCAGATAGAATTGCTGGTGAGCGAAGTGAATATGATGATGATATGCCAACGTGCCGCACAAAACCGTTTGTTCTTCGATTATTATAACCGCGCACTTGAAAGGATTCAACGTATCAGAGAAGAATATGATGAAGTGAAAGGCCGTAATAAAGAACGGTTGGACTACGCCATGACGGAATTCAGTTTGACCACGGCTACCAACTATATCAATCTGATGCAAGAGCAAGAGGCTGAAAAGGAACTTTCGGTAATTGATACGGATGGATATATACGTCAAAATAAAGCTTTACTTATTTACTATTATTACCTGAACGGTTTGATTTGCCAAAATCGTTTGGATCTGGGGAAAGAGCGTGTAGTAGATGCGTTCGATTATTTCTATCTGGCCTACTCTTTCGCTGAGCGTCTCGGTAACATTTACTTTTCCTCCATGTTGGAACAAGTCTTTTCGGAGATGTTTGCCCAACCGAAAAACTATGATATCATCAAGACCTACCGTAAAGTTGAATTGGATTATTTGTACAACTCATTAGTTACGGAGAAACTTAATGAGGCCGGATTCCCTGTATCCCTGCGTCTGTCTACGGCATTAGCCCAAAAGGCTTTGTCCAATGCCGAACAATGCGGAAATCTGTTGCTTAAGATTAACGGATTCCGAGTGTTGGGAAATACTATGTTTGCCAAAGGGGAATATTATAGGGCTTTGAATTGCTTCGAGACGGCTTTGTCATATTTGAATCTTCATCATCAAATTTATTATCCGGAAGACAAAGAGCGATTGCTGACGTCTTTTGAAAGCCGGAAAGACTCGGCAGTAGACATGTTATGGTCGAAAGACAGTGAATTCCCAACCGTTCCGGGCTATTTGACTTACATTCGGGAGCGTTTAAGTGCAACGTACAGCGCGTTGAATGACAAACAGAAATCAGATTATAACCGAAATCTGTATCTGGATTTGATGGATTTTACCCGTCAAGACAAATCTCTCGAAAGCCGTGTAGACATGGTGGCACAAGACAACAAGATATTAAACACACTTTTGGGAACCATTATTTTGCTGACTCTTGTTTTTGGTTTTTTCCTTTTTTTATATGCACGCAAATGGAAACTGCGGGATGCCAAACAATATTCTTTATTGAAAGATATGTCCGAATGGTTTATGGAGGTAGCTTTCACCAAATCGGAAGAAGGACTGGAAGAAGTGCTCAATGCCTATCCTTGGATAAAAAAGGAAAAACGAATCCTTCATGAAATCCTCCGCCCTTATATCAAATGGACGGAAAAGAACCGCATCCTGTCCGACCGAATGGATGAGGAAAGGATGCAGCTTCGTGAAGAATATCTGCAAAGCGAAAGGCAAATAGCCCGCGACAAGAAGACAAACATATCCAAACGGGCGAAAGTTTCTTTAGTACATTCCATCATGCCTTTTATCGACCGTATTTTGTATATGGTACGCCGGATGGAAAACAAAAATGAATATGACCGAGGTACTTTGACCTATATAGGTGAACTTGCAGACGAAATCAATTGCTACAATGATGTACTAGCCGAATGGATTCGTATGAACCGAGGCGAGTTGGAACTGACAATAGAAAGTTTTCCGCTACAAGACTTATTCAAGTTACTGGATAAGGGCCAGTATAATTTCAAACGCAAAGGTATTGACTTTTTAGTGGAACCGACGGACGCATGGGTAAAAGCAGACCGTGCCCTAACCTTTTTCATGCTCAACACTCTGACAGACAATGCACGTAAATTCACGCCTTCGGAAGGGCAAGTCACGGTATGTGCAACAGAATTGGCGGATGCTGTGGAAATTAAGGTCTCAGATACGGGATGTGGACTTACGGAGTCTGAGATAGCATTGATTTTATCTTCAAAAATCTATGATGCTCAACAGATAGGTGTCAATTCTTCGACCGTACGCCATGAAAAAGGAAGCGGCTTTGGCTTGTTGAATTGCAAAGGTATTATCGAAAAGTACAAGAAGTCGGGAGAGTTCTTCAAAGTATGCTGTTTCCATATCGAAAGTGAAGAAAATAAAGGAAGCTGTTTTTCTTTTCGCTTACCTAAGGGAATAAGACGAAAGGGCATGATGGTACTGACGTTTATTTTCTATTTACTCACTTGCGGTCAGTATACGTATGCTATCCGGCCCAATATCGGTAATGCTCCAACTCATGAAGAGACAGACATGAATTACGGAGAGCTTAAATGGGCCGTGTTTTATGCCGATTCGGTCTATTTTGCCAATGTTCACGGTGATTATGAACGCAGTATGCAATATGCCGATTCCACCTTTAAATATATCAACCGTTATTATGAAGACTTCTTGCCGGAAGAATGCGTAAGCCGCCAACTGACAGCTACAGGAAGCGGCATGGAAGAACTTGAATGGTTATCTTTAGGAGTAAAGGCCGACTACTTTCTGATTATGGGATTTCGGAATGAGATGGCTATTGCGGCATTGGCGTTACATGATTGGGAGAAATATGAATTCAACAACAGACAGTTCACGCATTTATATAAACTGTTGACCAAAGACGATTCTTTAGAGGAATTTTACATCCGGCAGCGTAACACACAGATAAACTTGTCGGTCAGTCTGGCCTTATTGGTTTTCATGCTCTTTATTTTTTCCGTCTTAATATACATTGTTTATTTTCGTCGTCGAATTCTGTTCCGTTTCAACGTAATGCAGGTTCTCGAGACCAATCATGCCATGCTGAATGTCATTGAAATGTATGCACGTCCCGAACGTACGGACGAATTGATGTTTCAGCTCCTATCGGTTGTATTGTCCCGACTTAAGGAATTGCATGAAATAAATAGCGTCCGTTTGTTGTTATATCGGGGAAAAGGAGAGAAGATAGGAACGTTTTTACAAGGCAAAGAAGATTATGGAGTTTTGGCAGATTCTCTACTCAGTCAGGCTTATGAAACGGAAAATGCCGTTTTTGATGAAATGTCCAACACACAAATTTACCCTTTGCTTCTTCGCCTAAACGGGAACGAACGTCTCTGTATCGGTTCTGTAGCAGTCAACTATGGGACTTACCGGATGCAAAAAGAAGATTTCATTTTTGAGAATTATATCGTAAACTATCTGGCCATTTTACTGTATGAAGCGGTCATACAGCGGGGGCAAGACCTGGAAAATGTGGAAAGTGCGGAGAACGAGAAACAACGTTCTTTGTACGAAAGAACACGTATCAAAGTACAGAATCAGATTTTGGATAACTGCCTTTCTACCATCAAACACGAATCGATGTATTATCCCAGTCGTATGAAACAAATCATACGGAAACTGGAAGAACAGGAGGAACATCATGATTTGAAAACATCCATCCATTCATTAAGGGAGCTTGCCGAATACTACAAGGAAATATACACTCTGCTGTGCGCGCAGGCAGACCGGCAGATTGACACAGGATACTTTAAATGTGAGAAACTCTCTCCGCACGTCATCGGGAAAGAGTGGATGAAAACCATAGAAGTTTGGAGAAAGAAAAAGGCCTATGACCTTCGCCTGTCTTTTGTCGATGAGTTGCAACAAAATAGTTTTATGAATGTAGATGCTACATTGGTACGCTTCATGTTGGAGACCTTGACGAAAGAATGGGCAACTCGATTGGCGGAACGAGAAAAAGGAGGTTGTTTGACTCTTTGTACATCGGAAGACGATGGTTTTGTCCGTTTTACGTTACAATCCTCCGTTCGGATTTATGATCCGGAAGAAGCTGTAAGGCTATTCCAACCGGATGTCAAGCATTATCCCTATTTGTTGTGCAAGGAAATCGTTCGAGAACATGATAAACTAAATAATTTTTGCGGTTGCCGTATCAATATCGAGACAGATGTACATTCTTCTGGATGCAGTATATGGTTTACCGTACCTAAATATAGATGAAATGGGAATGTATTCTTTTAAAGTCATTATTGTCGAAGACGTTAAACTGGAGTTAAAAGGAACTGAAGAAATCATCCGTACGGAACTCCCGGAAGCCGAAATTATCGGAACGGCAATGAATGAAGGCGAGTTTTGGTGCCTGATTAAGAAAGAAGTGCCGGATTTGCTGTTATTAGATTTGGGATTGGGCGGTTCCACGACCATCGGAGTAGACATTTGCAGACAAGTCCGGTTGACCTATCCCGAATTACGTATCCTGATTTTCACAGGAGAAATACTGAACGAACGCTTGTGGGCCGATGTATTGAAAGCCGGAGCGAATGGCATTATCCTGAAAACAGGTGAACTGCTTACGCGTAACGATGTACGCCAAGTGATGGATGGCCGTAATTTTGTTTTCAACGAGCCTATTCTGGAAAAGATCGTAAGCCGCTTTATGAAATCTGTGGAATCGGAACGTTTACATAAAGATGCACTCATCCATTATGAAATCGATGAATATGACGAACGTTTCCTTCGCCATCTGGCATTGGGTTATACGAAAGAAATGATAACCAACTTGCGCGGAATGCCTTTCGGCGTAAAGAGTTTGGAGAAAAGACAAAATGACTTGATTTCACGCTTATTCGACACCAACGAAAAGGGCGGAATCAATGCCACCCGCTTGGTTGTGAAAGCATTACAATTACATATTATAGACTTAGAACATTTGGAACCGGATGAGGAATAGATTCATGATATACCGGAAAGGGCATAGTGTGGCTTCCGCACTGTTGTTCGTTTTGTTGATTGCACATCTGCTTTTGCCTTTATTGGCATGGTTGGGAAGTGCGGCGGGATTTCCTTTGGGTAATCTGTTTTCCAGCGAGGGAATACGATGGTATTATCTTCATATTCAAGATTGTTACCGTTCTCCGTTCATGACCGTAGTCTTTCCCGTCGTTTTGGTACTTGGAGCGATAGAGCGTTCCGGCTTGTCTGAAATTATAGAGGATTCTGTCAGTAAAGGTGTGCTATCTCTGACTTATCGACAACGTAAGGCTTGCCTTATGGCTGGTACATTCCTGTTATTGTACCTAGCGGGAATGCTACTTTTGTTATTCGGACCATATGCCATATTGCTCAGTGTGACAGGACATCTTTATCCATCTCCTTTCGTGTCCGGCATCTTGCAAACTATGTCTTTGGGTTTTGTCCTGACCTCGTTATTATACGCTGTCCTGAGCTTTCATTTACGAGGCTGGCAGGAATGCTTGTCTGTACTGTATTGGGGAATCCAACGTTATGATGTATGGATTCTCATCTCCATGTTGGCCGTGCAACTCTACAATGCCTTATGCTATGTATGGAACGGAGCCTAAAGAGGATGGGCGGAAAGTTTTCAAGGCTTAAAGGAGCGTCATCCTTAGGCATTCAGGCGAAAATATCTATTTTGATGTAAGTATTAGAAAAAACATGATAAAAGATTTTTTGAAAAGGATAGAGGAAGAACTTAATGAAGAACAGCGTCGGGCCGTCTGTTACGACAAAGGCCCTTCGTTGGTGATAGCCGGAGCAGGGTCGGGCAAGACACGGGTATTAACCTATAAAATAGCCTACTTACTGGAGCGAGGATGGAAACCATGGAACATTCTGGCACTGACTTTCACCAATAAGGCTGCGCGGGAAATGAAAGAGCGTATCGCCCGGTTGGTAGGCCATGAACTTGCAGCCGGATTATGGATGGGAACGTTTCACTCCGTCTTTTCCCGTATCTTGCGGAAGGAAGCCGATAAAATCGGGTTTTCTTCCTATTTTACCATCTACGACCAGGCCGACTCACGAAATCTGATAAAGACCGTTATCCGTGAAATGGGGCTTGACGACAAAACCTATAAACCGGCAAGCATAGCAGCCCATATTTCCAACGCCAAAAACCGCTTGATACTGCCGGAAGCCTATCTGTCCGACAATGCTGTACGAATGGCAGATCAGGCGGCCAAGATACCGATGACGGGAGAAATCTATCTTCGCTACATGTCCCGTCTTCAGCAAGCCGATGTGATGGACTTCGACGATTTATTGCTCTATACTTATATATTGCTCAAAGAACATCCCGAGGTCTGCGAGCGATATGCGGACAAATTCGATTTCGTTTTGGTGGATGAGTATCAGGACACGAATTATGCCCAACACTGTATCATATGGGAATTGACCCACAAGAAACAACAGGTGTGCGTAGTGGGAGACGATGCACAAAGCATTTATAGCTTTCGTGGAGCAAACATTGATAATATCCTTAATTTCACGCAGAAATATAACAATGCGAAGTTGTTTAAACTGGAACAGAACTACCGTTCTACAAAGACAATCGTTTCGGCTGCCAACAGTTTGATAAGCCATAACGACCGACAGATACCGAAGGATGTTTTCAGCGACAAGGAGAAAGGTTCGCCCCTTCATGTGTATTCCGCTTATAGCGATATCGAAGAAGCCGAAATCGTGGTAAACCAAATCGCAGCATTGCGGAGAAAAGAAAAAATGGAATATGATGATTTTGCCATTCTTTACCGTACCAACGCACAGAGCCGCACTTTTGAAGAGGCTTTGCGCAAACGGGGTATGCCTTATCGGATTTACGGAGGACTTTCGTTCTACCAACGAAAGGAAATAAAAGATGTGATAGCCTATTGCCGTTTGACCGTAAATCCCCACGACGAAGAGGCTTTCAAACGGGTCGTCAATTATCCGGCACGAGGGATTGGCCAGACCACGGTGGATAAGATTGTATCCGCAGCCTCCACAGACGGGGTCAGCTTGTGGGAAGTGGTGTCTCGTCCCGAAGAGCATTCCTTGCCCGTAAACAAGGGTACGATGGGTAAATTGAAGGCGTTCACGGATATTATCTCCGGTTTCATCGAGAAAACAGAGCTGATGGATGCCGCCTTTCTCACACAGGAAATCATCCGTGAAAGCGGTATAATGAGAGAGATTTTTCAAGATGTGAGTCCGGAAGGAATGAGTCGTCAGGAGAATGTGCAGGAACTTTTGAGTGGCGTACAGGAATTCGTCTCCAGACGTTTGGAGGAAGGGCAAAGCACCGGACTCAGCGATTTCCTACAAGAAGTATCGTTATTGAGCGATTTGGACGAAGACGAAAGTGACGAACAACACAAAGTGACATTGATGACGATTCACTCGGCCAAAGGGTTGGAGTTTCCGGTGGTATTCATCGTTGGAATGGAAGAAAATCTATTCCCAAGTCCGATGGTGGGAAACAGCCAACGCGCATTGGAAGAAGAACGTCGTCTTTTTTATGTGGCTATTACCCGTGCCGAACGTTATTGTTCTCTAAGTTTTGCCCGCAGCCGCTATCGTTTCGGTAAAACGGAATTCAGTAACCCAAGTCGTTTTCTGCAAGACATAGACCCACGATATGTGGAAATGGATGCTCAAGATGGTTTTTCGTTCGGACAGACAAGGCGAAGGAATTTTGCGAGTGAGCGAGTGCAGACCGAGTTCCGATCGAGTCTGTCGAGCGTGAACAAATTATGCAAATATGAAGACGAAGATGATTACGGTACATCTTATCGGGAACGTCATCACCGCGCTTACGGAGAAGGTGTCGGGACAAGTTCTCCGATAGTAGCAAAAGTTTCCGGTTTGAAACCTTTGGGAAGCGTAAACCGACAAGTTCTCATGCAAGATGCAAAGCACGGAGACACAGAGCATCCCGTTGTTCCGTCGCCATCGGCATCAGCCAAGGGTAACAGTGAGCTACGGGCAGGCATGCGGATTGAGCATGAACGTTTTGGTATGGGAGTGGTGAAAGCTGTCGAAGGCAGCGGAGAGAACACCAAAGCCACCGTGGAGTTTCAAAATACGGGCACCAAGCAACTGCTGTTGCGGTTTGCCCGCTTTAAAATCATGTCGGCAGAATAAAGCGATAAAAAATAGTATTTGGATTTTCATTGCCGGAGAGTATTATAAGCGACAAATCGGAATTTAACGGGAAGAAAAAATGGAGAAGAAATTATCTGAAATGAGTTTAGAAGAATTATGGAAGCTATTTCCCATCTATTTGACAGAGCATCAGCCCTATTGGAAAGAATGGTACACTGATGAAGAAAGCTTTTTGAAAAACAGAGTTCCTAAAATAGAGAGAATAAGCCATATAGGAAGTACAGCTATTAATTCTATTTATGCAAAACCAATTATTGATATTCTCGTAGAGATTTCAAAAGATTATTGCTTATCTGACTATAAAGAAGTGATTGTAAAAAGCGGTTATACTTGTATGTCTGAAACTTCTGATAGACTTTCTTTTAACAAGGGATATACAGAAGAAGGGTTTGCCGAGAGGGTGTTTCACCTACACCTAAGATATATTGGGGATAATGATGAGTTATATTTTAGAGATTATCTTATTGAGCATGCCAATATTGCTATCGAGTACGAGAGAATGAAATTGAAATTATGGAAGAAATATGAATTTAATAGAGATGATTATACAAATTCTAAAACAGATTTCATTCAAAAGTACACCGAGAAAGCAAAGTTGGAATATGGAGATAGATATTAATCAAAGCCATAATCAATAAAAAAA
>ENA-OPDA01001904-OPDA01001904.1-human-gut-metagenome-genome-assembly--contig:-NODE-1904-length-13049-cov-1.607434_pt1 | contig 13049 bp, 9 predicted proteins | sample MGYA00241253_ERZ501486 | MGnify/ENA primary metagenome ERZ501486 (study PRJEB25962, sample SAMEA2042510) | human gut metagenome | biome: human gut; feature: human-associated habitat; material: faeces... | reverse complement strand
CTATAAAAAAAAAGAGAGGGATGAAAAATGGGCAAGCTACAAAAAGATGAAGCATTTTATAAAAAGCTCTGGAGCCTGATGGTTCCGATTGTGCTTCAAAATCTCATGTTAGCGATGGTGGCAGTGGCCGATGCATTTATGCTAGGCGGCATGGATCAAAATTATATGTCGGCTGTATCACTTGCAACACAGATTCAGTTTATCCAAAACATGTTTTTAGCAGCAGCGACAGCCAGTCTTGGTATTTTAGGCGCGCAGTATTGGGGAAAGGGAGACAAAAAGACATTAGATGAGATCTTTTGCATGGCGCTTCGCCTTTGCGGACTAGTATCAGCCATATTCTTTGTTGGCTGTGTTTTCTTCGGACGCTATTTGATGCTTATTTTTACGAATGAAGAGGTATTGATCAATTATGGTGTCAGCTATTTAAAAATAGCAGGATTTTCATATTTGCTTACAGGTATTTCTCAGTGTTATCTTGTTATAATGAAGACAAGCGAGCACGCAAAGACAACGGCAGTCATAAGTTCAATGACAGTCTGTGTCAATATTATTTTAAATGCCATTTTTATTTTTGGAGGCTTTGGCATTGTACCGATGGGTGTGCGAGGAGCAGCTCTTGCGACACTTATCGCGCGTATTATTGAGCTTTGCTGTTCTGTACTTATTTCATATAAGCCAAATTATCTCCATCCGTCTATGCGCGATTTATTAAGGAGAAACAAACAGCTTTCAAAAGATTTCTGGAAGTGCGGACTTCCACTTTTAGGAGCATGTCTGTTCTGGGGAATTGGGTTCACATCCTATTCATCATTTATGGGTCATCTTGGAACTGATGCAGCGGCAGCCAATTCCGTAGCAGCTGTTGTAAGAGATATCATATGCTGCTTTAGTGCAGGTATTTCTAGCGCAGCAGGAATTATGATTGGCAATGAGCTTGGCGCAGGAAACTTAGAGAAAGGAAAGCGCTACGGCATACGTCTGTTAAAAATATCATTTGCATGTGGTATTTTTGCATCTCTTTTAATGTGCATATCTGCACCAATTATTTTGCACTTTGTAAAGCTTACACCGCAGGCACAGGAATATTTAAAAGGCATGTTTGCCGTTATAGCATTTTATATGATAGGACGCGCAGTCAATGATGTCACAATAAATGGTATTTTTGGCGCTGGCGGTGATACACTGTTTGACATGTATAGTCTTGCAGTGTGTATGTGGTGTCTCGCGATTCCGCTCGCTGCTGCCGGAACGTATTTTTTCCACTGGCCAGTAGTGCTTGTATACGCGTGTACATGTATAGATGAAGTAGGAAAGCTTCCGTGGGTTTTACACCATTTTCGTAAGTATAAATGGGTCAAAGATTTGACTCATTGACAATTACATGGTGCGGTGCTATGATGGGTCTAAGATTTAATTTCGGGGAAAAATAAAAGAAAAGGGGATACAAAAATGTGTCTTGTAACAAATATTCAGAAGTATTCAATCCATGACGGAGATGGAATTCGTACAACTGTATTTTTTAAAGGCTGTCCGCTTCGCTGTGCATGGTGCCATAATCCGGAAACACAAAAATGGAAACGCCAGATTTTAACGAATCAGGAAAAATGTACCGGCTGTATGGAATGTGAGCGTGTCTGTCCAAATGGAGCGGTGCGCATGGAAAATGGCAAAGCTGTAACAGATTATGAAAAATGTACAGGCTGCGGAGAATGTGTGACAGCTTGTCTTTCAAATATCCGCGAGGTTGCAGGAAAAGAGTACACGATAAAAGAACTGCTAAAGGAACTCAAAAAGGATGAAATGTTCTATGAGGAATCTGGTGGCGGTGTTACACTTTCCGGCGGCGAAGTCATGTGCATGGATATGGATTACATAGAGGAGCTTGTAAAGCAGCTGCATCGTCAGGGAATTACAGTGGACATCGATACAAGTGGATATGCACCGTATGAAAATTTTAAACGGATTCTTCCATATATCGATACTTTCCTTTATGACATCAAGGCCATGGACAATGAAGTTCATAAAAAATGGATAGGAACAGAGAATACTATCATTCTGGAAAATTTGAAAAAGCTAAGTGCAGATGGTGCAAAAATCTATATTCGAATCCCAACAATTGAAGGGGTCAATGCAGATGAAGAGAGCATGAAGGCTGTAATTAAATGGCTTACTGACGAAAAGATTAAGGTGGCACAGGTCAATCTTTTGCCGTACCACAATACTGGAAGCAGCAAATACAGCCGTCTTGAGTGTACTTATGACGGAGAAGCGTTTTTTGTACCGTCAGATGAAAAAATGAAGCAACTGTCATTACTTTTTACAGAGGCGGGCTTTTTGAAAGTTAAGATTGGTGGATAACCAGAAAGGAAAAGGATTTTAGCTGCAATGGAGAAGAGAGGAATGAATGAGCGTGTGCAGGCGCTGCGTGAACTAAGTGTTACGACTCAGCCGCATATTGACATGGAAAGAGCAAAAAGTGAAACTGCAACCTACAAAAAATATGAAGGTCAGCTGTCTGTGCCGGAGCTTCGTGCACAAGTTTTATATGACTATTTTGCAACAAAGACACTTTACATCGGAGATGGAGAGCTGATTGTAGGAGAAAAGGGAGATTCTCCGCATGGCGCACCGACATTCCCAGAGCTATGCTGCCATACGCTTGAGGATATGCACGTTATGAACGACCGTGAGCTTATCAGTTTTTCTGTAAAGGAAGAAGATTACGGCTATCAGGAAAAAGAGATAATTCCATTCTGGGAAAAGCGTTCCACACGTTCAAAGATTTTGGCAAATATGTCTGATCAGTGGAAAGACTGCTATGCCGCAGGTATCTTTACTGAATTTATGGAGCAAAGAGGCCCAGGTCATACTGTTGGTTCCTTTAAGCTGTATGAGAAAGGATTTTTAGATTACAAGGCAGATATTCAGGCATCAATAGATTCTCTTGATTATTTCCATGATACGGAAGCATTTGAAAAGAGAAATCAGCTTCGCGGTATGGCAAAGGCATGTGATGCTATCATGCTTCTTGGTGCAAGATATGCTGATTATGCAAGAGAGCTTGCCAAAAAAGAAAAATGTGATACAAGAAAGGCAGAGCTTCTTCAGATTGCAGCAAATTGTGATGTTGTTCCAGCTCATAAGCCGCAGACCTTCTGGCAGGCAATTCAGATGTATTGGTTTGTTCACCTTGGCGTGACAACGGAGCTTAATCCATGGGATGCTTATTCGCCGGGTCGCTTTGACCAGCATTTAAATCCGTTTTATCAGAAGGATGTAGAGGAAGGCATTCTTGATGACAAAAAGGCGCTAGAGCTTCTTGAGTGCCTTTGGGTGAAGTTTAACAATCAGCCGGCACCGCCAAAGGTTGGTATCACGTTAAAGGAGAGCAGCACCTACACCGATTTTGCAAACTTAAATACAGGCGGTATCACACCAGATGGACAAAACGGAGTTAATGATGTTTCTTATCTGATTCTTGATTGTATGGACGAGATGAAGCTGCTGCAGCCAAGCTCTAATGTACAGATCAGCAGAAAGACACCGCAGAAATTTTTAAAGAGAGCATGTGAGATTGCACGTAAGGGATGGGGACAGCCAGCATTCTATAATACAGAAGCAATTGTTCAGGAGCTTATGAATGCAGGAAAGACACTTGCTGATGCAAGACGCGGCGGAACGAGCGGCTGTGTAGAGACTGGTGCATTTGGAAATGAGGCTTATATTCTGACAGGATATTTTAATATTCCAAAAGTATTTGAGCTTACATTAAATAATGGATATGATAAGGTAAGCAAAAAGCAGCTTGGCTTACAGCTTGGATATGCAGCTGATTTTAAGACATATGATGAGCTTTTTGATGCTTTTAAGAAGCAGATGAAATACTTCATTGATGTTAAAATTCAGGGAAGCAATATAATTGAAAAGATTTTTGCAGACTGCATGCCAGCGCCATTTTTATCCATTCTTACAAATGACTGTATCGCAAAGGGCAAGGATTACAATGCCGGCGGTGCAAGATATAATACAAAATATCTGCAGGGTGTTGGAATCGGAACGATTACAGACTGTCTTGCTGCTGTAAAATATAATGTATATGATAAGAAAAACTTCACGATGGATGAGCTGATGGCAGCGCTTGATGATAATTTCGTTGGTCATGAGCGAATCTTGAATCTGGTAAAAAATCACAGTCCAAAGTATGGAAATGATGATGAATATGCAGATGAGATCATGAAGCAGGTATTTGAATATTATCAGGGTGAAGTGACAGGAAGACCAAATATGCTTGGCGGAATGTATCGCGTAAATATGCTTCCGACCACCTGCCACGTTTACTTTGGAGAAGTCATGATGGCAAGTGCAAATGGACGTCTTGCACATGTACCTGTTTCCGAGGGTATTTCTCCGGAAAAGGGTGCAGACGTAAATGGTCCTACGGCTGTTATTAAATCTTGTGCAAAGATGGATCATTTAATGACAGGCGGTACACTTTTGAATCAGAAGTTTACACCAAGTGTTGTTGCAGGAGAGGAAGGACTTAACCAGATGGCAAGTCTGATTCGTTCCTATTTCAATATGGATGGTCATCATATTCAGTTTAATGTCATCGACAGACAGACATTGCTTAATGCACAAAAATATCCAGAGGAATATAAGGATCTGATTGTTCGTGTAGCAGGCTACAGTGATCATTTCAGAAACTTAAGCAAAGCACTTCAGGATGAGATCATTAATCGTACTGAGCAAAGCTTCAACTAAAAACACATAATGCAGGAGGAAAACACTATGAAATTAGGATTTATCGGATGTGGCAACATGGCAGGCGCAATGATGGGAGGCATCATCAAAAACAATATTTTCAAGGCAGAGGATGTGTATGGTTCTGACGTGTTTGAGCCAAGCAGAGAGCGCGTAAAGAACATGTATGGCATTCATGTTTCAGATAACAATATTGATGTAGTGGACGCTGTTGATGTGCTCGTACTTGCTGTAAAGCCACAGTATTATGAGTCTGTGATTGCACAGATAAAGGATCACGTCAGAGCAGATCAGTTAATCATAACAATTGCACCGGGAAAGACACTTTCATGGCTGGCAGAAAAGTTTGGCAAGGCTGTAAAGATTGTACGTACTATGCCAAATACACCTGCACTTGTCGGTGAGGGCATGACAGGTGCAACACCAAATGAATTTGTGACAGAGGCTGAATTAAAGTATGTATGTGAAATTTTAAGCGGCTTTAGCAAGGTAGAGGTTATCAGCGAAAAACTGATGGATACAGTTGTTGCAGTAAGCGGAAGTTCTCCGGCATATGTATTTATGTTTATTGAAGCTATGGCAGACGCAGCAGTAGAGCAGGGTATGCCGCGTGCGCAGGCTTATAAATTTGCAGCACAGGCAGTTATGGGCAGCGCAAAGATGGTTTTAGAGACTGGAAAGCATCCGGGTGAGTTAAAGGATATGGTATGCTCACCGGCAGGAACTACAATCAAGGCAGTCCGTGTATTAGAAAAGGAAGGCCTTAGAAGTGCTGTGATCGAGGCCATGGACGCATGTGCAGATGCAGCAAAGGGAATGTAAGAAATTTCTAATTCAAAAAAATGCAAGGCAGGTGCAAAATGGCATCTGCCTTGTTGTAACAAAGGCTATATATGAGATTAGATAGGGGAGAAATTATGGTTACAATACAGGATAATATGATAAAACTCGATTTTCATGAGGAGACGCTACACTGCGATATTTACGCAGATGGCACGAAATGGACTTGGCAGCAGGATTATCAGCCTTATTTTAAGTATAATGGAAAAGATGTGCTTTTTTCAGAGGCTAAAAACATCTCACATAAAAGATATGATACGGGAATAGGATTCGGACTTGTGAGCCATTATGAAAACTTTGAGAAGGTGCCAGAGCTTTGTTTTGAGACATATATCTGGATTGAATTATCGACAGGTGATGTTCATTTTGAGTGGATTCCGATTACAGAGCCGGCATCTGGCATGGATGAAGTTGTGTGGCCGGGTGCAATGGATTTTATGTGTGACAGCGAGGATTGGTATACACTCTTAAACTGGGGACAGGGTTTACTTATTCCAAATGGCTGGGAAACAAAGCTGGGAAAAGTGCCATTTGATGGCCGCATGTGTACGGAAGGCTCATATATGCCATGGTTCTCACAGATTAAAGATAGAAATGGCTATATTGCAATATGTGAGCAGCCAGAGGATGCAGGCTACCGTGCTGCTCATGAATCAGGCGAAGCACAGACAAGTGTGGGTATGGTACTTTATAAATCACTTGGCTCAATGCGCTATCGCAGAACCTTATTGTATCATTTTGAAAAAGACTGTGATTACAATACCATGTGTAAGTTTTATAGAAATTATACAAAGGAACAGGGAACATTTCACACCCTTCGTGAAAAGGCAGCGCGCGCTGATGTCGAGAAATTAGTAGGAAGCATGTTTGTTCATGCAGGTATTAAGACACATGTTCAGCCAGAGTCTCGCTTTTTTGATCCGGAAGCGCCTGATAAAAACAATCATTTAACACCGTTTGCAGTGCGCACTAAGCAGATTCGTCGTTGCTATGAAAAGCTTGGAATTAAGAAGCTTTATCTTCATTTAGATGGCTGGGGAGATCCAGGCTATGACAACGAACATCCAGATTATCTTCCGGCATGTATTGAAGCAGGCGGCTGGGAAGGTATGAAGGAGCTTTGTGATACAATTCATGAATGCGGTTATGTTTTTGGAATTCATGATCAGTATCGTGATTATTATTTCCGCGCCAGCACTTATGATGAATCATCAGCCATTCATCTTGAAGATGGTTCCATTCCTTCTCATGCAAACTGGGCGGGCGGTAATCAGACATATCTTTGTGCAACACAGGCACCTTATTATGTAAAAAGAAATTTCTCGGAATTGGCAGCTCATGATATAAAGCTTGACTGCGCTTATCTTGATGTATTTACATGCAATGAGCCAGATGAATGCTTTGAGCCGCATCACAAAATGACAAGAAAGGAATGTCTGGAATTTAGAAGCCGCTGCTTTTCATATTTGCTGTCACAAAATATTCTGTCAAGCTCCGAGGAGGTAGCAGACTGGTCAGTAGCTAACCTTGTGTTCTGCCACTATGCGCCATATGATTTTATGATGCGCCGTCCAGAAGAACCAAAACAGGGAATCCCAGTGCCATTATTTAATCTTGTATATCATGACTGCGTAATCATTCCGTGGATGATGGAAAAACATGAAAACGAAGATTATATGCTCTATGCACTAATTAATGGAGGCGCACCATATTTTGACAGAAATGGTGCTTACGATGGAACAGACGGTGCATTTGGAGCAGGCAGCAACTTCACAGAGGAAGAACAAAAGAAACGTTGCGATCAGGTAGCATCACTTCATGAACATGTAGCCTATAGTGAGTTAGTCAGCCATCGCATTCTCGACAAAACAGGTCTTCGCCAACAGAGTACATTCGCAGATGGTACATGCGTAGAAGTTGATTTCTCAAAGGGAACGTATAAAATTACAGTTAACGGATAAGCCCGAAGGTAAATGGTTTTCAAGCACGAATATTGAAATTGACAGAAAATCATGGTATTATGATTTACGTGACAGTCTGTATATCCTTTTTGCTGCTGCATACAATGCAACATGTAAAAATAAAATGATGCAGAATGCGTATAAAAATGTTGAAAGGAGCAGGTATGAGGGCAAAAAGGAAAATTGAGATCCGAAAAGTAAGCTGTGTTGGACTTTGGATTACACTGCTTTTGGCAATTGCATTTGTCTTTCTTATAATACAGGGTGAGAATGAGTTTTTTGCAATGAATGAGTCAACAGAGCAGTACATCCAAGGAGAAAAAGCAGCACAGCAGCTTGAAAAAGGCGCTGATTATCTCACAGAACAGGTGAGAATGTATGTCATGACAGGCGACACATCATATATGGACGCATATTTTGTTGAAGCCAATCAGGTTAAGAGCCGGGAAAATGCGCTTGATACATTCAAAACATATTTTGACAAGACGGCATCCTTTTCAGCATTAAAAGCTGCTCTGGACACTTCACTGGAACTCATGACGACAGAGTATTATGCCATGCGTCTTGTCTGTGAGGCAAACGATGTCTTGCAAAGTAGCTGGCCGGACGAAATAAAGGCAGTAGAGCTTTCAAAAGAGGATGAAGAATTGTTTGATGATGAGAAGATTAAAAAGGCACAGTGCCTTGTCACAGAAGAATCGTATCAGGAAATGAAAGATTTAATCAACGAGGAAGTGACAAACTGTGAATCAAAATTGATTCGTCAGACAAGACATTATCAGGGAAAAACCATGACGATTTTTTCTAGCATGTACTCAAAATTACAAATCGGAATTGCTGTAATGGTGATTCTTATGATTGTTTCATATGTAATGATTCGCCGGCTGATTGTAAAGCCGCTTATCAGTTACGATGAAAGCATCAAGCTTGGTGAAGTCTTGCCGGTAATGGGGGCTGTTGAACTGCAAAATCTTGCTGTCACGTATAATGAAATTTATGTGGCAAACAAGGAGACAGAAAAGCTGATTCGCCATGAGGCAGAGCATGATCCGCTGACAGATCTTTTAAACAGAGGTTCCTTCGACAAGCTTATTCATATTTACGAAACAGGTGAGAGCCCATTTGCGTTGATTCTTGTGGATGTGGATACATTCAAAGCGGTAAATGATACATTTGGTCATGGAATAGGTGACCAGATTTTAAGAAAGGTAGCATCTATCTTAAAAAAACAATTTCGAAATATTGATTATGTATGCCGAATCGGCGGAGATGAATTTGCAGTAATCATGGTCAATTCAGCAAGTGATAAGCGGTGCACGATCCAGAAGAAGATTGAGGAAGCAAACGAGGAATTGAGCAATCCAACAGATAGTCTTCCGGCAGTGTCTTTAAGTGTTGGTGTAGCATTCTCAGACAGAAAAAATCCAAAGGGTTCAATTTCTAATGATGCAGACACGGCACTGTATTACATAAAAGAACACGGAAGACATAATTGCGGTTTTTACTGATAGCTTAAACAAAAGCTGCAAACAGCATCAAATGGTGATGGAAAAGACATTTGAGATATTGCTGTACAAAAGGTTAGATGAGGAGAAAACAGTAAAATGGAATTTTGGGATATTTACGATTCAGACAAAAAACGAACCGGACGCACAATGAAGAGAAATGACTGGAATTTAAAAAACGGTGAGTATCATCTGACCGTGCTCGGTGTCATTCATCGCCCAGACGGACGCTTTTTAATTACAAGAAGAGTCATGACAAAGGCTTGGGCTCCAGGATGGTGGGAGGTTTCCGGCGGTGCTGTACAGGCAGGCGAGGATTCCAAAGTGGCAGTTGTAAGAGAAATCCGTGAAGAGACAGGTCTTGACGTGTCCAATTGCCCTGATGGCTATCGCTTTACATATCGCCGTGACAACCCAGACGAAGGTGATAATTATTTTGTCGATGTGTACCGTTTTGAACTTGATTTTAACGAGAGCGATTTAAAGCTTCAGGAAGAAGAAACAATGGGATATCGCTTAGCAACACTCGACGAGATCAAGGAACTAGACAAACAGGGAATTTTTCTGCATTATAGCAGTATTCAGAAGGTATTTGAATAAGTAAAGAAAGCCTTGACAAAGAATTAACACTTTGCTATACTACGATACAAGTAAAGGGGAGTAGCTGGTACCCGGGTATAATATCAGGCGTCAGGACGATCAGAAGATCCGCAGATATGAATAGCAAGACTTTTACTGCATGTGTGTATTTGCCATGCAGTAAGGGTCTTTTTTTATTATCAAACCCTTTATGTCATACATACCAAGGTCCAGAAGAAAAGGAGAAAACAAAATGAGCAAAAAGAAAAAAGGAGCGATTGCAGGAGTGGCAGCGGCAGTTGTCATTGTCTGTGCAGCCGGTGCAGGAAATGCGACTTATACGATTAATGAACAGGAGCAGGCAGTTGTGACGACATTTGGTGTCAGCCATGCAGTCACTGATCCGGGACTTCATTTTAAGATTCCATTTGTGCAGCATGTGACAAAGGTGAACACAACGATTCAGAGTCTTCGTATCGGTTACGACAATAACAATGATGTGGTTTCAGATGAATCTATTATGATTACATCAGACTTTAATTTCGTTGATGTGGACTTTTATCTTGAGTACCGTGTATCTGATCCGGTAAAGGCTGTATATGCGTCGAAAGATCCAGATCTTATTTTGCAGAACATTGCGCAGAGCTGTATTCGCGCCGCAATCAGCAATTATGATGTAGATTCTGTTTTGACAACAGGCAAGGGCGAGATTCAGTCAAAAATTAAGGAAATGATTACTGAGCAGCTTGATCTTTATAATGTTGGTCTGCAGCTTGTGAATATTTCAATTCAGGATTCAGAGCCGCCGACACAGGAGGTCATGAAAGCGTTCAAAGCGGTGGAGACTGCGAAGCAGGGAAAAGAGACCGCGCTGAATAATAAGTATCGAAATGAAAAGCTGCCAATAGCGGAGGCCGATGCCGATCAGATTTTACAGGAAGCAGAAGCAACAAAGCAGGAGCGAATCAATGATGCAAATGCGCAGGTAGCTATGTTTAATGCTAAGTTTGAGGAATATGAGAAAAATCCAGAAGTTACTAAAAAGAGAATGTTTTACGAGGCAATGGAAGGTATCCTGCCGCAGCTTCGTGTGATCATTGACGGAACAGATTCCACAACAACAATGCTTCATGAGCAATTAAATTCCGTGAGCGAACAAAATGTACAGAGCAGTACATCATCAGCAGACAGCAGCTCAGCAAGTAAGTAAAAAAGAGAGGAAACGTTACATGAAAAAGACAACAAAACGAATTGTAATAGGAGTCGCAGCTTTTGTGGCAGTCATTTGCGGTCTGTCATCACTTGTAGTGACAAAGGAAAATGAATATACATTAATTATGAGATTTGGAAAAATTAGCAGTATTAAAACAGAGGCCGGATTAAGCTTCAAGGTTCCGTTTTTAGACAGCGAACAAACACTTCCAAAGGAAATTCTTTTGTATGATATGGCAGCGTCGGATGTCATCACAAAGGATAAGAAAACGATGATTGCAGACAGCTATGTATTATGGCAGATCAGTGATCCAGTATTATTTTCAAAGACATTAAATCGTTCCGTCAGCAACGCTGAAGGCCGCATTGATGCCGCGGTATTTAACGCAACAAAAAATGCAATCAGCACCCTGACACAAAATGAAGTCATTGCTGCAAGAGACGGCGAATTAAAGGAACTTATTATGAGTAAGGTCGGAAATTCAATGGACTCCTATGGCGTAAAGATTTTAATGGCAGAGATTAAACAGCTTGACCTGCCGGAGGACAACAAGGCAGCCGTATACGAGCGTATGATTTCAGAGCGTAATCAGATCGCCGCAAGCTATCAGGCAGAAGGTGATTCAGAGGCAAAGAAAATCAGAAACAGCACAGACAAAGAGATTTCCATTATGCTTTCAGACGCAAAGGCAGAGGCAGCAAACACAATAGCAGAGGGCGAAAGCGAGTACATGCGTATTTTGGGAGATGCGTATAACACGCCAGAGCGAGCAGAGTTTTATGAATTTGACCGTGCATTAGAGGCAGCAAAGACAGCCATGAGCGGAAGCGATAAGATATTGATTCTTCCAAAGGATTCACCACTTGCATCAATCTTTATGGGAGAGGAATAAAAAAATCGAATAGCAATATATAGAACAACAGCATCTGGTAGAAAATAAAAAACAGGTGCTGTTGTTTTATTGTTGTTCGCAACACAGGAAATGTTTTTACGGAATCATATGCTACAATGCAAGTGCAGCTGCAAAAAGAAGAAAAACAGGAGGACATCATGGAAAACAGATCATATATTCAGCAAAGTCTGGATAAGATTGAGGCAGAACTGGCATCAGAAATCAGTGTGAATGAGTTAGCGCAAAATGCAGGTTATTCATTATTTTATTATTACCATATATTCCAGAAAGAAGTCAAAATGCCAGTCATGCAGTATATTATAAGACGGCGTCTCTTACATGGAATTTTTGAAATGAGTCAGGGCGAGAAGAAAATTGATATTGCATTGAAATATGGATTTCTCACATATGCAGGTTTTTACAAGGCATTTGTCCGTGAGTTTTCCTGCACTCCTGCGGAATATATTGCGTCAGGGCGGGCAAAAAAGCCACATCCTATTAAGTTAGCGGAAAGGAAGCATTGTATGATAACACGTAAAAAGGCAAGTGAGATTGTAAAGCATTGGGGATTGGAAAGAGAACTGGTTTCAGATATTTTTTACGAAGGAAATGGTGAGCGGTGTGAGAATGCATTTTTTATTGGAGATGATTTTGTTTTAAAATTTAATTCTGATTTTGATGGGATGCAAAATCATATCAGTCTGGCAAAGTCATTAGAAAATGTTGGTTTGTTGACAGCAGTACCAGTAAAAACAAATTCAGGGGAAGAGTATGTAGTTGACAGTGGAATTTATTTTTATTTGACAAAGCGAATCAAGGGAAAAGAAGTAACAGCACAGTCCTTTTATACAGATGCCACTGCAACAAATGCGGAAAGCAAGGCACGATTTATCGGAGAAATTTTAGGACAGCTGTCGATTTCGTTAAAAGATGTGCAGATGCAGGCAAAAGAAATCAATTTGTCAAATGATATTTCAGAATGGATTTTGCCAAAGGGAAAAGAGCTTTTTCCAGAGCACGCGCTGTTTCTTCAAAAAAAATTAAATGAATTAAAAGGGTTATTTAATCGTGGTGATGATGAACTTCCGCGTCAGATTATCCACCGCGATCCAAATCCATCAAATATTCTCATGACAGACAAGCAGTGGGGCATTTTGGATTTTGATTTGGCAGAGCGAAATATTCGCATCTACGATCCATGCTATGCAGCAACAGCCATTTTATCAGAGAGCTTTGAGGCGGATAATGATCAGAAATTGCAGAAGTGGTGTCAAATCTATAAAAATATTTTGTAT
>ENA-OPDA01001903-OPDA01001903.1-human-gut-metagenome-genome-assembly--contig:-NODE-1903-length-13063-cov-2.691344_pt1 | contig 13063 bp, 14 predicted proteins | sample MGYA00241253_ERZ501486 | MGnify/ENA primary metagenome ERZ501486 (study PRJEB25962, sample SAMEA2042510) | human gut metagenome | biome: human gut; feature: human-associated habitat; material: faeces... | reverse complement strand
CTGCCGCACCTCGCTCGCCGTATCGGCACTTAGAATTATGCGGTATTGCCGTAGCTTTCAGGCGTGCCTTGCGCAGCAAACAGCGCTGCGGTTTACCCAAAAAAACAGCACCTTACCCCTTGCGGGGCAAAGTGCCGTGCGAAAACATGCGGGTGTGATCAACACCGTTACACAAACTGGTTGCGGCTGGCGTTGTATTCATAGCCAACATCAGTCAGTTTTGCGCAAATGGCATCCTTATCGGCGTCCTGATCGGCACACAGGGCATCCAGGCTTGCGTAATGATCCCGCAGCTGGGTGTTGATATAACTGAGCAGGATGATTGGGTCAGCTGGCAGCATAGCAACCTCCTAAGGCGTATCTGAGCAGATACATCCTGATAAAAATCAAAAAAGCACTGCCAAGGCAGCCCCTGACAGCAACGGGAACCCGCTTATAAAAAGCACGCAAAAATGCCGGCCACCAACTGTGACCGGCAATTTTTTGCGTCTTGATCAGACCGCGCGGGTAACCTTACCCGAACGCAGGCAGCGGGTGCAGGCGTAGATATACTTCGGGGAACCATCCACAACCGCTTTCACGCGCTTGACGTTGGGGTTCCAGGTACGATTGCTCCGACGATGGGAGTGGGAAACCTTGATGCCGAAAGTGACACCCTTGCCACAACATGCACATTTGGCCATTCTGCTTGCACCTCCTTTAACATAGCTGTACTATAATAGCAAATCTTAAGCCAAAATGCAATACCCTTTTTGAAAAAATCCGTAAAAAATCCGCAGAAACGGTACATTTTTTCAAAAACAGGCGCAAAGTGTCCCGCTGCCCTTGTTTTGGGGCGGATTGTACGGTATAATACTTTAAATAATTACCCGTAGGTGCCTGTGTGGCCTGCTATGCGGTATGCTGAGGTTTTTATGAATCATTTTGCCCTCAATGGCGTGATCTCCCCGCAGGAGCTGTATTATTACGCTCTGCGCGCCGTGGCCATGCTGATCGTCATCCCGTTCCATGAATCCGCCCACGCGCTTATCAGCTGGAAATTGGGCGATTCCACCGCCAAGGATATGGGCCGCCTGTCCATGAATCCGCTGCGCCACTTTGACCCGCTGGGCGCTTTGTGCATGATTGCGGCCGGGGTCGGGTGGGCAAAGCCGGTTGGCATCAACCCCACGCGCTTCAAAAATCCCAAACGGGGGATGGCTGTTTCCGCCGCGGCGGGGCCGCTCTCCAACTTTTTGCTGGCCTATGCGGCCATGCTGCTCTATAAAGTGGTATATTATGCCTGCGGCGGCGCGGCGCCCCAGCTGGTGCTGGATTTCCTTTATGTTCTGATCAGCATGAACATCAGCCTTGGCGTGTTCAACCTGATCCCTGTACCGCCGTTTGACGGCAGCCGCATTGTGTTGCTGTTTTTGCCGCAAAAACTGTATTTTCAGGCCATGCGGTATGAAAAATATATCATGGGCGTTGTGCTGCTTCTGGTGTTCTTTGGCCTGCTCAACACCCCGCTCAATCTCTGCGTAAACGCGGCGTGGCGTTTGCTGCTGAACCTGACCGGCTTTGTGGAACTGCTGTTCGGCATTGCCTGATGGCACACCTCAATTTAAGTAAGGAACGATATCCGCTGTTTTATGGAAACACTTACCTTTAAGCTACAGGAAGATAATTTTGAAGGTCCGCTGGATTTGCTGCTCTATCTGGTTGGCAAAAATAAAATGAACCTCTATGATATCAATATCATGGAACTCATTGAGCAATATACTGCCGCCATCCAGACCATGCAGGCCGATAAGCTGGAAGTCTCCAGCGAATTCATTGATATGGCCGCGCACCTGGTTCAGATGAAAAGTGCCCTGTTGCTGCCACGCAGCCCTGAAGCGGAACGCATGAAAGCGGAGCTGACCGGCCGTCTGATCGAGTACAGCACCTGCAAGCAGGTGGCGGCGGAGTTGGGCAGCCGTGCGCGGGATTTGTACACCGCGGTGCGCCAGCCCCAAAAACCGGAAGGCCCGGCGGAATATTCCCGCAAACAGGATCCCGACCGGCTGGTGCAGGCGTGGTTCAGCCTGATGGGCCGCAGCCAGCGCCGCAAAAAGCCCACCCAGGAGCGGTTTGAACCGTTGGTCACCGCGCCGTTCGTATCGGTGGCAAGCCGTGTGGCCCACATGCTGCGCGGTATGCTGAAAGGTACGCTGTGCCGCATGGGCCAGCTGTTCAGCCCGCAGGAAAGCCGCAGCACCAATGTGGCAACGTTCCTGGCGCTGCTGGAATTGATCCGCGCCGGGCGTGTGCGGCTGGATGAAACCGGAACCCTGACGATGGACCGCGCCCGCCGCCCGCGCAACAAACAAAACCAACCCACAGGAAAGGAGGCCGCAGCCGATGCCGATCACACAGCGCAATAAAATTGGCATGCTGGAAGCCATGCTGTTTGCCAACGCCGAACCGGTGGAAACCGACCGCCTGGCCGAAGCCATGCGCGCCGACCCGGCAGAGGTGCTGACCCTGCTGGAAAAGCTGCAAAAGCGCTATGATGAAACCGAAAGCGGCCTGATGCTGCTGCATTTTGACGGCGACCGCTGGCAGATGGCGACCCGCCCGTATTATGGCGAGGTGGTCAAGCGCATTTTGGATACCCGCCGCAACGCGCCGCTTTCGCCCGCTGCGCTGGAAGTTCTGGCTATTATCGCCTATAACCAGCCGGTCAGCCGCAGCTTCATCGAGCAGGTGCGCGGCGTAGATTCCTCTTCCACCGTGTCCAAGCTGATGGAACGCGGACTGATTGAGGAAGCTGGCCGCCTGGATCTGCCCGGCAAGCCGGTGGCGTTCCGGGTGACGGATACCTTTTTGCGGGTGTTCGGCCTTGGCAGTCTGGCCGACCTGCCCCCGCTGCATGACGACCCCCAGAAAGAAGAAGAACTGCCGGTGCAGCAAACCCTGGAGGAACTGCAATGAGCGCCGTGTTGGCGGTTGTGCTGATGGTGCTAAAAATAATCGGCATGATTTTGCTGGCACTGCTTTTGCTTTTGCTGTTGGCGCTGCTGCTGCCTGCGGGCATTCACTTCCGTTGGAGCCATATCGGCGGCCTGCGTTTACAGCTGTGTTACGGCCCGCTGCACTTTACCCTGTACCCGCGCAAAGCGGATGAAGAGGAAAAAAAGGCAGAACCGAAGGCAGAAACAAAGCAGGGGAACACGCCCAAAACCGAGCCGACTTCCGCCGCACCGCCCAAGCCAACCCCGCCGCCTGCAAAAGCGGAACTGCCCGCACAACCTACAATGGAAAAGCAGACGGAACCCACGGAAGCAAAGCCCGCAAAAGCGCAGGAAGAACCCCAAAAAGCAGAACCGGCCCCGCCCGCTGAAAAGGAACAGGGAAAACCAAAAGCACCGGAAACATCCCCGCAGCCGGAACAGGCAGTACCAAAACCAAAAGCTAAATCTGCCCCGGCAGCGGAAACACCTGCCGCGGAACCACAGCCGGAAGAAGATACCGGCCTTGTGGACCGCATCAAAGCGGCAGTCAGGGCAGACCCCGTTGGCTATGTGCGGCACCTGTTCAGCGTGCTGCGCGCCAGTGTGGGGCCGCTGCTGCGCGGCTTCCGCGTCAGCAAGCTGAATGTGATCTGGACGATAACAGGGGAGACCGCCGCAGAAACGGCCATCCTGTACGGCCAGACGCTGACCACCCTCAACACCATCCTGGCAATCGCACAGGACCACATTAAAATACAGGCGGATCAACTCTGGCTGGAGGCTGATTACACCGGCAGCGCCAAACAGCAGCGTGTGGTTTCGCTCAAACTGCTGTTCTGCCCGCTGCTGGCACTGGTTACAGTGGTGTGCTTTGTGTGGCATGCCAGGCATGACCCGCAGCTGCTGCCCCCAAAACATCCCAAATACAATACACCTGAAACAGAACAGGGAGGTAATTTATAATGGCAGAACATCCGATTGAAGGCATGATGGGCGTTACCATGGAAAAAATCCGCCAACTGGTGGATGCCAATACCATCATTGGCGAACCGATCACGGTGGATGGAGCAACCATCATCCCCATTTCCCGCGTTACCTTTGGCTTTGCCTCCGGCGGCTCTGATGTTGGCGCAAAAACCAACAAGCAGATGTTTGGCGGCGGCACCGGCGCGGGCGTTTCCATTGCGCCCATCGCGTTTTTGGTGATCAGCGGCGGCAATGTGCGCACCATCCAGCTGGTGGAACATGTCAGCCCGGTGGACAGCGCTATCAACGCTCTGCCGGACCTTGTGGACCGCATCAGCGCCCTAATCAAAAAGGACAAGCCCGAAACCCCGCAGGAATAAGCGGACAGATTTCATTTTTCCCCAACCGGAACCCGGCCCAAAGCGGGCTGTTCAACTGAAATGCCGGGAGGACATTATCATATAAGCAAATCCACCCGGCGGGTATTACTCTGATATTGGAAAGGAACACCATGGCAGAACAACGGATTCAAAAAGTACTCTCGGACCAGGGCGTGTGCTCCCGCCGCGCTGCAGAAAAATTGATTGATGAAGGCCGCGTCAAGGTCAACGGCCACCCGGTCACGCTGGGGGATAAGATGGACCCCGACTTTGATAAAGTCAGCATTGACGGCAAAAGCGTGCGCATTGTGCGCAAGCGCCAGTATACCTATCTGATGCTGAACAAGCCCCGCGGCTATATTACCACTGCATCGGACGAACGCGGCCGCAAGACCGTTATGGATCTGCTCACCGGCGTGGACCGCCGTGTGTATCCCATCGGCCGTCTGGATAAAGACAGCGAAGGCTTGCTGCTGCTGACGGATGACGGTGCACTGGGACATGCGCTCACCTCGCCCAAGCACGCGGTAGATAAAGTCTATCGGGCGCAGACGGAGGGTGCATTAGGCGATACCGATGTACAGGCATTTGCGCAGGGTATCACACTGCGCGACGGCACGCGCTGCCGGCCGGCAAAGCTGGAAATCTGCGAAGCGCGCGAAGGGTACGCCGAGGTTTTGGTAACGGTTCATGAAGGCAAGTATCATCAGGTGCGGCGCATGCTGGCATCCCGCGGTGCGCCGGTCAAGACGCTGGAACGCTTGTCGGAAGGCCCGCTCAAACTGGATGCGGCACTGCAGCCGGGACAGTGGAGAGAACTGACGCAGGAGGAAATTGAACAGTTGCTCGCCTGTCAGGCGGGAAAAGACGGCTGAGAAAAAGCAATCACGTTACATAGGGAAAAGTCGACAAAATAAAGTCAAAATTTTTGTACAAATTTCTGTCGATTTGTGATATAATAAAAAAAGTGAACGATAGGACAGCGTTTTGCTGTCAATATGATTGGTGATGGTTTTGCTCCCGCGGATAAAAACAGCTGCTGACAAGTGCAGGATTTCAGCAGAATATGCGGGTACAGAAAACAATTTCGTTGAAGAAGGGTGAAGTATGATGGCATCAAGAATGTTTCAGTCTATAATTTTACAGATGAAAGATGCGGTTGACCGCACAATCGGCATTATCAATGCCAGCGGCGCAGTCGTGGCCTGTACCGACCTCAAACGGATCGGTGAGATGCGCGAGGACGCAGCAGCTGAGCTGTCCTATGTCGGTGACATGATTCGCTTTGGCGGATATACTTATCGTCCGGTTGCAGATCGTTCGACTCGTTTTGAGTACGCAGTGTTTGTACACGGCGAAGACGAAAACGCCCGCAGCATCTGCTCGATGGCAGCGATTGCCGTCAGCAACATCAAGACGCTGTACGACGAAAAGCACGACAAGGCTACATTTATCAAGAACATCATTCTCGATAATATCCTGCCGGGAGATATTTATATTAAGTCCCGCGAGCTGCATTTTGAGGGAGACACCACCCGCGCCGTATTCCTGGTTCGTCAGGAAGAGCATGCGGACGTCGCTGCACTGGACGTCATTCAGGGCCTGTTCCCGGATAAGCAGCACGACTTTGTCCTGCACATCAATGAAAATGATATCGTTCTTGTCAAGGAAGTAAAACCGACCATCGACGACAAGGAACTCATGAAGATTGCCAAGGGCATCGAGGAGACCTTGGAGAATGAACTGCAGATTAAGTGCCTGATCGGTATCGGTACCGTTTGCAGCCAGCTCAAGGACGTTGCAAAATCCTTCAAGGAAGCACAGACTGCGCTGGAAGTCGGCGTCGTATTCGACAACGAGCAGAACATTGTCAATTATGACACGCTGGGCTTGGCGCGTCTGATTTATCAGCTGCCGACGACCCTGTGCGAGATGTTCCTGAACGAAATCTTTAAGAAGGGTTCGATTGATGCACTGGATCAGGAGACCCTGTTCACCATCCAGAAGTTCTTTGAAAACAACCTGAACGTGTCTGAGACCTCTCGTAAGCTGTTTGTACACAGAAACACGCTGGTTTACCGTTTGGAGAAAATTAAAAAGCTGACGGGCTTGGATCTGCGTGAATTTGACCATGCGATTGTATTTAAGGTTGCGCTGATGGTACGTAAGTACTTGGCTTCTCGTGAGGCTGGACGCCTGTAATCTTGTAATCGAGGTGAAATTTTTTGATTAAACCAACGACTGCAAAACGTATTATGGCGGTTATCGCGCTGATTTTGGTCGTATTGATGCTGCTCAGCTCGGTTTCCGTTCTGTTTTGAGGGCGCACAAAATTTGATATTTTTGTGAACACAGCAAAAAATAGTTGCCGCAGGCTTTGTCCTGCGGTATTCTTTTTATAGAGATGATTTCATACGAAAGGAAGCGAGAGCGATTTGAAACGCATGGTATCGCTGCGTCGGGCAGTGGCTGCCGGCGCGGCGGCAACGATTGCGGGCGGACTGGTCACCGGCGTGGTTGTGTATCACGCCGTGCATCCGAGCGGACAGGCTGGAGAAATCTATGATGTTCTGCGGCAGGCGGACAGCATCAGCCAGAAATACTTCGTCGGCGAGGATTACGACACGGATGACCTCATCAACGGCGCACTGACAGGATATGCACAAGGTCTCGGTGACCGCTGGACAAGTTATATGACGCCGGAATATTATCAGAGCTATCGGGAATCTTCGGCAGATTCCACCGTGGGCATCGGCGTGACCGTCAGCTATCTGGAAAATGACGATGGCACACATTATTTATATGTAAACACGGTGGCGACCGATTCTCCGGCACAAAAGGCGGGCATTGGCTGCTACGATAAAATTACAGCCATCAACGGCAAGCACATAGACGATTTTGGCAGCTATGACAAGGCGGTTGCCGCAGTCCGCGGCAAGGCGGGCGGCGTTGTGCAGCTGGGCATTCACCAATATGCAACGAATCAGGATGTCACGCTGTCTGTAACGCGCGCGGAATATGAGCAAATTCATGTGACATCGCGTATGCTGGACAATCAGATTGGATACATTCGGATTGAGAAGTTTGCAGACAATACCGATGAGCAGTTTGATGCCGCTGTCAAAGAAATGCAGAAGCAGGGCGCAGCCAGCTTGCTGTTTGACCTGCGCAACAATCCGGGCGGACAGCTGACGGCACTGGTCAATTGTCTGGATAGGCTGCTGCCGGAGGGAAAAATTATTTCGCTCAAAGACAAAGCGGGAAAGACCGAAGAATATACATCGGATGCAAACGCGGTGGATTTGCCGATGGCGGTGCTCGTCAATGCGGATTCGTACAGCGCGGCGGAGTTTTTCGCGGCTGCGCTGCAGGAATACGGCAAGGCAACGATTGTCGGAGAAAAGACCGTCGGCAAGGGATACTCCCAGCAGGGCTTTGAGCTGTCCAACGGCGGCTGCCTGAACATCTCGACGCACTGTTACTACACGCCGAAGGGCGTCAGCTTGATTGGAAAAGGCGTGACGCCGGACAAGCAAGCAGATCTGAGCGACGAGAAAAAAGAGCACTTCTATGTGCTGCGGGATAGCGAAGATGACCAGCTGCAAGCGGCAATTTCTGTGCTGAAAAAGTGAAAATCGGTACAACACGTGCTTGACATCATACGATGGGATTTATATAATGAATAACAAGGCACGTTTGCATAAACGATATCTGATGAAAAATCTGTAATAGATCGAGGGGAAATGTTCCATGAAACAAGAGTATAGAATGACACAGGAAAGCCTGGATAAGCTGAAGGAAGAGCAGGAGTACCTCAGCACCGTCCGCATGCGCGAAATCACCGCGCAGATTAAGGAAGCCCTTTCTTTCGGCGACCTTTCCGAGAACGCAGAGTATCATGCAGCAAAGGATGAGCAGGGCAAGGTAAACTCCCGCATTCTGGAGCTGGAGACCATGATCTCCAAGGCTGTTATCATCGCAGCAGATGAGTACGCAGCAGACGAGGTATCTCCGGGATGCACCTTCAAGATCGAGGATCTGGAGTTTGGCGACGAAGAGCAGTACCGCATTGTCGGCTCGCAGGAAGCAGACCCGATGGCTGGTCTGATTTCTGACGAATCTCCGGTAGGCAAGGCTGTTCTGGGTCACAAGGTCGGCGAGGTTGTCGAGGTAGAAGCGCCGAACGACAGCGTGGTAAAGTTCCGCATCACCGACATCCAGAAGTAAACAAGAACCAACAACAGGCTGTCTGCCACGCCGGAACGGATGGCGGACAGTCCTTTTGCATTATAATTAGGAGGAAAAACATGGATCAGAACGCAGCTGCTGAACAGAGCAAGCCGAAGAACGCAAAGCCGGTTCGCTCGGAATCCGAAGAGTATGAGATCCGCACCGCAAAACTGCAGGCAATGCAGGAGGAGGGCAAGGATCCGTTTACGGAAGTTCGGTTTGACCGCACCAACTATACCACGGACATCACCGAGAACTTCGAGGAGATGGAAGGCAAAATCGTCCGTCTGGCAGGCCGTATGATGAGCAAGCGCATCATGGGCAAGCTGACCTTCTCGGACATCACCGACCGGTATGGCCGCATCCAGTTGTGCGTCAAGCGCGATCTGCTGGGTACCGAGGAGTACAAGCAGTTTAAGAAGTATGACATTGGCGATATCATCGGCATCGAGGGCGAAGTATTCCGCACCCAGAAGGGCGAAATTTCCGTTCGCGTGGACAAGCTCCAGCTGTTGTCGAAGTCCCTGCGCCCGCTGCCGGAAAAGTGGCACGGTCTGAAGGACACCGACATTCGCTATCGCCGCCGTTACGTGGATTTGATTGTCAATCCGGAAGTGCGCCGCACCTTTGAGAATCGCTCGAAGATCGTTCGCGAAATCCGCAACTTCTGTGACAGCCAGGGCTTTATGGAAGTAGAGACACCGTGTCTGAACACGATTCCGGGCGGTGCTGCTGCGCGTCCGTTTATCACGCATCACAACGCGCTGGACATCGACATGTACATGCGCATTGCGACCGAGCTGCATTTGAAGCGACTGATTGTCGGCGGCATGGAGCGTGTCTATGAGATCGGTCGTATCTTCCGCAACGAAGGCATGGACACCAGACACAATCCGGAGTTCACCACCATTGAGATTTATCAGGCATATACCGACTATAACGGCATGATGGATTTGACCGAGAACATGGTCATCCACTGCTGCGAGAAGGTTCTGGGCACGACCAAGGTGATGTATCAGGGCACCGAGCTGGACTTCTCCAAGGGCTGGAAGCGCATGACCATGGCAGAGGCTGTCAAGCAGTACTCCGGCATGGACTTCATGGCAATGGACGGCGAGCAGGCTCTGGAGGCTTGCAAGAAGGCCGGCTACGAAATCGACAAGAACAAGGAGAGCTGGGGCGATTTGCTCGCTATGGTTTACGATGCAACCGTAGAAGAAAATCTGATCCAGCCGACCTTTATCACGGATTATCCGGTAGAAATTTCTCCGCTGGCAAAGCGCAAGGCATCTGACCCGCGCCTGACCGAGCGCTTCGAGTGCTTTGTATACGGCCGCGAGCTGTGCAATGCATTCTCCGAGCTGAATGATCCGGTTGACCAGAGAGGCCGCTTCGAGCGTCAGGTAGAGCTGCGCAATGCAGGTGATGACGAAGCGAACATGATGGACGAAGACTTCCTGCGCGCTCTGGAATATGGTATGCCGCCAACGGGCGGCATGGGCATGGGCATTGACCGTCTGGTTATGTTCCTGACCGACAGCGCATCCATTCGCGATGTCCTGCTGTTCCCGACCATGAAGCCGCTGGACTAATGGAATACGGAAAGCCTGAGGAGCTGCCAGTCTGCTGCTCAGGCTTTTGCCATATTACATAAAGAGGCATATCATGCAAAATATTTTTTCGATGCAACGGGGTCATCGACGGGCTGCACGCCCCGGACGCACCATTTTACTTGGTTTTCTATTTGTCATCCTGTTCGGTGCCTGCCTGCTGCATCTCCCAATTGCGGCGCGGGATCACAGCGTGACAGCGTTTGTTGACTGCTTGTTTACTGCGACAAGCGCAACCTGTGTGACGGGGCTTGTTGTGGTAGATACGTGGCAGCACTGGACGGTATTCGGACAGATTGTTGTTTTAGGTTTGATTCAAATCGGCGGCTTGGGCGTTATGTCGGTGACGGCATTGGTGTCCTTCTTTATGGGACGGACGATTACCGTGCGGGAACGATTGGAAATGTCTGCGTCGCTCAGTCTGGACGATATATCGGGAATTGTCCGCTTGATGCGGGAAGTGATGCTGTTTACGGCCGCAATAGAATTGGCGGGAACCGCTTTGCTTTCCATTCGGTTTATTCCGCAGTTTGGTATTGCAGAAGGCTTGTGGAAGGCGTTCTTTCACGCGGTCTCTGCGTTTTGCAATGCAGGTTTTGATTTGATGGGACAGAGAGAGGCATTCTCTAATTTGAGCGACTATGCGCAAGACCCGCTCGTCAATCTCGTGATTATTGCATTGATTGTCATGGGCGGATTGGGTTTTCTCGTCTGGCACGATTTGCGCGCCAACCGCAAATGGAATCGCCTGTCCGTACACACGCGGTTGGTACTGATTATGACGGCATTGCTCTTGATTGGCGGTACCTTGGCAATATTTGTACTGGAATACAGCAATCCGCAGACATTGGGGAATATGCCGGTCGGAAATCGTGTGCTGGCATCGCTGTTTCAGGCAACAACCTGCCGAACTGCCGGATTTAATACCATTGATCAGGGGGCGCTGCGCAGCGGTACCGCTGTCATCTGTATTTTGCTGATGTTTGTCGGCGGATCCTCGGGTTCCACGGCGGGCGGCATCAAGACGACTTCTGTTGCGGTGCTGATATTGGCGGCGTGGAGCGTGCTGCGCAGCAGACGGGATATCACCGTCTTTCACAGACGGATTGAAGAACGATTGGTTCTGCAGGCCGTCGCGTTGGTGATGGCTGCCTTGGGCTTGATTTTGATGGGAAACTTTATCTTGTACACAGCGGATAATGTCTCTGTGGAGCGCGCCTTGTATGAGACGGTTTCCGCGTTCAGCACAACAGGACTGTCGGAAAATTTGACACCGACGTTGGGTGTAGTATCCAAATGCTGGTTGATTTTGGAAATGTATTTGGGACGCATCAGCATTCTGACATTGGGAGCCGCTGTGTTTACGCGGCGCATCTTTGAGCCGAAAATCCGGTATCCGGAAAGCAAAGTCATCGTAGGATAAGGAGTTCACATGAAATCATTTGTTGTCATTGGTTTGGGTAGATTTGGAACCGCTGTGGCGGAAGAATTGTATGCGCTGGGACATGAGGTGCTGGCTATTGACCGAGAGGAAGGCTGCGCACAGCGTGTGTCAGAGATAGTTACCCATACAATTATTGCCGATGCCAAAGACGAATCCGTGCTGCAGTCTATTGGAGTGCGCAATTTTGACGGTGTGATTATCTGTATGACGGATATTGAGGACAGCGTGATGATTGCTCTGATGCTCAAAGATATGGGAGCGAAGTATATCATTGCGAAATCGAAGTCAAAGCAGCACTCACGGATGCTGGAGCTGATCGGCGTGGATCGCATCGTTTTTCCGGAGCAGGATATGGGCGTGCGGCTGGCACAGACGATTTCGTCCCGCCGCGCGCTGGATTTCATCGAACTGTCGCCAGATTATGCTATCGTGGAATTGCCGCTGCCGAATGTATGGCAGGATAAGACGCTGGCGGAAATTGGAGTGAGAAAACAGTTTGGAATCAATGTACTGGCGGTTCGCCGCGGGGAAAAGGAAATCCAAGTTTCTCCGCAAGCGGAATTTTTGCTGAAACATAAAGATGTTTTGATTGTTGTAGGAAAAAATCAAAATATTCGGAAATTGGAGAAACTGCCATGAGTATACGAATAGAAAGCCGTGAAAATTCTTTGGTCAAGCGGCTTGTTCGTCTGTCCAATGACCGAAAGTTCCGAAAAGAGATGCAGGAAATGGTCTGCGAAGGCGAAAAAATGCTGGGAGAAGCGCTGTCCAGCGGCATGGACATCCATGATATTCTCGTTGCAGAGGATGCAGAATTGGACACAGAGCTGCTGCGGCAGGCGGAAGGACAGGGCGCAAAGCTGTATATCTGCCCGTCCAGCCTGCTGAGCAAGGTGTCCAACGTCAAAACGCCGCAGGGCGTGGTGTTTTCCTGCGAGAGACCGGTGGCAGAGCTGCGCGTTTTGCAGGACGCCAAGCGTCTGATGGTGCTGGAGGGCTTGCAGGACCCAGGGAATCTGGGAACCATTATCCGCACGGCGGATGCATTTGCCTTGGACGGCATCATTTTGTGCGAGGGGTGCGTCGACCCGACCTCTCCGAAAGTCGTTCGCGCGACGATGGGCGCGGCGTTCCGCATGCCAATTGCGGCGGCGTCGTTGGAACAAACTGTGGCATTTTTGCGTGAGCAGAATATGCCGCTGTATGCAGCGGCACTCAGCGAGAGCAGTGTGCCGTTGACGCATGTTGATTTGACCCGCGCCGCTGTCATGATTGGAAATGAGGGACGCGGCATTACAAAAAAAGCGGCTGCTCTGTGCACCCAGCAGATCATCATTCCGATGGACGGCCGTGCAGAGTCGCTCAATGCATCGGTTGCTGCATCAATTATCATGTATGAGATGAGCAGAAAGGTCTGATGGCTGATGACGAATGGGATCTATTGGCTGTGGCTGGCAA
>ENA-OPDA01001893-OPDA01001893.1-human-gut-metagenome-genome-assembly--contig:-NODE-1893-length-13109-cov-3.965298_pt1 | contig 13109 bp, 9 predicted proteins | sample MGYA00241253_ERZ501486 | MGnify/ENA primary metagenome ERZ501486 (study PRJEB25962, sample SAMEA2042510) | human gut metagenome | biome: human gut; feature: human-associated habitat; material: faeces... | reverse complement strand
CCAGCGACACGAGGATTTTCAGTCCTCTGCTCTACCAACTGAGCTATCTGGGCATTTGGTCTGTGAACTGTTGTGTATCACAGGCCTTATAATAGCATATTGATTGTTTGAATGCAAGTAATTTTTATGATTTTTGCGAAAAAAGAGAAAATTATAACAAAAATTTATTTTATCTTGCCATAAGGTAGATTTTTTCCATATCTCTCATATTGAGCTGTTTAAAGACTCCAATGGTGCGAGTGTCCTCAAAACTGCATTTGAATGCAAGATCATGAATTTGCTGATCTGTGAGATCCAGACCCAGTTCATGTAAACTGGTGGGCATTTCTACAGACCGGAAGAAATTTTCCATTGCTTCAATTCCTGCAAGGGCTGTTTCTTTATAATCAGTTCCACATGGAATGTCAAATACATTGGTGGCAAACTGAGCAAAACGTTCAGGGTTCACCTCGTAGACGTATCGTGCCCAGCTTCCCCAGATAGCTGCCAGACCTGCTCCGTGAGTTACATTGTAGACACCTCCCAGTTCATGTTCAAGCTGGTGGCATGCCCAGTCACCACCACCTGTACCGCATCCGGTCAGACCGTTGTGGGAAAGGCTTCCTGCCCACATAATTTCTGCCCTGGCGCTGTAATTGTCTGGTTCTTTCATAAGAATACGGGCATTGTAAATGACTGTCTGCATCAGAGCTTCGCTGATACTGTCTGTAATCTCCATAGTTTCAATATTTACAAAATATCGCTCCATGGTGTGCATGAGGATATCTACACATCCGCTTTCTGTCTGATACTGTGGGAGTGTGTAGGTGAGACGTGGATTTAAGATGGCAAATTTCGGCCTGCAGTAATCTGTCTTTGCACATCCACGTTTTTCTTTTGTTTCTTCATTTGTGATAACACTGGAACTGCTCATTTCACTTCCGGAAGCTGCAATTGTAAGGATGACACCAATGGGCAGACAGCCGGTTGGAACAGCTTTTTTCAGACAGAAATCCCAGACATCATTGTTCGGATTGGCAACGCCATAGCCGATGGCTTTGGAAGAGTCAATAACACTTCCTCCTCCTACAGCAAGGATAAAGTCTACATGTTCTTTTTGGCATAATTCGATTCCCTCGCGGACTTTGGAAAGAAGTGGATTAGGAATAACACCACCCAGGGTGATGTATTCAAGACCTTCTTCTTTCAGATTAGAAGTGATCTCATCAATCAGTCCGGAACGGACAGCACTCTGACCTCCATAATGGATCAGAACTTTTTTTGCTCCATACTTCTTCAGCAGGGAACCTGCCTGAAGGTGGGTATCTTTGCCAAAGAGAACCTGTGTTGGTGTATAATATTCAAAATTTCTCATAATATGTAAACGACCTCCTATAGATTGAAAGGTTAACTGAATCAGGTAAGTCCTCTGCTTTAATTGTAAAATGTAATGAGCAGTAGGTGGGACTTCCTTTTTATATTAAAGCAAATAATGGAAAAATAGTCAAAAAATAATAAAAAAATTAAAATTTGAAAGTAATTTTTGCTGGTTCTCAGAAGACATTTTTGGAAAGATTCCAGTACAGATATCTATAATTTTCTGCACACAGAAAACGGAAAGACAGAAATTTATAGATTTTGGACAGAATATTTTATGGGCATTATGTGAATGGAATGCTATGATAAATACACTTAAATATACAAAGTGAATAAAAAAGGAGGAAACAAGAAATGAAAAAAAGAATGTACAAGATTATGGCACTTGCCATGACAGCAGCTATGGTGGTACCGATGGCAGCGCAGACAACTGCATTTGCAGCTGACGACAAAGAAATTACTTACTGGAATATCGCGGTAGAGAGCCCGGACAAAGATATTGTTACTGCAGCAGTAGACAAGTTTAACAAAGAAACAGAGTCAGGCTATACTGTAAATCAGGTAGCTATCCAGAACGATACATACAAGGAAAAACTTGTTATCGCGATGAGCTCCGGTGAGTGTCCTGATATGTACTCAAGCTGGTCCGGTGGTCCGATGTATGAATATATTGATTCCGGATTTGCTCAGCCGATTGATGATCTTCTTGATCAGTCCGATGTTAAAGATAAACTTCTGGATGCAGCTATTGAACAGGGAAGCTACAACGGACATGTATATGCAATCCCATATCTGAATGTTTCTCTGGCAGGTATCTTCTACAACAAAGATATGTTTAAACAGTACGGACTTGAAGAACCGAAGACATTAGCTGATCTGGAAAATATCTGTGCAACATTAAAAGAAAACGGAATTACACCTTTTGCACTTGCTAATGCTTCCAAATGGACAGGTTCCATGTACTTCATGTCTCTGGCAGCACGTTATGGCGGACTGGAACCATTCCAGAATGCAGTTGCAGGAACCGGTAAATTCACAGATGACTGCTTCATCAAAGCAGGTGAGAAGATTCAGGAGTGGGTTAAAAACGGATACTTCCCGGATGGCGTAAACTCCTTAAGCGAAGATGACGGACAGGCAAAACAGTTAATGTATCAGGAGACAGCAGGTATGCTTCTCTGTGGCTCATGGTATACAGGAACATTCCAGACTGACAGTGAGGAATTCTATCAGAAGATCGGCTGGTTCCCATTCCCTGCAATTGATGATTCCGATGCTGATCCTACAATCCAGATCGGTACTGTAGGTGATCAGTTCATTTCCTTCAACTGTGAAGGTGATAAACTTGCAGCAGCATTTGAATGTGCAACAGATCATTTATCTGATGAAGTTGCAGACATTACATACTCTAACAACAAGATTGTTCCTGTAAAAGATGCAGGAGACCACATCAAAGACCCTGTTGTAAAGGAAATTTTTGATGCAGCTCAGGAAGCATCTTCTATCCAGTTGTGGTATGACCAGTATCTGCCAACATCTGTTGCAACTGCACATCTTGATGGCTTACAGGAAGTATTTGGTCTGACAAAGACTCCTCAGGAAGCACAGGAAGAAATGCAGAAAGCAATGGACGAATATTTAAGTACCAAATCTGATTCCGGCGCAGCAGATGATACTGCAGAAGAAGCTACAGATGATGCAGCAGCAGATGATGCTGAATAATCTTTAAAGGAAAGCAGGCATTCATTCTGACCTGAGTAAGGGTAGAAAAGAAGGGTTCTGCACATGCTGAAAGTGCAGAACCCTTTATCTTGAAAAACAATATGTGAGTACACAGAGCGTGCTTGAAAAATCATTTCAATGTCAAATTACATATCAGACAGCATGTCAGAAAATATATAAAAACCATCTCAGAAATATATCTCTAACATATTCCGAAAGCATTTTTCAAACATACTCTGGCATACGTTAGGTCAGATGATCAAATCTCAGAAAGTATTAAAAAGGAGGCACCAAAATGAATGAAAAAGGGATATCTCTGGTTCAGTTAAGACAGAGAAAAACACGTCAGACAGCAGCACTTTTTCTGGCACCTGTTATCATTTTATTAGTAGTATTTATCGCGTATCCGATTATTGATACATTTATTACAAGCGGATACCAGTGGAATGGTATTTCCGCAGACAAGAAGATGGTAGGACTTGCAAACTGGGCAAAACTGATCAAAGATACAAAATTCTGGATAGCATTTAAGAACAACGTTATTATCATGATCCTATCTATCATTATCCAGATTCCGTTAGGACTTGCAATGGCAACATTCCTTGACTTTGGCGGTAAGAAACTTACAATTTTCAAGGTTATCTGGTTTATTCCAATGCTTATGTCTTCTGTTGCAATTGGTTTCCTTTTCACATACGCACTTGCAACAAACGGAGGTATTGTCAGCACAATTTCCGGATGGTTCGGAGGGGGCAACATTGACCTTCTTGGTAATCCAAAATTAGCATTGCTCACAGTTATTCTTATCATTGCATGGCAGTTTACACCATTCTACATGGTTTACTTTATGGCTGGTTATACAAACATCCCATATGATGTATTTGAAGCAGCAAGAATCGATGGTGCTACAAGAGGACAGTATTTCTGGAAGATTGCACTTCCACTTCTTATTCCGTCAATTAAGAGTGCAGCTATCCTTTCAATGGTTGGATCTCTGAAATACTTCGATCTGATCTATGTTATGACAGGTGGCGGTCCTGGTACTGCTACAGAGCTGATGGCAACCTATATGTACAAAGAATCATTCAAGAACTTTAACATGGGTTATGGCTCAGCCATTGCAGGAGGTATGTTTATCCTGATTACAATGGTATCTATGATTACTATGAAACTTATAAACGGAAAACAGGAGGATTAAGGGATGGACAGCTATAAGAAAAGTAGAAGAAAAAGCATCATAGCCTGGGTCATTGCTTTTGTTCTTGCTATCGGTGCAGCAATTGTATCATTTACACCTTTTATATTCATGGTGCTGAACTCATTCAAAGAGAAATTTGAGATGCTTACCAAGGGTGTATTCCAGCTTCCTGATAAACTGAACTGGTCCAATTACACTGAGGTACTTACAGGAGGGTTTGCAAATTACTTCAAGAACAGTGTGATCGTTCTTGCAATCTCCCTGATCCTGCTGCTGTTTATTTCAGCATGCGCTTCTTATCCTCTGGCAAGATTTAAGTTTAAAATGGCACAGCCGATTTATGCGATTATTGTAGCCTGTATGTCTATTCCTGTACATATTACATTGATCCCTGTATTCAAAATGTCAAAGTCAACAGGACTTTATGATACAATCTGGTCACTGATCGGACCGTATGTCGCATTCGCAGTTCCGATTTCCGTATTTATCCTGACCAGCTTTATGAAAGAGATTCCGAGAGAAATCGAAGAATCTGCTGAAATTGACGGATGTGGAAAGATTCAGATGTTCTTCTCCATGATCCTGCCGCTTTCCAAACCCGGAATGGCGACACTGGCAATTTACAATGGTGTAAATATGTGGAATGAATTCTCATTTGTAAATACACTGACACAGTCTGCCCAGAATCGTACCCTGCCGTTGGCAATCTGGGAATTTCAGGGACAGTATTCTATGAATACACCAATGATCATGGCGGTTCTTACATTAACACTTTTACCAATGGTTATCATGTTTATTATTTTCCAGGATAAACTGGTAAAAGGTATGACTGCAGGTGCTGTAAAGGGTTGATTCTTTCTGCGAAATCTGTTGTATCCATTTACCATTGAACATGGTATGATATTGGGGAGGTAAAATCCCCCCCCTGATCATGTGGGTATATGTGAAATTATGTGACAGATGAGGAAAGACAACATGAACAAATGGAAAACAAAATTCAGCTACTGGAAATTTGATAAAAAAATACTTTTACTTGTGACCGTCAGTATTCTTATTGTAACGCTGACGGTTGCAGGTGTTTCTCTGACTTTTTCTATAGCATCGATGAAAGAGCAGTCTGTAGAACTTCTGCAGATGCAGAATAATACAGTTGCGGAATCTTTTAAGGGATCAATGGATTCATATAAAGAAATCGTATTGGGTACGATCATGGATGATTCTGTGCAGAATTACTGCAGGCAGGTGCAGAAAAATGAGCTGAAGACAGCAGACATTGATGCAGTTTACAGCAAGCTGGAGAATCTGAATAATATGTATGAGAGTCTGAACTTTGCTGCCATTGTCAGTTCGGATTATAAAAGTTACTACTACAGAGGAAAGGGTTCTTTATCAGTTACGCAGTTTGAAGAAGTGTATCCCCAGGCATATGAGAGAAGCAAATATGCGCAGAAAGGAACGCTGAAAGTTTCCTATAATAACGATTATTATAACGATTATTATAAAGGGAACAGATATACATTGAGTCTGTATTATCCATTATATGATACCAGAAAAGTATCTGATGCAAGAGGGCTTCTGTGCATGAATTTCGATGATCCGGCAGTACAGAGGATGCTGGCTGTAGGAGATTCTTCAGCAGAAACAAGAGTAGTTGACACAGGTGGAATGATACTGCTTTCGAATGATAAAGAGGAGACAGGCCGTTACGTAAATTATATAGATGAGATGGAAAAAGGGATACAGATATTTACAAAGAATGGGAATATGTATGTATGCCAGAAGATTAAGAACTGGAATTATTATGTAGTCAGTTCGATTTCTTTTTATAAACTGATGGAATCAGGATTCCATATAATGGTTGTTGTGATTCTGGTTCTGATCATAGTGCTGATCATAGTAAGCATTATTATAAGAGCACTGGTCAGGAAAATGTATCAGCCCCTTAATAAGGTAGTATCTAAGATGGATTATGTTGCAACAGGTTCCCTGAGAACAAGAATCAATGTTGACAATATGGGCGAGGATTTTGCCAAGCTTGCAATTGGTTTTAACTCTATGATGGATGAAATCGAGGTGTTGATGGAACAGGTAAAACTGGAACAGCATCAGCTGGAGCAGATCCGTTTTAATGCCCTTCAGTCGCAGATCCAGCCACATTTTCTTTATAATACACTGGAATGTATCCACTGGCAGGCGATTGCCGAAGGAAATAAAGAGATTTCCACAATGGTAAAGGCGCTGGCGAAATATTACAGGATCTGTCTCAGCAAAGGACATGACGTGATCACGATCAGAGAAGAAGTAGAGCATATCAGGAATTATATGATTATCCAGAACATGAGATACGACAACATTATCGGAAGTGAGATTGTTGTAGAATCTCAGGTGGAAGAAAGCCTGATACCGAAGCTGACCCTGCAGCCACTGGTAGAGAATTCCATTTATCATGGAATGAAAGTAAAAGAGGGAAAAACAGGTACACTTTATCTTACAGCATATAAAAATGAGGATGAAGTTATCATAAAGGTATCAGATACAGGCACAGGAATGAGTCAGGAACAGATAGATGAAATGAATGAACAGCTCTCCAGATACGAGGATTCCTTTGGATATGGAGTGCGAAACGTAAACAAGAGGATTGAACTTCTTTTTGGGGAGGGATATGGTCTTAATTACCAGAAGAATGATTCGGGTGGAGTAACTGTCGTGATCCATCTGCCATATCAGACAGAAATCAAAGAGAACACAGCAGGAGGCGAGTGGACGTGTGTATAGAGTACTGATTGTTGATGACGAAAAGATGATACGCATGGGGATGAAAAATGCAATAGACTGGAAGAAACTGGGAGTAGATGACGTATTTACTGCTGCGTCAGGAAACGAGGCTTTGAAGATTCTTAAAGAAGAAGGTCCTGAAATTATGGTTACAGATATCCAGATGACAGAAATGACAGGACTGGAACTGATTAAAGCGGCCAGAGAATCAGTACCTGAACTGCGTGTGATCGTGCTTACAGGCTTTGATAATTTTGAGTATGCAAGAGAGAGCCTGCGGCTTCAGGTGCAGGATTTCTTCCTGAAACCGATTGATGAAGATGATCTTTTCAATGCGATAGAAAAGCAGATAAAAGAACTGAAAGAGCAGGAAAACAAAGAGCAGAATCAGGCCAGAGTGTGGCGCTCTCAAGGCTCTGTAGTGCAGATGAGACTGGAGCAGTGCATGAGAAATTTGGTGCATACAAAAGCAGATAAAGAGATGCAGTTGTATATTCTCCAGAAAGATTTTCAGTTTGATATTAAGCAGAAAATGAGCCTGATTCTTCTGGAACAGGGAATGTATACAGAACAGCAGAATGACGGAAAATTCCGTGCAATGACTGTTAAAAATGTCTGCATGAGCATGGTGGATTCCCAAAACAGAGGAATCACATTTGTAGATGATGACGGTACGATTGCGATTGTCTGTTTTGAAAAGGATGATGACGACAGCGTTCTGGAACAGATTGAAGAATTGTCGGATGTGCTGAAGGATGAATTTGAATATAAACCAAAGATTACGGTTGGAAGTGCAGTGCAAGGATTTGAAAATCTGGCAATTTCCTACAATGATGCCAGATATCTTCTGGAACATGAAAAAAAGAATATTCAGGACATTATACAGACGATGGGGGCTCAGAACAAGAAGAAAATCTTCTGGGAAATCTATGCAGAACTGCGAAATATCATGATTTCCAATATAGGAACTCCAGATTATGTACTAAAGGCATTTAATACCTTTACTAAGGCAACAGAATCCTATAATCTTTCCCCTTCTGCTGTGCGCAGATGTTGTTTCGAGATTGCCTCCTCTTTGATTTTTTCCTACATGGAAGAATCGTGTGAGGTGGAAGAAGGAAAGTTGGATGCACTCTCCAAGAGTCTGTCATCAGCAGGAAAAGAAGAGGCCTGTGAGATTACGAGAATGTTTATTGAGCAGCTTATTGAAAATGATGAAGAGGATGTACATTATACCATTTCCAATGCCAGACACTATATAGATGAGCATCTTGCAGAGGATATTTCGGTTTCCAGCATTGCGGAAAGTCTCTATATCACACCGAATTATTTCTCCAGATTATTTAAGCGGATTACAGGTGAAGGATGTAATGAATACATTGTCAGAAAGAGGATTGAGAAGGCGAAGAGCCTTCTGGAAACTACCAGCATCAAGACTGGAAAGATTGCTATGATGGTAGGATACAGAGATACGAATTATTTCTCACTGGCATTTAAGAAACATACAGGAAAATCTCCGACGAAATACAGAGAAGAAATGCAGAATACATAATGCAGGAGTAGCGGGCTGCGCTGAGGCTTTGTTAATACCTGCTGAATAATTATCAAATTATATAAACAGGAGGATCTGAAATGAAAGATCACAGAAAAGAAAGAGCAGAAGCAAGAAAAAAAGCAGAAAAACTGGTATCACAGATGACGCTTCTGGAGAAGGCTTCCCAGTTAAAATACGATGCTGCTCCCGTGAAAAGACTGGGTGTTCCGGCATACAATTACTGGAATGAAGCACTGCATGGAGTAGCCAGAGCAGGTGTGGCAACCATGTTCCCACAGGCAATTGCGATGGCTGCAGTATTTGACGATGAAGAGATGAAAAAAGTTGGCGACATCATTGCAACTGAGGGAAGAGCAAAATACAATGCATATTCTGCAAAAGAAGACAGAGATATTTACAAGGGTCTTACTTTCTGGTCCCCCAATGTAAACATTTTCAGAGATCCGAGATGGGGCAGAGGGCATGAAACCTATGGTGAGGATCCATATCTGACGTCCAGACTTGGCGTGAAATTCGTAGAAGGAATCCAGGGTGACGGACCTGTAATGAAAGCGGCAGCATGTGCAAAGCATTATGCAGTGCACAGCGGTCCGGAATCGCTCAGACATGAATTTGATGCACAGGCAAGCATGAAGGATATGTGGGAAACATATCTTCCGGCTTTTGAAGCGCTTGTAACAGAAGCGGATGTTGAGGCTGTAATGGGTGCTTATAACAGGACAAACGGAGAACCCTGCTGTGCACATAAATATCTTATGGAAGATGTCCTGAGAGGAAAATGGAAATTCGAAGGTCATTATACTTCTGACTGCTGGGCAATCCGTGACTTTCATGAACATCACATGGTAACTTCCACACCAAGACAGTCCGCTGCTATGGCATTAAATGCAGGCTGTGACCTGAACTGTGGAAATACATATCTTCATATGATGGGAGCTTATCAGGATGGACTGGTAACAGAAGAAAAAATCACAGAATCTGCAGTCAGACTGCTGACAACCAGATATCTGCTGGGCCTGTTTGACGGAAGTGAATATGATAAGATACCGTATAGTGTGGTAGAGTGCAAAGAGCACATTGATGAAGCTCTTAAGATGGCAAGAAAGAGCTGCGTACTTCTGAAGAATGATGGAGTTCTTCCGATTGATAAAACAAAAGTAAATACTATTGGTGTCATCGGCCCGAATGCAGACAGCCGTGCAGCTCTTATTGGAAATTATCATGGAACATCTTCAGAATATATTACTGTTCTTGAAGGAATCCGTGAAGAAGCAGGTGACGATGTAAGGATCCTTTACTCTCAGGGATGTGATTTATATAAAGACAAAGTTGAAAATCTGGCATGGGATCAGGACAGAATTTCTGAGGCAGTAATTACAGCGGAAAACAGCGATGTAGTCATACTCTGCGTAGGTCTTAATGAGACTCTGGAGGGAGAAGAAGGAGATACCGGAAACAGTGATGCATCCGGGGACAAAGTTGATCTTCATCTTCCGAAAGTACAGGAAGAACTGATCGAGAAAGTAACAGCAGTAGGAAAACCTACCATCGTAGTTCTGATGGCAGGAAGTGCGATTGACCTGAATTATGCGCAGGATAACTGTAATGGAATCCTTCTTGCATGGTATCCGGGAGCAAGAGGCGGACGTGCAGTGGCAGACCTTCTTTTCGGAAAAGAATCTCCATCAGGAAAACTTCCGGTTACTTTTTATAAAGACCTGGAAGGAATGCCGGAATTCACAGATTACTCTATGAAAAACAGAACTTACCGTTATATGGAAAAAGAGGCACTTTATCCATTTGGATACGGACTTACATACAGTGATACCTGCGTAACAGAAGCAGAGGTTGTCGGTGAAGTATCAGCAGAGTCCGATATCATGTTAAAAGCAACTGTTAAGAACAATGGAACAGTAGATACAGATGAAGTTGTTCAGGTGTATATCAAAGACCTTGATTCTCCGCTTGCAGTTCGTAACTACAGTCTCTGCGGATTTAAGAGAGTATCTCTGAAAGCGGGAGAAGAGAAATCTGTAGAATTTACAATTTCTAATAAAGCAATGAATATAGTTGATGAAGATGGAAATCGTTACATCGCAGGAAAACATTTCCGTTTATTTGCAGGAGTATCCCAGCCGGATACAAGAAGTGCAGAACTGACAGGACATAAGCCTGCTGAGGTAGAAATTGCACTTTAACCGAACGGAGTAAGTATTCTGTTTCAATTGCGAAAAGTAACATAAAATAAAAACCATATTATATATGGACAGGAGGAACACAGACATGAAAAACAAAATTAAAAAAATATTACTTCTTGGAATGACAGCCATGTTTACTGCCGGTGCAGCAGGCACAGCAGTTATATCCTGTCCTGTATGGGCAGATGAAGCAGAACAAAACTCTGAGACTGCAGAAGAGCCAAAAGCAGAAGATGCAGCTGTGGAAGAAGAAATTGCTGATCAGACAGATGATAAAACAGAAAATACAGATTTAAAAACTGTAGAACATCCAAGAATGTCTGCCTATTCCATTCGCAGATTTTCCATTGTAAAGGACGGCGAAGAAGTATTTCAGATCAAACAGGAACCGGCAGATTATAAGATGGATTTCGACTACTGGGAAATTACCAATCCGTATGATGAGATTGCAACAGTAAACACAGAAAATATGTATGAAATGTTTGGAGTGCTGGCTGCTTTTGATCTCAGCAACGGCGTCGATGCAGCAAATACAGATACCGGACTGGATAATACAAAGACATATTTTACAGTAGATTTTGTAAATACAGTTAACGATGACACAGCAAAAGAAACGCAGGATGCAGATGCAACAGCAACAATTCTTATTGGAAATACAGATGAGAATGGTGACTATTATGCATGTGTAAAAGGATACGAAGAGGCTGTTTATCTGCTTTCAAAAGAGTCAGTGAACAGTCTTCTGGAACTGAAACCATTTAATTTGATTCTGAAGATTCCGGCATTGGTAAATATTGATACACTTGACAGTGTGGATATGAGCATTGGAAAGAAAACCTATACGATGAAGCTGGACGGCAGCGATTATAAATTCGGAAAGAAAACTGTAAAGAAAGAGAAATTTACTGAATTGTATCAGGCGCTTCAAAGTATAATGCTTGATTCGGAAGTCGAAGAAACAAAAGATGCAGCAGATAAGGAAGAAGTGCTGACTGTAACATTCCACAGAAACACAGAAGAAGCTCCGGAAATAACTCTGAAATATTTTGCATATGATGATACTTATGATAGTCTGGAAATCAATGGAACCGAGAGATTTCTTGTGAAAGCGGAAGATGTGGATGCACTGGTAAAACAGATAAAAAAAGCGTTTTGATGGAATCGAATCTGTTATTTGCCGCAGAGCTCAGCAGAGAAACATAATATGTGGTATCCTAATTTATATCATAAAATATTTTGGTGCGCGGACAAATGTCTTTTGGTGATTGACATGATGGATAGAATTGGTTATAATCGGAATAATTACTGAGCGTATAACAAAGGAGGAGCACGAAGATGTATTCAATCGACGACGTAGCAAAGACAGACAAGGATATCGCAGATCTGATTGAGGCGGAGCTTGCACGCCAGAATTCTCATATTGAGCTGATTGCTTCAGAGAACTGGGTAAGTAAAGCAGTTATGGCAGCAATGGGAAGCCCTTTGACAAATAAATATGCAGAAGGATATTCCGGAAAGAGATATTATGGCGGCTGTGAGTGTGTAGATGTTGTAGAGAATGCAATTCAACTCGCAGGCTTTTTCAGGGATGTATTTAAGATATCTGATGGATTTAATGCACAATGTGTTTCAGTCGACTGGATAGAAAAGTCACAGGAAGCTGCTTTTGACGGAATATTTTGCTGCAATGTTATTGATGTCGTACCGGAGGAAGCTGCTCTGAATATTATAAAGAATATGGCAAGAATTACTACAGATGATGCTGCGGTTGTGATAGGTATGAACTATTACATTGAACCGGTAAGCTGTCCTGAGAAAAATCTGGAAGTAAGAAATAAAAATGAGTTATATGTAGATGGGGTTTTAAGGATGGTTTCTAAAACGGATGATGAATGGAAAAAGATATTTGAAGAATATTTTAATGTTGATTCCATCGAATATTTTGCGTGGCCGGGTGAAAAAGAAGAGAAGAGACGTGTATTTTGTCTCAGCAGGAAATAGCTTGCAAATCATAGCTCTACGGAGCGTGGAATCCGCATAAATTCACCATTTTCTACGCTTTGTGGGTGTGATGTTTAAGAAATTTGAATGATAATTGACTCAGAAAGGAGGTAACCCGATGGATCAGATTATGATTGGAAAGTTCATTGCGAGTGAAAGAAAGAGAAAAGCTTATACGCAGAAGCAGCTTTCCGAAAAGCTTGGAATCAGTGATAAGACGATTTCAAAATGGGAGCGCGGAAACGGGTTTCCCGAGGTGTCATTGCTTTTACCGTTATGCAAGGAGCTTGATATTACGGTAAAT
>ENA-OPDA01001892-OPDA01001892.1-human-gut-metagenome-genome-assembly--contig:-NODE-1892-length-13117-cov-2.999464_pt1 | contig 13117 bp, 10 predicted proteins | sample MGYA00241253_ERZ501486 | MGnify/ENA primary metagenome ERZ501486 (study PRJEB25962, sample SAMEA2042510) | human gut metagenome | biome: human gut; feature: human-associated habitat; material: faeces... | reverse complement strand
CCGACGCCGAGATGCGCCAGTTCCTCAAGAAATACTCTATCTCCACCGAGCGCCGCTGCCATGTCATCGACGACCAGTCCAACATCGCCATGGTGGAGGCGGGCCTCGGCATCTCCATCATGCCCCGGATGCTGCTGCGCAGCTGCACAGCGGCGGTCAAGATCTACCCCATCGAGCCGGAAGAGTACCGGGTGGTGGGTCTGGCTGTCCAGCGCCCCACGGCGATGGCTCCGGCGGTCGAGCAGATGTTCCGCCACATCGTGGACTTCTGCCGCCAGATGGACCCGCAACTTCTCTGAGAATACGAAAGTGACCGGGCCGCAGTGATGCGGTCCGGTTTTTACATACCCAATCGGCAGAGTTGGTGATTGAATCCGCCGGGAAAATACGGTATACTATAGCAAATCCTCTATACGATAGAAATGTCAGAGGTTTATGAAAGCAGCAAGGGGGAAAGACCATGAAACGACGTGATTTCTGTAAAGCGCTGGTTTGCAGTGCAGCTCTTGCGCCCGGGCTGGCACTGCCCCGGGCTGAGGCAGCGGCAAAAAACCAGACGGTGGGCCGGGCAGTCCCGGCGGGTAATTATACAATGTCCTTCCGCAGCGAGCTGAGCCAGATGGACATCGAGCACGAATATTACTACAGCGACAGTTTTTTTGCGCACGCCTCCATCCAGTACGACCACCAGCTGGCGCTGGCGACGCTGGGCATGGTGACGGCTGCTTTCAATACATGGGCCAGCGATGCGAAATACTGGGCCAACGGGGACGTGGGCCGCGAGAACAGTCTCGACGCAGCCTATACCAAGCTGGGCTTCGGCGACGTGAAATACCGCTATTATGATGTCGATGTGGGCAAGGCGGGCGACTTCGTGGGCTGGTCCACGGCCCGCAAGACCATCACCCTGAACGGCAAGCGCACCACCATCGTGGCGCTCGTCCTGCGCGGCGGCGGCTACGGCGGCGAGTGGGTGAGCAATCTGCACACCGGCGCGGGCCACGCCCACAGCGGCTTCATCATCCCGGTGCATGAGGTGTTTGCCGATTTGAAGAACTATCTGGTGGCAGCTCAGCAAAAGGGGGGACTGGGCGTCGTCAAGCTCTGGATGGGCGGCTACAGCCGCGGTGCGGCAGTGGCGAACCTTCTGGCTGCCCGTGTCAACAAGGAGCTGCCCGGACTGGAACGGGAGAATGTCTTCGTCTACACCTTTGCGACACCGGTGGCCCTCGGCCCGCAGGACTACCCCGACTTGCAGCAGGACTACGACAACAACCACAATGCCGACGGCAGCCTGAAAGAGAGCTGGGGCGAGAGCAACATCTTCAACATCATCTCCAGCGGCGACATCGTGCCGCATCTTCTGCCCGAAGAGTGGAGCTTCCACCGGAACGGCAACGACCGCTTCCTTCCCTCCACCCGGAACGAGGAAGAGCTGGAAGACCTGAACGAGATGGGCAAGAATGATTTTGGCCCGACGCCGCTGGACTTCAGCTGGCTGGCGACCGACAAAGAAACCGACGAAGTCATGCTCCGTATGGAGGAGTACTTCATCTCCCGCGAGAACTACCACGAGAAGTACGAAGCCGCCCTGATGGACATGATACAGTGTGCCTTCATCCGCTCGGAGGAGGAGGTCACGCAGAACAAAGTTCTGGACGACGGCGAGGTCATCCAGCGGCTGCGCACCCTCACCCATCTGAAGAACATGGATTACTGGAAGATCTCCCGCGCCGTCTGGGCGGCATCTACCATGAGCCGTGCCGTGCTCAAGCGGGTCGATGCGGAGAATATCCCCATCCGTGCGCAGCAGATCGTCGTGCCGATCCTGGCCGTGGGCCTTTGCTATGGCCTCGAGAGCGAGGCTGTGAGCCTTATTGCAAAGTACATCCTGATGTTCGTGGCAATGAAGAGCGCGCCCGACGACGCCATCCGGGCGGCGTTCTGCCACCACTGCGAGAATTACATTGCTCTGATGGAATATTACGCCCCCTCAGAGCACTGCATGGAAGCCACCACCCGCACCTGAAAACCGAAAATTCGGAGACAAAAGACCCCGGCGGCGGGTTTTTCATGCGCAAAATTTTTTGCACTGGCACGCAATGACATCCTTCGTGTCCGGTAAACGGTATCCTGATAACGCAAAGGGCGGCATCCCCGCCGGGAGCGAGAATGAAGGAGGGCTGTTGTATGCGGAATCGACTGGAACGGAGGCGGCTGACACTGCGCGCCGCAGCACTGTGCATCGTGCTGGTACTGCTGTGCGGCTGTCTGCTGCCCGCATTTGCCGAGGGGCCGGAGCGGACGGACAGCGTGCCGGACCAGACATGGGACGAAGAAATAGAGGACGAGCCTGCCTGGGACGAAGAAGAGGACATCCGGACAGACGAGCCGGTGCTTCTGCCCGCAGAAGGCGGCATCCCCGCCGTGGCGGACGGGCTGGATGACATCGGGCTGCCCGACGAGACGCCGACTCCGGACAGCGGGGCCGTCAAAGCGGACGAGCATGTTGAGAGGACTTATCTCTTCTGGCTCAGAGAGTCGGACGAGGCCGACGGCGGCCTGCCCTACGCGGAACAGACCGTGGGCAGCGGCGAAGAGCTTCTGATGCCCGAAGAGCCGGAGGGAAAGAGCTTCCGCTTCTGGTACAGCCGGGACGACGAAGGGACGGCGATCCGCTTCATGCCGGATGAAGGACTGCTCTGGCCGGAAGCGGACAGCGAGTGCAGCCTCTACGCCTCTTTCACCGACGATGAGGCCCAGCAGGAAGAGCCCGTTTTAGACGAGGAGGAAGACATCGCCGTTCTGCCGGAGCTGTCGGAAGAACGGCCCGCCGTCGAGGAGGAAACGCCTCTGGATGAGGCAGAGCAGCCCGAAAAAGACAGATTCTCTGAGGAAGATGCCGACTTGGCTGACGACAGCGTAGCCGAGGACAAAAACGCCCTGCCTGCGGACGAACTTGATGAGGATGCACCGGGCTGGGGCGATTGGACTCAGGAAGAGTCGGCGGCAGTCTTCCTGCTCAAGACCCCCACCAGCCTGCCCGGAAGCAATGACCCCAGCCAGTGGGCGCCGGACAACAGCGAGTGCAAGTGGGTCGGCAAGGTGAAGACCTACGGCGCGGCATGGGAAGATAACGGCAAGAACATCCTGACAAATGTGTCAGACTATGTTGTATCGTGGCCGGGCGGCGCGACTGGCGACGCATGGTCGCTGAAACCGGGCGATGACTACTGGGACGAGGTCGTCGATGAGATATGGGACGAGTATAAGGACACCATCGAGAAGCAGACCGGCATCACGGGGCTGACGCAGGACGATTTGGAGAGCATCGTGGTGACGCCGTACAAGATCTCGCGCAACAACGGGACAAAACCGGATAAGCACATCGACTGCATCATCAGCGTCAAAAGCAGGAAAAACTTCACGGCCCGGTTCAACGTCCGCGCCCCGGGCGAGGACGACTACAGCATCCGGGAAAGCCGCGAGTACCAGAGCGGCGAGCGAGTGGAAGAGACGACGGCGGACATCGAAAAAGAGTTCGACATCGGCGGTGCGCGCTACGTCTTCGACGGCTGGTACAAAGAGCTCCCCGGTTCGGTGACGGATGAGCCGGACCCGAAGGAAAAGGTATCGCAGGACGAGTGGGAAAAGGGCTGTGAGCCCACCGACGAAGAGCTGGAAAACGGCGTCGTCAATTTCTATGCCCACTACGTTCTGGCCGATATAGACCCGGACACCGGCGTGGAGACAGACTTCTTCGGGCTGCCGCTGATGCTGTGTGCCGGTGCGGCCGTTCTGGGCTGCAAAAACAGAAAAAAGGAGGAAGATGAGTGAAGGAACCAAACGAGGCGCTTGCCCCGGAGGCCCCGCCCGGGACGCCGGAAGCGAACCTGTCTGGACCGGCGAAGCCGGAAAAAAGCCCCCTGCTGCGGGAAGTGCGCAGTCTGGCGGTGCGGCTGGCGGTGTTCGCCGCCGTGCTCTGGGTGCTTCTGACGCAGGTGTATCTGGTGACGCAGGCGTCCGGCAGCGAGATGTTTCCCGCCGTGAAGGACGGCGACCTCGTGCTGGGCTGCCGGCTGGAAAAAGACTATGCCAAGAATGATGTCGTGGTATATGAGCGCTCGGGAACGCTGCGGGTGGGCCGCGTGCTGGCCCGGGGCGGGGACATCGTGACCCTGAGCGAGAGCGGCGTTGTGGAGGTCAACGGCTCGGCACAGGGCGGCGGCATCCTCTACCCCACCTACCCCAAATCTCTGCTCAGCTACCCCTACGCTGTGCCGGAGGACAGCGTCTTCATTCTGGGCGACTGCCGCACACAGGCCGAGGACAGCCGTGACTTCGGCCCGATGCAGTGCAGTGCGGTCAAGGCAAAAGTCATCACCCTCATCCGGCGGCGGGGGCTCTGAGCCGCCAAAAACCATACAAGACAAGATAGGAGGAACTTTAGGATGAAACAGAACAAGGTAGAAAAGCTTCTCGCAGGTGTGCTTTCCATCTCTCTGGCCATGGGCGTCAACGTCATGCCCGCCTTTGCGGCACAGGTGCAAGGCCCTCCGTATGAGGATATGTCCCGGGTGTATCTCACCAAAAACTACGAGCTGGCCAACACGGGTACGCTCTCCCCGAAAGAGACCTTTACGTTTACAATCGACCCGGGTACCGTGACCGACGCATCGGAGGGCATTGAAGCCGCAGATTATATGCCGTCTGTCGGCGACGTGACCTACGCACAGGGCGAAGCAGGCAGCACGAACAAGACCAGGCAGATCGAAATTCAGCTGCCCAAGTACGACAGCGTGGGTGTCTACACCTACATCATCCATGAGGTGGCGGGCGACAGCGCAGGCGTGACCTACTACGGCGACGCCATCCTGCTGCGGGTGACGGTCATCGAGCAGGACGGCAAGCTCCGAATTGCCGCTGTCCACACCGAGGACCCGGAGTCCACCGGCAAGGGCAAGAAGGACGACTTCGATAACCTCTACTCTGCCGGTGAGCTGGAAGTCCACAAGGACGTCGAGGGCATCATGGGCAATAAGGACAAATACTTCGAGTTCACGGTGCAGCTGACCGGCGAGGAGGGCAAGACCTATCAGGACAGCTACGCCATCACCGGCGGCAGCTATGACGCAAACCCCGCCTCGATCGAGATCAAGCCCGGCGAGACGACGGAAGCGACTTTCTATCTGAAAGACGGCGACACCATCCGCATCGAGAACCTGCCCTACGGCGTCGAGTACAAGGTGTCTGAGACGCCGGTCGCAGACTATGTGACGACGGAGACTGGCACCGAGGGCGAAGTGGATGAGGCGGTCGAGCAGGCGAACTTCACTAACACCAAGGGAGGCACCGTCGATGCCGGTGTGGTGCTGGACAGCGCGCCCTATCTCTTCACCCTGACGGGTGCTGCGGGCGTCGGGCTGCTGCTGACCCTGCGCCGCCGCCATCAGAAGTAAGCGCGGAGGAAATAAGGCAAGGGAGGTGAGGAACATCCGGTGGCAGAAGATGGCCCTGCGGGCGGCGAACGGCCTGCTGGACGGGGTGACGGCCCTGCTGGTGCTGCTGGCGGTGGTCTGGTCGGGCTATGCGCTGTGGGACAACAGTCGGGTATACGCCGCTGCCGACAATGTGCAGGCCGGGCTGTTGGCCTTCAAGCCCCAGCCGCAGGAGGACAACAGCCTCTCCTTCGGCCAGCTGCGGGACATCAACCCCGATGTCTGCGGGTGGCTGACGCTGGACGGCACGGCTATCGACTACCCGGTGGTGCAGGGCGAGAGCAATTTCACCTATCTGAACACCGACGTCTACGGCAGCTTTGCGCTGGCGGGCAGCATCTTTCTGGATGTTGACTGCGACGCAGATCTCAGCGGGCGATATTCCCTGCTCTATGGCCACCATATGGAGAACGGGCGGATGTTCGGCGACCTCGACAAATACAAGGACGGAGCATTCTTCCGCCAAAACACCACCGGCACCCTGACGCTGCCCGGCGGGAGCTATCGGCTGGAAGTGCTGGCCTGCCTTGTGGTGCCTGCGTCGGAACAGGCCATCTTTGCCCCGGGCAAGTGGCGCTCGGACGCAGGCGGGCTGCTCCCCTTTGTGGAGGAGAATGCCCTTCAGATGGATGCACAGGCCCTCCGTGCGCTGGAAGAGGAGCCGGAAGGAGCGCAGTTCCTGGCGATGGCTACCTGCTCGGGGGAGTACACCGACGCGCGGACGGTGGTGCTGGCCCGGATGGAACCAATGTCAGACCTGCAAAACGGAAAGGAGGAGAGCTTATCATGAGAAGGCTCCCGAAAATGGCAGCGGCCCTGCTGGCAGCAGCGCTTGCGGTAAGCGCTGCCCTGCCTGCTCTGGCCGCAGACCAGCGGGCGGAGCTGGAACTGGAGGCGTCCGTCCGCTGCACCGGAGAGGCAGCTGACGAGATGCTGACGGTGCGGCTGACCGCGTTGGACGGCGCGCCGATGCCGGAAGGCTGTGACGACGAGGCTGAGCTGGATTTTCCGGCCCGGGACTGCCGCGACGCCGACGACAAGACCCTGACGAAGACTTTTGATGCCATCGTCTACACTGCGCCCGGCATATACGAGTATACGGTCACTCAGGACGCAGGCGGACGGAAACGGGCCGACTACGACGACACCGTCTTTTACCTGAAAGTCATGGTGGCGTGGGACACCGACGGTGAGCTGAAAGGACACGTGTCTGTCCGGCGGGATGGGGATGACGGGGCAAAGGCGGAACTGCTCTTCAAGAACAGCTACCGCAGCACCGACCCCCTTCCCCCACCGGTGACGCCGCCTTATGTGCCGGATAAGCCGACGCCGACCCCGAAGCCGGTGAACCAGCCGGGCGAGATAACAGTCATCCGTCCGCCGACACCCTCGGCAGAGATGCCGGATGAAGTCATCCCGGCTGCGGAGCCGGAACCGGTGGGGACCCTCATCCAGACCGGCCAGCTGCTCTGGCCCGTGCCGGTGCTGGCAGGCGGGGGCATCGCCCTCGTGGCGGCTGGCCTCTGGCTGAGCTGGAAGCGCAGACACGATGCGTAGGCTGGTGATGGAGCGGCTCTGCCTGATGCTGGGCAGTGCCTTGGTGCTGGCAGCGGTCTGTCTCTACGTCTACGACCGGCTCGAGGATGCAAGGGCGGGCGCCCAGGCTGCTTCGGCGGTGAGCCAGCTGCGCCAGAGCCAGAGCATCGCGGCAGTGTCGGAGACAGAACAGCCCGCAGACAGCGCGGAAAGCCTGCCCACGGAAGATGCAGAGTCCGGGCCGGAATCGGCTTCGGAAACCCCGGCGTCAAGCGTCGAGCGGGAGTATCTGGGGGTGCTGACCATCCCGGCTCTGGGGCTGGAACTGCCGGTGCAGACCGAGTGGAGCAAAGCAAACCTCAAGGTCTCGCCCTGCCGTCAATGCGGCAGTGCGGCGGGCGGAGACCTTGTCATCGCGGCCCACAATTACAAATCGCACTTCGGGCGGCTGAGCAGCCTTTCCGAGGGCGACGAGGTGCGTTTCACTTCACAGGACGGCGCTGAGGCAGTGTACACTGTGGAGCGGACTGCGCAGGTCTCGCCCGAAGAACCCGAAGCCCTGCGGGAGGGCGACTGTCCTCTCGTGCTCTACACCTGCACTCCCGGCGGAAAAGCGAGGGTGGTGGTGTACTGCCAGAGAGAAAATGCGGCATGAAAAAACAGGAGCGGAAAGCCTGCGGCTTTCCGCTCCTGTTTTTGGTCGTTGTTTAATCTACACAGAAATAGAAGTTCTCCGGAACAGGGAAAGACTCTTCGGTGGAGCTGACGCTTACGCGGTAGAGGTAACCTTTACGGAGGTGATAGATCGCAGAAGTGTCGGTATATTCAACATCGGTCTCGAAGGGGTCGTAATCGTCCTCAATGTCAATGAGGGTATTGGGGTCCTGACCGGCTTCCACTACGGCTTTTACATCTGCAATAGTCTTGCCCTTATAAAGGTCCATGTCATAACTCCAGGAAGGAGCAGTGACGACGGTGCCTTCGGGAACATGGAATACAAAATAACTCTCGTTCGTGCGGGCTGTGTCGCCGTAAGGAACGCTTACAGTGATCTGTTCCACACTGTTCAGCGGCTGAGAGAGGGTATAGGTGCCATCGGTGATCCAATCAGAAGTAAAGGCACCATAAAGAGACCACATATCCTTTGATACACCGATGACCTCATCCTTTTCTACCGTATAAGCCCGGATAGAGGTGGAGCCGATCTGATATTCGACGGTCACAGCCAGATCTTTCTTTTTCTGTGCGCCATCGACAGTGGTAACAGTGGAACGCTTTTCTTCATACTTTACGGGAGCTGCTGCGGCACTGGCACTTAAAGTGACCGCGCTCAGAATCAGTGAGGCAGCTGCCAGAACTGCGAATCTTTTCAGAAAATGCGGACAGGGCTTCATGTTCTTTCCTCCTGTATTACATGATGCAATAAATTGAATCCAACTCGATTATAGGCGTCGAAGAAAAAAACATCAAGAGAGAAATACGATTTTGGAAGAAAAGACAAAATGTCGGCAGCTTTATTGTGCAGTTGCATCTTCGGTATCGGTCATAATGAACCAGAACACGGTGCCTTTGCCCACAGTGCTGTGGACGCCGAAGCGGAAACCGTGCTGCTGGAAAATAGCTTTGGTGATGGAGAGGCCGAGGCCGGTCCCCTGCTTGCCTGCGTCGGAGCGGGAGCGGTAGTAGCGGTCGAAGATATAGGGCAGGTCCTCGGCAGAGATGCCGGGGCCGTGGTCTTCCACCTCCACCCGGACGCCCTCGGGGCAGCGCAGCGCTCGCAGCACGAAGATGCCGTCTTCGCCGATGTGGTGCATGGCGTTGCCCAAAAGGTTATGCAGAGCGCGCTGCATCATGTCGGGGTCGGCACAGACCGGCAGTTCTTCGTCGGGGATTTCCAGCTTGAGCTGCCAGCCGTTCTGGGCGCAGACGGCGTCGTAACGCTCGCTCACCTCGTCGCAGAGCTGGCCCATGTCGAAGTGGACCTTCTCGCACTTGAGTGCGCCGCTCGTGACCTTGCTCAGCTCCATGACGCTGGAAACAAGGGCCGTCAGGCGGTCGGTCTCGTCCACGATGATGTTCATCTGCTCGTCGCGGTGCTTCTTGTCGTCGCCGGTCAAATCGCGCACCGTCTCGGCATAGCCCTTGATGAGGGTGAGCGGAGTGCGCAGGTCGTGGGAGACGTTGGCCAGCAGGTCGCGCTGCATCTGGGAGGCGTGCTGGACCTCTTTTGCCATGTGGTTGAACTCCTGGGCCAGGTCGCCCAGCTCGTCGTTCCGCACCGAGTCCACATGGACGGCGTAGTTGCCCTGTGCCACCTGCCGCGCAGCCCCGGAGAGAGCCCGCAGAGGCTTTGTGAACCACTCGCTGAACAACCATGCCGCCGACATCGAGAACGCGAAAATGAGGGCCGCAGCCAGCGGCAGGACGGTGCTGAGCACCTTGCCGGCCTCGGCCACATGCATCAGGCTGGTAGTCACCAGCACAGTGTAATTTCCGTCGGAGGTCATCCGGCCCACCATCAGCTGGACGGAGCCGGAGGGCGTGGGCGGGTTGATCTTCCGCACCACTGTGCCGCCGCTCTCCCGGCAGAGCTGCCGCATGGCGCGGGCCGTGGTGTAGGCGGTCTGCTCGTCGGCAGTGTCGGTGGGGCGGGTGCGGTGAAGGTTGCAGTAGGACAGGTTATCCACCTTGAAGATCTGCCGCAGGGTGGTGTCGGAGATGTCGATGCAGAAGCTGCTCATCCCGCCCAGCTCGAAGATGTCGTCCTGCAGCGCGTTGAAGAAGGTGTTGTTGACGTACAGCCGGCTGCCGAAGGCCCAGTAGGAGAGGTTCTCGCCCTTCCCGATGGCCTCGTCCATCCGGGCCACGATGGCCTCAGCCTGCTCGGTGAGTTGCTTCTGGATATGGGTGGTGTAGAGGGGCTCCAGCAGCTGGGTGCTCAGAAACCAGAACAGCCCCACCAGCAAAAGGCAGATGAAGCACAGAAAGCCCATGAGCTGGCCCCGGATGCCGATGGTGCGCCGTGTTTTGCTCGTTTGCCGCATGAAGAGCAGAGCCTCCGCTTAACGCGCCGCGTCGGGGTCGAACTTGTAGCCGATGCCCCAGACAGTGGCGATGTAGCCGCGGCACTTGCCCAGATGGCCGCGCAGCATCTTGACGTGGGTGTCCACGGTGCGGTCCTCGCCGAAGTAGTCGTAGTTCCACACCTTCTGCAGAATCTTCTCGCGGCTGAGGGCGATTCCCTTGTTGGAGGCCAGAAAGACCAGCAGGTCGAACTCCTTGGGCGTGAGGCTCACTTCCTCGCCCGAGACCTTGACGGTGTGGCTGGCCGTGTCGATGGACAGCTCCCCGAAGGTCATGGTGCTGTCAGAAGCCTCGGTGCGGGGCATGGTGCGGTTGAGCACAGCCTTGACACGGGCCACCAGCTCCCGGGGGGAGAAGGGTTTGACCACATAGTCGTCAGCGCCGCCCTCGAGGCCGGCAAGCTTGTCGTACTCCTCGCCGCGGGCCGTCAGGATGATGACGGGGGTGTTGATGCGGCGGGTGCGCATCTCCCGCAGGCAGGTCATGCCGTCCATGAAGGGCATCATCAAATCGAGGATGACCAAATCGTAGCCGCCGCCGGTGAGCAGCGACAGGGCGGCGGAGCCGTCCCCTGCCTCCTCGCAGGTGTAGCCCGAATACTGTAAATTCTCCCGGATGAGCTCCCGGATGCGGGGCTCGTCGTCAACGATAAGAATTTTTGCCATAAGGCATTCCTCCTAAAAGCTTCTATCTCCCAAGCGCCGGAGGCTGCTCAGAGTCAGCCCGGCGGAACTGTATACTGCGTTTAAGTCTATCATACCCTATCAATTAGGAATTTTTGTGAAGTTTGAGTAGATTTTTTGGGAAAACATCCCAGTGGGTGCGTTTCGTGTCTGCCCTGATTATAAGAGGCCGCTTCGGGGGCTGTCAAGCTTGGCCTCATCTTGCGCAGAAAAGCCGAAGTGTGCTATACTACAATGATAAAAGACTTCCCCGAAATCTGACAAATACAAAGGAAAAACTGTTCATGCGCATTGGATTCGTAGAGCTGGTACTGCTCCTCTTCATTGCATCCATCACGGTGGGGCCGAACGTGGCCCTCTTTGCGGACCGGTGGCTCCGCCGCGCCCAGCGCACATCTGCCGCCGCTGCCCGCCGAAAAGCCCAGCTGGAAGCACAGGCCGCCATCGAGCGGGAAGCTCTGATGACCCGCTTCCGGGTGGCCAGCAACATCTTTGCCCTGCTGATGCTGGCGGCGCTGGCGTACGGCCTGCTGCTGCGGCCCATCGACACGCCGCCGAAAGCCTACACCGCCCCGGATGTGCGGCAGGACACCGGTGCCGCGCAGACGGCCCTCTCCGCCGATAGCAAGGACAGCTGGAAGCTGGGCGGCTATCTGGGCGTGGACTGCGTCCGTACCCAGGACGGCCTTGTCTACGCTGCTGCCTACAACGGTGCGGCCATGAAAAAGCGTCAGAGCGACCTTGTCCGCACCGACGGCGGACACTACGCGGCCATCCTGTCGGTGGAGGGCGAGTTGACCAGCTTTGCCTTCGACGCCGACGGCGACTTGTGGCTGACGGTGGTGACGTCCTCCGGCGGGGCGCTCTGCCGCGCCCGGCATGACAACTGGGGAACCTCAGTGGAACAGGTGGTGACCCAAATCGACGGCGCACCGCTGGGTGTGCTGTCGGCGGTGGAGACCGGCCCGGACGGGAAGGTTTATTTCGCCGTGTCCACCGAAGCCGCTGCGAAAAACGGGCTGGAAAGCGCTCTCCGCACCGAGCTCTTTGCCACCCACTGGACCGAGCTGGACACCTTTGACACCGAAGAAGATCTGAACGACGAGATCGAGCTGCTCCACCGCCAGAACCTGCCCACCAAGGTGCGTCAGCGCACCAAAAAGGACGGCGGCGAGGAGCTTGTGCTCTACGTCAAGCAGGCAGACCGGGATTATGCCCGCTACTGCACCGGCTGGCGGCCCGGAATGTAACAAGGAGTATCCATGTCAAAGCAGAAAATACAGTTATCCGACCACTTTGATTACAGCCGCCTTTTGCGGTTCGTGCTGCCCTGCGTCGGCACCATGCTGTTCACCTCCATCTACGGCATCGTGGACGGCCTGTGCGTCTCGAACTTTGTGGGCAAAACGGCTTTTGCCGCGGTCAATCTCATCATGCCTGTGCCGATGCTGGTGGGCTCGGTGGGCTTCATGCTTGGCACCGGCGGCAGCGCCATCGTGGGCATCACGCTGGGCGAGGGCGACCGGGAAAAGGCCGACCGCTATTTCAGCCTCTTCGTCTGGACGGGCCTCCTCGCGGGCATCGTTCTCTCCGCTGTCGGCGTTCTCATCGTCCGCCCGGCGGCGGCGCTGCTGGGCGCAGAGGGCGAGATGCTGGATTATGCCGTCCGGTATGGCCGCCTCCTGATGCTGTCCCTGCCCTTCTTCATTTTGCAGAATATGTTCCAGAGCTTCTTCGTCACCGCCGAAAAGCCGCATCTGGGCTTCGCCTTCACGGTGGCGGCGGGCGTCACCAACATGGTATTGGACGTCGTGCTGGTGGGTATGCTCCACGGCGGCGTGGAGGGCGCGGCCATCGCCACCTTCATCAGTCAGGCCGTGGGCGGCGTGCTGCCGGTGTTCTACTTCCTCAATAAGTGCTCCACCAGCTCTATCCATCTGGGCCGCGCCCAGTGGAACGGCGGCGTCATCCGCAGCGCCTGCATCAACGGCTCCTCGGAGCTGATGACCAATCTTTCCATGTCGCTGGTCAACATTCTTTACAATTACCAGCTCCTCCGCTTTGCCGGTGAAAACGGTGTCGCGGCTTATGGCGTCATCATGTATGCGGCGTTCCTGTTTGTGGCCGTCTTCGTGGGCTATGCCGTCGGCAGCGCCCCCATCGTCAGCTACCACTACGGCGCACGCAACCACGCCGAGCTGAACAACCTTTACTCGAAGAGTCTCCGCCTCATCGGCGTCATCGCCGTCGTTATGACCGCCCTCTCCATGCTGGTCATCCCCTATGTGGCCCGCATCTTTGTGGGCTACGCCGCCG
>ENA-OPDA01001883-OPDA01001883.1-human-gut-metagenome-genome-assembly--contig:-NODE-1883-length-13157-cov-4.017173_pt1 | contig 13157 bp, 14 predicted proteins | sample MGYA00241253_ERZ501486 | MGnify/ENA primary metagenome ERZ501486 (study PRJEB25962, sample SAMEA2042510) | human gut metagenome | biome: human gut; feature: human-associated habitat; material: faeces... | reverse complement strand
CATAGGCTCGATGGTGGAGTGGCAGCGGTAGCAGGTGCCGACCTCGTGCTTCAGGGGCTCGATCTCCTTCAGGAAGCCGCCCTCTTTCAGGTCGGCCAGAATGGCCTTGCGGGCTTCCATGGTGGTCATGCCGGCGTACTTGCCGCAATCCAGCACCTGCGGTTCGTTCACGGTGTTCTTGCCCGCTGCAAAGAGGGCATCGGCAGCGGCCTTGTCGGCAGCGCCGGTCATGCGGCCGTCGTAGGTGAAGACGCGGACGATGGGCAGGTCATGGCGCAGGCCGACCTCAAAGTCGTTGGGGTCGTGGGCCGGGGTGATCTTCACGACACCGGTACCCTTGGTCATGTCGGCGTGCTCGTCGCAGACGATGGGGATCTCCTTGTTCAGCAGGGGCAGCACCACATGGCAGCCGTGCAGATGGGCGTAGCGGGGATCCTCGCCGTTGATAGCCACAGCGGTATCGCCCAGCATGGTCTCGGGGCGGGTGGTGGCCAGCTCCAGCATCTCGCCGGTCTCCTTGACCGGGTAGAGCAGGTGCCAGAAGCTGCCGTCCTTTTCCTCATACTCCACCTCGGCGTCGGAAATGGAGGTGTTGCAGTGGGGGCACCAGTTGACCATGCGGTTGCCGCGGTAGATGAGGCCCTTGTCGTACAGGCGGACAAAGACTTCCTTGACAGCCTCAGAGCAGCCCTCGTCCATGGTGAAGCGCTCACGCTCCCAGTCGCAGCTGCTGCCCAGCTTCTTCAGCTGGCTGACGATGCGGTTGCCGTACTTGGTCTTCCATGCCCAGGCGCGCTCCAGGAAGCCGTCGCGGCCCACCATTTCCTTGGTCAGGCCCTCAGCACGCATGGCCTCCACGACCTTGGCCTCCGTAGCGATGGAAGCGTGGTCCGTGCCAGGCACCCACAGGGCGGCATAGCCCTGCATCCGCTTGGTGCGGATGAGGATGTCCTGCATGGTGTTGTCCACGGCGTGGCCCATGTGGAGCTGGCCGGTGACGTTCGGAGGGGGCATCACGATGGTATAGGGCTTCTTGTCGGGGTCGGCCTTGGTGTGGAAGTAGCCGCCATCCAGCCAGAACTGGTAGATGCGGTCTTCCACCTGGCTCGGATCATACTGTTTTGCGAGTTCTTTCATAGTATCCTCCCAGATGAATAATTGGAGTGGGACGAAAAAAGCCGCCCCACGGAGCGTTCCATGGGACGGCTGTAATATAACCGCGGTACCACCCAAATTGCACACGGCTTTCTGCCGTATGCCCCTTGATGCCCCGATAACGTGGGGCAGACCCGGAGGCGACTACTCCTGTTTCCCCGCCTCTGCTCAAAAGCGACAGCACACCGCACCGCCATACCGGGTTTTCAGCAGCCCCCGGCTCTCTGGATGGCGAAAACGACGCACACTCTTTTTCCTTGCATTTATAAAAAGAATATAGCGTTTTTTGTGCGTTTTGTCAATCTCTTTTTGTCCGGAACAAAATTTTCACAGCTGCCGTTCAGCGTACGGGCCGCGCTCAGACCGCCGTTCTTCTGCCGGATGGGCCGAACGTGGCTGTCCCGCCCTGCCATTCAGCTTTCCCTCCTTTTCATGACAGCCGTGACACGGCCCTTGAGCTGATTGAACTCCGGCGCGTTCCGGTGGAGCACCACCATGACAGCCCCGAACAGCAGCGTATACAGCACACCGTCCAGCAGAAACCAGCCGATGTTCTTCGCCGGGCAGAAGCTCACCCATCCGTAGGACACAGCGGCCAGCGCCGCGACGACAGCAACGCGTTCGGCGTAGCGGACAAAGTAGTCTTTCAGCTTGCCCTGCCAGTCTTCCCGGATGCCGTAGCGCATCAGGATGTAAGGCTCCATCCAGAGGCAGGTCGTCACGGTGCTGATGACCGTTCCGCCCAGAATGCCTGCCACGCCGAACTTCTGCACCAGCAGCAGCGACGCTGCCAGATTGATGGCCGATTCGAACAGCGGCTTATACCGGTCGTACCAGAACAGGCCCTTGGCTTCACGGAAGAGCAGGTTGACCTTCCGCTGACCCGAAACATAAAATTCCGTCACGAGGACGGCGACTGTCGCCGTGGAGAAGCAGTATTCCGCGCCGAAGCAGAGGGTGATAAAAGCGTTGAACAGCGCGAACAATCCCGCCGTCCAGTAAGCGTAAATGACGAAGAAGAGCAGATCCAGTTCCCGGTAGATGCTGTACACCCGTGTCTCATCTTCAATGGCTCCCAGATTGCCCAGGCTTCCGGTAAAGGCATTCGAGAATTTATCCATCAGGTTGTTGATGCCGGACAGAACGAGCTTGTAGTTGGAGTAGATGCCCACTGACAATAAACCCACGAAGCTGGACATCAGCAGGCTGTCCGTGTTCCGGACGATGACCGTTCCCAGCTTGTGGAAGCTCATGGCACCGACGTTCCGCAGGATGCCGTGAAATTTTTCTTTTTCCGGCAGCTCCCTGCACTCTTTCAGGTAGGGAAATTCCTTATCCACCTTGACCGATACGATGATGTTCGGGATGAACTGCATCACAAACTGCACTGCCAGATAAAGGATAAAGTTCCCGGTCAGCACGATGAGGACGATTTGGAACAGAGTCTTGACCGCGTCGCAGAGCTGCGCCCAGAGGTTGCGGACATAGGCTTTCTGGTAGGCCAGATAGATGGAGTTTTTATAGCTCAGCAGATAGGAGCAGACCGAGTTTGCCACATACATCAGATAGATGAGCCGCAGATGCTCGATGCCGCTGCTGTCCTTGATGAAAAAGCCCAGAAACGGCATCAGTGCAAGGCCCACGAGCAGCACCACGACCGCCACGATACGGTAGAGGAGCCGGTAAAGATTCATCAGCTGCGCCAGCCGATGCTCATCATTCTTCGCAGCCGGCTCATACAGGCTGTATATCATCGCCGTGCCGATGCCAAGCTCTGCAAGGTTCAGGATGCCCAGCACATCGGTGAACAGTCCGTTGACACCCAGATATGCCGCCGACAGATAGTGGATGAACACCATCCGGCTGATGAACAGCAGCACCTGATTCATGAGCTGTCCACCCACATTGACGACCATATTGATAAGGGTATACCGTGTCCGCATTTTTCTTATGTCCCTTCCTTTTCGAGTGTGGCCCGCTGCATCCGCTGCATCAGGGTCCACAGGGACCCTGTTCGTTATTCTTTATTAGAATATCATCTCATTGCGGTGCTTTCAACGATTTATCTGTATTTCAGCCTTCCGCGTCCAGAAGCTCCGTTTTCAGCCGGGCAATGAGCCGCTCCATCAGGGCCACACGGTTGAAGGGGGTCATGAGATAGAAGCCGTCGGCGTAGGGCAGAGCCTCCCGGGCCATCTGCATCGACACCTCAAGGCCCAGCGCCTCGCCCTGCTCCCGGTCGAGGCCCGCGAAGCGTTGGATGATGTCCTCTTCCACATGGATGCCGTTGATCTCGTTTTCCATAAAGATTGCGTTCCGCTGGCTGACCACAGGCATGATACCGGCCAGAATTTTAGCCCGTTCGCCCAGTGTCTGCCGGGCCTTGCGGAGATTTTCCACCGCCTGTGCCGACAGCACCGGCTGGGTCAAAAAGCCCGACATCCCGTTTTCCAGCTTTTCGCCCGCCCGGCGCAGCTCCACATCAAAGTTGCGGGCGTTCAGGTTCAGCGCCCCGAAGACCGTCATGGGGGTGGGCATCTCCCGGTCCTCTCCGGCCAGCGAGACGATGTACTGAGCCAGTTTGCGGGAGTTGAACTGGTAGACGTTCTTCACCTCGTCCCGCTCAGCGGTGGGGATGGGGTCCCCCGTGATGGCCAGCACCTCCCGCACGCCCTCGGCGTACAGGCCCAGCAGCAGCGCCTTGGTGGCGTTCAGGTTGCGGTCCCGGCAGGTCATGTGGGGCAGGGTGCACATTCCCAGCTCCCGGTGAACCCGGCACGCCACAAGGGAGGAATCCATCCGCGCCTGCGCAATGGGGCAGTCGGCGATGGTCAGCAGGTCAGCGCCTGCGGCCTGCAGCCGCCGTGCGCCGTCCAGATAGCCGCTCAGGTCGGCCACCCGGGGCGAATCCAGTTCAATGGCGATGACCTTCTCACCTGCGTTCAGTTTCCGCAGGAAAGTGTCGTCTTTTTCCACCGCCGGTGCAGTCCCGGTGGAAAGTTTCGCTGCCGGAGCGGCTTCGGTCTGCTGGGGCAGGGCATCCAGCTCTGCACGCAGGGCCGCGATGTGGGCGGGCGTCGTGCCGCAGCAGCCGCCCAAAATACGGACGCCCGCAGCGGCGATCTGCCCCATCTCCCGGGCAAAATACGCGGGCTTGCCCTGATACAGCACCCGCGCCCGGGTGACCACCGGATAGCCCGCGTTGGGCATCACCGACAGGGGCAGCAGCGTCTCGCCAAGGCTCTGCACCAGTTTCTTCATCGCGCCGGGGGCCGAGACGCAGTTCAGGCCCACGGCGTCCACCACGCCGCTCTGCTCCATCCGGCGCAGCAGGTCGCGGAACAGCAGACCCTCGCGGGTGTAGCCGTCCGGCAGTACCGCGAAGGACACCATGACAAAGGCGTCCGGCACGGCCACACGCAGTGCCTTTACCGCCTCCACAATGCCCACATCGGAGCTGAGCGTCTCGAACAGAAAGTTCTTTGCACCCAGTGCGGCGAACTGCTGCGCCACAAGGCCGTAAGCGCTGCTGGCCGGGGCAGCTTCGGTGTCCGGGGCAGGGCCGAAGTCAGCGAAGACGGCGGCGTCCTTCTCGGCAGCAGCGTCACAGGCCAGCTTCCAGCCCGCCTCGGCCAGCTCTTCCCAGCCCGGCATCTGGGCCGCCGCCATCCGGGGCAGACCGAAGGTGTTGGTCTTGATGGCCTGCGCACCTGCGGCCAGATATTCCGCATGGACCTTCTTCACGCCCTCGGGGTCGGTGAGGTTGGCCATTTCGCAGTCCGCGCCCGGTGCCGCTTTATAATAGGTACCCATGCCGCCGTCGAACAAAAGCGGCTTGCGGGCAAGACACTCTCGGATGTCCGTCATAGAAAGGTTCTCCTTTTTTATTTTCCTTGATTTTATAAAGAAATTCAGGTATAATTTTTGTATGAAAGTGAGGTGCTTTTGGATGCCCAAGATTCGTTCCAGCGCAGACCTGCGCAACAACTACAATGAGATCTCCACCTTCTGCCACGACTACGCCGAGCCGGTGTTCATCACCAAAAATGGCAAAGGCGACCTTGCCGTGATGAGCATCGAGACCTACGAGGCCCTGACAGCCCGGTTCGATTTGTATGCGAAATTGCAGGAAGGTCTGGATGACGTGGCGGCGGGAAGAACGCGCCCCTGGGAAGATGTCCGCAAAGAGCTGTCGAAGCAATGGGGGCTTGAATGAACTACAAGATTCATGTCTCTCACGCCGCCGAGCACGACCTGCACTCTGCCGCAAACTATATTGCTCACCAACTGCAAAATCCGCTGGCCGCTCGCCGGATGCTGGCGAATGCACTTGCAAACATCGACTCGCTCGAAACATTTCCCGGACGCTTTCCGGTGATCGACGAGCCGCTTCTTGCCTCTCATCAGCTCCATTTTGTCCCTGTGCAGAATTATCTTCTGTTCTATAGGATCGACTCTTCCACCCAGACCGTCCATATCCTCCGCTTCCTGTATGGTCACAGCGACTGGCAGGCTATCCTGCGGGTGGATGTTCTTCCAACCTGAGCATTCTCCCCGGCCCTTTGCCGGGGAGAATTTTTATGCAGTCATCTTCAGTTTAATGAAGTTTGCGCACTTGTCAAGCATTTTTGCCCCGAAGCAGCCCATTTTGCTTGCGCCGAAGCCGGTTTTGTGCTATTCTATGCATATTTACAATGGTTGGGAGGAATGTATCATGCGCCACGCCGGCACACAAGAAATCGAAACTCCTCGGCTGCTTCTGCGCCGCCTTATGCCGTCGGATGCCCCGATGATGTACGCAAACTGGGCCAACGACCCGGAAGTCACCCGCTGGCTGCGCTGGACGCCGCACAAGGATGTGGCCGAGACGCAGGAGCTTCTGAGCGCATGGGCGCTGCTCTATCCCAACGAAGACTACTACCAGTGGGCCATCGTGGAAAAGGCCACCGGACAGGTGTTCGGCTCCATCAGCATCTACAACAGCCTGCTGGGAGAACCGGCACAGCGAAATGAATGGCCGGGATTCGACCTCTCCGAGGGCATCTGGGAGCCGGGCTACTGCATCGGCAGAGCATGGTGGGGCAAAGGCTGCACCACCGAGGCTCTGAACGCTCTGGTAGAATACTGGTTCAAAAATACAGACAGTAATTGGCTTGCCTGCTCCCACGCCGTGGAGAACCCCGCCAGCGGCAAAGTCATGATGAAAGCAGGCTTTGTCTACGACCACGAGGCCGTCTACCACAAATTCGACGGTACAGCGATACCCTGCAAGTGCTATGCCCTGACGCGAGAATACTATAAGGAGCAACCTCTCCGTCAGCGCTGACGCGCTGCCACTGCCCGGGTTGTTGCTCCTAACGAGGAGAGGCTTTGGCATACCGGAAAACTTAATCTCTTCGCCAGAGGCTTCCCTCGGTAGGGGAGCTGGCTGCCGAAGGCAGACTGAGAGGTTTACATTGCACAAAAACAGCGCAGCTTGTGGAAAAGCCACAGGCTGCGCCGTTTTTTCATAAAAAATTCAAACCTCTTAAGTCCTTCTTAATAAATTTCTCGGGCATTTCCTAAGATTTGGAATGTATACTTCTCCCTGTCAGATGGGGAGAAGTGCTCCCCGCGAAATCTCTTAGGAGGGGCAAATCACCATGCTATCAAAAAAGAAACCACAGGACAAGGTCGATCCTGAATATCTCGTCGGCCTTGACACAGCCTCTGCCCAACCGGCTCCGGCGGGCGTGAAACCCTTTATCAAAAAGCACTGGAAGCCCATCACCGCCGCCATCTGCGCGGCTGCGGTGGCCGCAGCCGTGCTTGTCCCGAAGAACAGTGCAAAGCCCGCTGCCGCCAGCGCCCAGTATGTCGAGACGAGACCCGAAAAGCGGAACATCGTCAACAGCTACAGCGCCGACGGCACCATCACCGCCGCCGACACCTACACCGTCAAGCCGATGGTCAGGGGTACTGTCCTGACCGCCGACTTCGAGGTGGGCGACACGGTCAACAAGGGCGATGTGCATCATCTACGATTTGAGCTACCTCGAGATGACGCTGGACGTCGATGAGCTGGACATTCTCGACATTCAGGTGGACCAGAAGGCCGAGATCACCGCCGACGCCATCAGCGACCGCACCTTTGAGGGCGTCGTCACCAGCATCTCCTCTGCAGGCACCACCACTTACCCCGTCACCATCCGCATCGACGACACCGGCAGCCTCATGCCCGGCATGAATGCCACTGCCGCCCTTGACATTCCCCCTTGCCGGCGTTATGTTATTGTTAAGGCGACAGCCGGTTTCGCCGTCTTTCGCCTCATATTAAAATCGCTCTTGTTTATAGCTGTCTGGACTTTACACAAAATTTGGGAAAGACCCATTTTTGTCTAACTTTTGGGGTTCATTTCAGTATCCGGAGTCTCTTTTTTGGCATTTTCTTCAATGTTTTTGCAATTGGAATCTATAGTTTCGATAGCTGTTTTCTTTCAACGGCATGGATAAGCTAGGCCTTATTGCCTTGCAGAAACAGCGCATCACCCGAAATTTTAATTATTTTTCGCTCTGATTCTGATATACTATCGTTAAGACATCGATTTCGGAGGTCCACATGGATACAAGTATTTTCCGTTATGTGCTCGAGGTAGAAAAATACAGAAACATCACCCAGGCGGCGAAGCGACTGTTTATCTCGCAACCGGCACTGACCAAACAGCTGAATAAGCTTGAAAAAGAGTTGGGCTTTTCGCCTTTTGACCGCACGCACAGCCCGATCAGCGTTACACCACAGGGTGAAATTTTTCTCGATTTTGCTCGGCGCTATGTGCAGCTCGAAAGCGAGATGATGGATAGTCTTCGACAGTTTAATCAGATTCCAGCAGAGCCTGTACTGATTGCCACAACGCATCGTGGTGGCGCCTACGCTGCTGTTCAGGCAGCACCTTTCATGATGACACATCCAGAGATACATCTCAGTTACCTGAATCGCAACTCTCAGCAGTGCGAAGAAGAGCTGGAAAGCGAATCCATCGACTTAGCCATCTATACTGAACCTGTACACTCCGAAAACATCGAGTATATGCCAGTACAGGAGGATCCGCTCGTATTTGTCATTCCACAGGAATCACCGATTCTGGAGGACCTAGATATCTCCGATAATTCACTCGAGCATCCGGTTGAAATCGACATCAGCCGTTTCCGTAATCCGTCGCTCCGATATATTCTGGCGACGCCAGGTCAGGGGCTGTATGATGCCGAAAAATCTTTTTTCAGAAAATATCACATCACACCGATTCATCCGCAGCGCATTGATTATGTTGACACACGATATCTCGTTGCCTGCAGCGGCTGTGGCATCGCCCTGTTGCCGCACACGACGATTCGTAATTCATCTACTGGTCAAAACCCGGTCTATGGCACGATAAAAGGCGATACTCTGTATCGTTATGTCATCGTCGCCCGAAAGAAGGGCCGCAACTTATCCCCTTCTGCAGAAATCGTCTGGCGCTACATGATCAGCGCATCTGCTAAAAATCGATAACATTTTGGAATCAGGTTCATAACAGAAAAAGGAGAAGCATTCGTCATTCAATTTGCAGTACAGAGCGAGTGCTTCTTTTTCTGTTTTATGGCGCTATGTCCATTCCAAATGGTTATCGTCCCATAGAAGAATCGCCATTGTCACAGTCTTGCACAATTATTCCCATTTTTGTACAATACATTTATCAAATTTGCCGGCAAATAAAAGTGCTTTAAAAATTCTGTATCACTTTTTGGGAGGATTTACTGTGAATAAGTTAAAAGAAACGAAAATCCTTGGGTTCCCTCTGTGGATGTACCTTATATTCAGTATACTGATGATGGTGATGGCAGCCAATGACTGGATGCTGACCAACATGGTCGGCGCACTCGCCTTCGCGATGATCATCGGCACGCTGCTCGGCTGGGTCGGTGACCATATCCCGGTCTGGAAGACCTGGTTCGGCGGCGGCATGCTCTTCTCCTGCCTCGTAGCCGGCGCGATGAACACCTTCCACCTGATCGGTGAAGGCTCGATGGAAGCCCTGAATACCTTCAACGGCTCCACCGGTTTCCTCGATCTCTACATTCTCGTCCTGATCACCGGCTCTGTGCTCTCGGTTGATCGTAAGATGCTCATCAAATCCTTCGCCGGATTCATTCCGACGATTCTTGCAGGTATTGCAGGTGCACTCGGCCTCGCTGGTCTCGTAGGTGCCATCACTGGCGTCGGCGCAATCGAGGCGATCGCCACCTATGCAATTCCAGTCATGGGCGGTGGCAATGGTGCCGGTATCACACCGATGAGCAAGATGTGGGCTGCTGCAACCGGCGGTGATGCCTCCTCCTGGTATGCATCTGCCTTTGCAATCATCAGCATTGGCAATCTCTGCGCCGTCTTCATGTCTGCACTGCTGAACAAGCTCGGCCAGATCAAGCCATCCATGACGGGTAATGGTCGTCTCATGGTCGGTGAAGAAAATGTCAGCACGAAGTCCAGTGACGTGAAGCTGACCGCAGCCGACTACGCAACCGGTCTCGCACTCGGTGTCGTATGCTTCAATGTAGCTAACCTCTACGCAAAGCACATCTCCATCATCAACCATGCAAACCTCGGCTTCAGTATTCATACCTTCGCTTTCATGGTCATCCTGATGGCGATTCTGAATATGACGAATATCCTGCCGGAAAACGTGAAGGCCGGCGCAAGGGGCATGCAGCAATTCTTCGTAAAGTATATGTCCTTCCCACTGATGATTACCGTTGGTATCGGTACGAACCTCACAGACTACGCGAAGGTCTTCACAAACCCAGCGTATATCGTCATCATCATGGCGACTGTCATCGGTGCGATGATCGGAACCTTCATCGTCGGTAAGCTGTTCCACTTCTATCCTGTAGAAGGAATGCTGACTGCCGGACTCTGTATGGCAAACGGCGGTGGTGCCGGCGACGTACAGTGTCTCGGCGCTGCGCACCGCATGGAGCTGATGTCCTATGCTCAGATTTCTTCCAGAATCGGTGGTGCCATCATGCTCGTCATCGCAAGCTTCATTTTCGGTAAATTCCTGTAATCCTGGAGGTACTATATGGCAAATCAGAATCCTTTGGCTACGAATCTCACGCTTGAGCAGCAGAAAAACCTGTTCGGCAATGCTTACTTAAATATGCTCTGGCACTGTCCGACCGACCTGCGTTTCCACTACTGGGTGCATCTCCCAGACTACTACTACGACGAAGAGGAGCATGAGTACTCTCTCCTCGTCATCATCCATGGAACCGGCTGTGCAATCGAAGAGTACATCAAGCAGGCGAAGGAACTCGCCGACAAATATCATATGGCTGTGCTTGCGCCTATGTTCCCGGGTGGACTCATTCAGCGCGATGACTTCAACAGCTATAAGCTCCTCTCCTGCGACGGCATCCGCTATGATCTGATTCTCCTCGATATGATCGAGGATATGGCGAAGCGCTATCCAGGCGTTCACACAGATCAGTTTTTCATGTTCGGACACTCTGGTGGCGGGCAGTTCGTAAACCGCTTCCTGCTCGCTCACCCTGATCGTCTGAAGGCCTGCTCCATCGGTGCACCTGGCCGTCCGACCTTCCTGAATCCAGACGAGGACTACTTCTGGGGTATCCGTGATTTCAAGGATTACTTCGGTTATGATGTCGACCTCGAAGCCGTAAAGAAGGTACCCGTCCTCATCAGTGTCGGCGAGCTCGACAACAAGTTTATCGGCGACTCCCCGTATGGCGATAACCGCGTAGCCCGTATGAAGAGCCTGCAGAAAAATTTCCAGGAGCACGGCGTCCATACGGAGCTGACGATCCTTCCGGGCTTCGCCCATGAGGCTGGTGAAAAGGAACGAGTGCAGGCCGCGCAGAAATTCTTTATCCAGTATTTATAACTCAAACTACAGTTTTTGAATTTCCTTTCTTTGTACCCTCTTTTTAAAAGAGGGTACATTGCGTATTTCTTGCTTTTCCTTCATACTTGCGTACTTTTAGTAGATTATGAAAGCAAGCAGAATTTCTATTCTACGGAATCAACTATTCTGCACTGGAAGCTGCCGTCCGGCGAATCCAACAGGATGTTGATTTCCTGATGAAGTATCTCCCCAAGGTGCCTGATGATGCCTATGTGAAAGTGGAGACCACGAAGATTCTCAAACAGCACAAGGCATATATGGCACAGTTTGAAGAAATGCTGAACGATGAAAAAAATCGCATAACGACAGGCACTTGTATGATGAGCTGATTTCCTATGCTGACCTGTACGACAGTGCCAGTTTTGAAGCAAAGAAAATGATCGTCAATCAGCTTATCCGCAGGGTAGATGTTTATCGTGGATATCAGATCAACATCTCGTTCAACTTCGATCTCACTCCTTACATTGAGGGGGAGTGATGCGTCCACCTGCAAAACAGTCGGACATCGAACAAGCATTTTCAAAAGCAACGAAATAGCAAGAATTGGGGGTTGCCGTCCATGCGCCTGCAAAATCAGGCATTTGGCTGATTCTCGATGCAACCTCTAAGAAAGCAAAAAGAAAAGCACCACACTTCCTACGAAGTACAGTGCTTTTTGGTGGAGAATAGCGGGATCGAACCGCTGACCTCTTGCATGCCATGCAAGCGCTCTCCCAGCTGAGCTAATCCCCCATAGCCTGTGTCGTCCCTGACGACGTGTGTTATTATACCAGCTGAAAGGAGAGTTGTCAACAGCTTTTTTCAAATTCGTGCAAAAAAGTCCCGCCGGGTGCATTTCTGCCTCCGGCGGGACTTGCGTCCAGGAGAACTCAGGCTTTGGTGTACTGACGGTCGAAGATCTGGGGTGCTGCCTTGATAAGCAGCACAGCGCCCACCACAGTGATGAGTGTCTCCGGCAGCATGTAGCTGGCGTTGTACACGAGGCTGTAGGTCCAGGCGCTCAGACCCTCATTCAGGTTGCCCCAGACGAGGACGCCGGACAGAAAGCTGCACATGAAGCGCAGGAAGCCTGCGATGGCCGTACCGACGGCCACGCCGACCATCCGGTTCTTGAAGGGGCGGGCGAAGAACTCTGCGGTACCCAGAGCCATAAAGGCCACCAGATAGTCCAGCAGGATCTCACCGAGGAAGTACAGGAAGGTGGGCGTCGGGGGTGCCCAGAAGCCCAGCAGCATCTGCAGGCAGCCGTTCACCAGACCGGTGAACAGACCCCACTTGACGCCGTGGCGGAAGGAGACGAGCACGAAGGGCAGCATACTCAGCAGAGTGACGCTGCCGCCGTTGGGCATGGTGAAGATCTTGATGTTGGCCAGCACGGTGCCGATAGCCACCATCAGCGCGCACTCCACCAGCACCCGGGTCTTGGAGTAGGATTTCGACATGAGGATTCCTCTTCTCATAATAATAGTACACAAAAACAAAAATACGCCTGCTTTTGCTGGCAGGCGCACGGGCTGTTTGTGAAAATCGGGACCTTTCCGCAAACTACCTACGCCGGCATTACCCGGATCAGGTTCAAGGGTCTCTGCTTCCAGCAGATCTCAGCCTCACGGCGCCCCTGTTTTCATGTCCGCTTTCAGTATAGCCGCTCTCCGCCAAAAGTCAAGCCCCCGGCGGTATATCGACCCGCCGGGTCACATATTCTGGAACAAGCACACTTTGGCGGGAGGGAGCAGTCATGAAAGGTGATCCGGAACAGCGGGCGCTGCTGCTGGGAGAGTACATCGTGGAGCATGGGGCCACCGTGCGGGCGGCGGCGCGGGCCTTCGGCTGCAGCAAGTCCACCGTACACAAAGACGTGTCGGTGCGGCTGCGGACGGTAGGCCCAGAGCTGTTCCGGCAGGTTCAGATGGTGCTGGCCCGGAACAAGGCTGAGCGCCATCTGCGGGGCGGCGCGGCCACCCGGGAGAAGTACCATAAGCCCCGATAACAAGAGCGGCGGTGCACTGTGTACCGCCGCTTTTGTCATGTCTGCTGGTGGAACTGCTCCAGTGCCGCCTTTTC
>ENA-OPDA01001881-OPDA01001881.1-human-gut-metagenome-genome-assembly--contig:-NODE-1881-length-13162-cov-3.603037_pt1 | contig 13162 bp, 12 predicted proteins | sample MGYA00241253_ERZ501486 | MGnify/ENA primary metagenome ERZ501486 (study PRJEB25962, sample SAMEA2042510) | human gut metagenome | biome: human gut; feature: human-associated habitat; material: faeces... | reverse complement strand
AGACGGACGGAAAAATGCTTGTGTCCTCTTTCGGCTGCTCCTATGAAACGGCAGATATTGAATTTGAATATACCTTGTCCCAAGCACTCCAAAAGGGGAACAATTTAGCCTTTCATCTGATACAGTCCTTTGAGCCGGGGGAAGTCGATTATCAGAAAGCCCATGAAATCGGAAAGCAGCTTGCCGACGCGGTAACAAAGGGGCAGCATGAATATGTACTCACGACGCACATTGACAAAGGACACGTCCATAACCATATCATTTTTTGCGCGGTGAACTTTGTAGACCACCATAAATACAATTCCAACAAAAGGAGCTATTACGGCATACGGAACATGAGCGACAAGCTGTGCCGGGAAAATGGCTTGTCCGTCGTCGTCCCCGGCAAGGGCAGCAAGGGAAAGAGCTATGCGGAGTACCAGGCAGAAAAGACGGGTACAAGTTGGAAAGGCAAGCTAAAGATTGCCGTTGACGCGCTTATCCCCCAAGTTTCCAGTTTTGAGGAATTGCTAACGCGGTTACAGGCGGCGGGCTATGAGATAAAGCCGGGGAAATATGTTTCATGCCGCGCCCCCGGACAGGAACGCTTCACCCGCCTTAAAACCCTCGGCGCAGACTATACAGAGGAAGCCATAAGGGAACGGATAGCGGGCAGACGGGCAAAGGCGGCGAAAGCCCCCAGAGAGCAGCGCGACGTTTCGCTGCTTATCGACATTGAGAACAGTATCAAGGCGGCGCAGAGTAAGGGCTATGAACAGTGGGCGAAAATCCACAATCTGAAACAGGCAGCTAAAACCATGAATTTCTTGACGGAACACAAGATTGAACAGTACGCGGATTTAGTCAGCCGGATTGAGGAAATGTCAGCGGAAAGCGGACAGGCGGCAGACGCATTGAAGAACGCGGAAAAGCGGCTTGCGGACATGGCGGTGCTTATCAAGAATGTTTCCACCTACCAAAAGACAAAGCCCGTCTATGACGCATACCGCAAGGCAAGGAACAGGGAGAAGTACCGCGCCGGACAGGAACAGGCGATTATCCTACATGAAGCCGCCGCAAGGTCGTTGAAAGCGGCGGGCATTGCAAAGCTCCCGAACCTTGCCGCGCTGCAATCGGAGTATGAAGCCCTCCAAGCGCAGAAAGAAGCCCTTTACGCCGACTATGGAAAATTGAAAAAGAAAGTCCGGGAATATGATATTATCAAGCAGAACATTGACAGCATTTTACAGGCAGACAGGCAGCCGGAACGGGAAAAGGGAACAGAGCGCGGATAAGGATAGCAAAATCCCCGCCGCTGTGCTATGATAGGGCTATCAAAAAGCAGAGGAGCGTTGAGCATGGAAAACCAGAAAATGCCGGAATATGAAACCATACGCGCCGCCGTTGCCGGGGAAAAATGGGCGGTGGAGAAAGTCGTGGAGTGCTACAAGGACGAAATCGACAGGCTATCGACGGTAGCGGTCAGACAGCCAGACGGAAGCACGAAACAGGAAATCAACGAAGATATGCGCCAGTCTATCACAAAGAAGCTGATAGAAGCCCTCCCGCAGTTCCCGCTTGAAGAAATGGAAAAGGGAAATGTCAGATAGGCAAAAAAAGAACAGGGCGCGGAAGCCAGTATATGACTTCCGCGCCCTGTCTTTTTATGGGTGCTGTTTTCGTGAATGTTACGCAGTAGAACGCCATTTTCGGGGGTAAAGGTATAAAGTATCGCCTATCCGATTTTCACGCCCGGAAAGCCCTGTAAATCAAGGGATTTTCCGCGCCTACTGCGTAACAGGGGTGCGTCTTTTCCTCATGCGCTCGGCGGCTTGTCTGCGGGTGATACGCTTCCGGCAGACGGGGCAGTATTTGACACTGTTAGAGGTTGACGCAAAGAACGCGCCGCACTCGGTACATTTCTTCTTATCCCCTGTCTGGTAAAGCTCCGCATAGAGCAGCCTGTCGGCGGGAAGCACCGCAACCCGGAACCACTTGCAGAGAAGCGAATAGGAAATGAGCTGCGGACATACGCATTCGTCTCCGTCGTCCAGTAAGATACAGTTCCCGTTATCATAGTTGCAGCACGTCCGGCGCACAAGGGCGTTGACTTTCCGGCTCTGGGGCGGCGTCAGCCGCTTAACCCCGTTCATACTTCATCAGCGGCGTAAATGGGAAGCTCTGCAAATTCCGCTTCGGTCAAAGCGTCCACTTTGGAAAGGGTGCGCTTTGCAAGCTCCCGCATATCCGCGTCCATGTAGGGCAGCGCGGCGTTGACATTCTCAATCAAAGCCCGCTTGCCGCCCTCGTTGTAAATGCTCAAAAGGTTTGTTTCTTCAACAGTCAGTCTAATCATGCTCATACCTCCATATCGTGATTTTTTGTTTTTGCCGCCGCCTTTTTCGGGGCGGTCTTTGCCTTGTCTGCTTTAAGCTGCGCCCGGATAGAGGGGCGGGGCTTCCTTATCTCCCTGTCCCGGTTCTCCCCCTTGTCAATCAGCGCATACGTCCCATGTCTGCCCTCGATTTTGGAAAAGGAAAGAGTCTTATAGGGCAGCATGGAGAAAAGGCGGTCAGTGTCCTTTGTGGCTGCAAGCCGCATGAACGCCGGGGAAAGCTCTGCCATGAAATGGGTCTTGTTCGGGCTATTCGGCTCATAGTGCCGCTTCATTTCCCGCACAATGCGCCGCGCTTCCGTTTCAATCAGTCCGTCATGCAATGCGGCGATATGGGCCTTAAAATCTCCCGGTGGAAGCTGCTCCCTGTTGCGGTGTTCCTCCCGTAAGAGCCATTTAAGAGCGTCCAGGTCGTTGGGTATGGCTTCAAAGCGTTCAAACTCCCCAAGCTGCGGGTCTGGGCTTCCGTTGAAATATTGTCCGGCGGGGATTATCTGCTCCCCGCGCTCATAAATCAGCTTTACCGTATCGGCGGGCAGCCCTTTTTCTTTGACGCGCTCATAATGGCGGGAATAGTCAAGCTCATACAGATTGCCCTTGATTTTTCCATGCTCCCTGTCTGTCAGCTCGATTGCATAGGCAAGGACGCGGTCGCTTGTCTGCTCCATGTAGAAACGCCATGTGTTGTGGGGCGCGGTGTCTTTGAGGAAAACGTCGCGCTCCCGGAAACAGTGCGTCCCGGACGGGCGGCAGAACCACAAAAGGGTCTTGTCCTCCTTGCGGGGGCTTGCCGCCGCCTTTGCGATAATCTCTTTGTCAATGTCTAAGTCGCTCTGGTAAAAGCCTGTGTTCTGCTTCATAATCGCTTCAAGGGAAGCGAACAAATCCACGTTTTCAAATTTACTCTGTTCCGGCATGGGTCAGCTCCTTTCCAAGTCCTGTGACTTCTGCTTTGCGTTTTTCTTCTGCGCCTTTTCCTTGTCGGCTCTAAGCTGCGCCCGGATAGAGGGCTTTTTTTCCGGCTTCGCTCCCTTGCCGCGCTCCTTGTCGGCTTTGACAGCGTTAGCCAGGTCAACAAGGGAAATCTGCTCGCCCGCCTTTACCTTTGCTTCCAGTTCGTCAACGGTGGGGGTGTTGTTGATGATACCGTCAATCATGTTTCCGTTCTGCTCTATGGTCTGCTCGGCGGTTTTCAAGGGATTGTCCCGCTGCGCCTGTTCTGCGGCAACGGCAAACGCCCGCGTCCCATTCCCCATAATCAGATACTTTCCGTCGTCCGACTGGTGGTGAAAGCCATATCCGGCGGCTTCTATCTGCTCCCGGCTCATGGCGGTCACATGGAAAGTCCCCCTCGGTGTCTTGACAGTTTCGCCCGTTTCCAAGTCGTCCGGGGTAAGCTGCTTCTGCTCCTGTAAAAACTCCGGCACTTCGGTATAGCCGCCGCGATCCAGATAGTGCGCCGTTTCCTGTTCTCCGCGATGCAGCACAATGACATCGGACATGGAAAGGCTATGCCCGGTAAAATCCTGCGGCCTGTCCATGTTGAAGCGAACAAAAATGTCCTCCAGCGTGTCCGTGTCGGAGAGGGGTGCGGTATAGACCAGCTCATAATTTTCGCGGTCAACACGCAGCCCGGCGGCCTTTACCTGTTCCAGCGGCTCAAATCGGAGATCCCGCGTTGCGTCGCCGTCTTTAAGCTGATAGATAGAAAAGGTGTCCTGCTGGGGCGCTTCATAGCCAGCCGCCGCATATTCCTCCACGGTCATACCGGCATCGGCGGCCTCCTGTGCAATTTCCGCCTCCACCTGCGCTTTGTAGTCCTGCAAGCTCTGGTCGAAGTCGGTCAGTTTCGGCATTTCCGGCAAAGGCTCTCCGTGGTTGAGCAGCGGACGGCACTCCATAGCGTAGTCCACCAGCGCCCCATAGTAGGCGGTTTCCTCCGGCGTCAGGGTGTCGCTGGACGCCAAACGGGTCTGCGCCTCCTGTTCCAGCCGGGACAGGTTGCAATGCAGCTCCATGTAGGGAATGATCTCGGTGAGAAAGGCTTCACGGCTGGCGTGATCCTCCGCCCACGCCTCCGGGCCGCCCTGCCGGGTCAAATGGTCTTTCCATTTTTCATCGTTCAGATAAAAGGTCTGATACTCCCGGATATGCTCAATCAGGGAACCGTCCCGGTCGCCAAAATCCTGCCGCCCGGAATAGCTGTGCGGCTCTCCTTGGAATGTGAAATCAATGCGGAAGTCGGTCTTATCATAGTAGCCGCCGCCCCGATGTTCTGCGTCCAGCCGGGCAAACAGGGCGTCGGCCTCATGCAGCGGCATTTGCTGGCCCATTTCCAGATCGGGGCTTTCGGTGAAAAGGATCGTCACAACCGGCTCTGCCGTGGGGTCAAGGGTGGGCTGCTGTGCGGCCTTGGCCTCTGCGATTTCCCGGTCAATCCGGCTTTTCACCAGCTCGTCCACATGGCCGTGCTGCATTTCATAGCCATGTTCGCACAGGCGGTTGATAAGCTCGATCACCTTGTCCGTGTTGCCCACAGCCTCGGCGTACTCCACGATCAACCGGCGTTCCTCGTTGCCCATGCGCTGTCCGTTGCGCTCGGCCCAGTCGATCAGGGCGTTGGCCCGTTCCGTGGGGGTGGCCTCCGGCATAATGGGTTTGTTGTTCAAAAGGCCGTCAATCCCATTCCACGGCTGCGGCTCCGGCTGGGCCTCGGCCCGTTGCAGCGTCCCGTCGCCGGAAAGGACAAAGCCCTGTGTCTGAATGGCGTCTAACGTGCCTTGCGTCACCTCGCCGGTTGATTTCACATCGGCGTCAATCAGGGTTTGCAGCATGGCCTTTACACTGTCGGTCATTTCCTGCTGCTGTTCCGGGGGCAGCTTGGAAAACACACTGTCGGGGGCAGGCTGCTCGGCGGCCTGTTCCACAATTTGCTCCACGGCCTGCTGCGCTTGCCGCTGTTGCTGAAGCTCGGCAAGGTGGCCGTCGATGGTGGTAATCAGCTCATGGGCGGTGGCCCGGATGGTTTCAAGGGACGCCCGCAGCTCTTTCAGGTCTTTGCCGGAACTCCAACCGGCCACATAGCCAAAGGAATAGTCGGACGTGTCCAGTCCGTAGTGCTGGCAGACGGCATAGGCCACGCTCTCGGCCTGCACCTCGCGGGTGCGGCTGTCGGGCGGGTCGGCCTGCTCGGTCACAGGGGCGTCCGGGTCAATGGCGTGGAGCTTGGCATGGGCAATCTCATGGATGGCTGTTTTCAAAGTTTGCAGCTCACTCATGTTCTCCTGTATGGCGATCCGCTTTTCTGTCAGGTGGTAGTAGCCGTGAGAACCACCGGGGATGTCCTCAAAGGTCATCGGCACGGGGGAAGTCTGTTCCAGCGCCTTGAAGAAGTCCTCGTATTGCTCCACATTCCCGGCCAGCTCGTCCACACCGATAGAGGGCAAGGGTTCGCCCTCGGTCTGGCTCACGTCAAAGACAGACACGATCTTGAACGCCGGAACTTGTGTTTCCTGTACTTCGGTCAGAGGCTTGCCGTCTTTGTCCATGACCGGCTTGCCCTGTTCGTCCAGCTTCGGCACTTCCTTTTTCACCTTGTAGGGGGCGGGGGCCAAAATCTTGATGCCTTTCTCGCCCCGCTTCACATTACGGTGAAAATCGTCCCGCCACTTGTTGTAGCCCGCCACAAGCTGGCCGCCCTGCATGGCGATCAGTAGCGTATTGTTGAAGCTGTAACTGTGGAACTTCGCCATAGAGGTGAGATAGGCTTTGTAGCGTTCACTCTCGAAGAGTTCCTGTATACCGGTTTCCAGCCGGTCGGTGATTTCTTTCATGCGGTCGGCGCTGTTCTGGCTGTTGAGAGTAATGGGGACGACGGGCGGCGGGGCCGCAGCTTCGGCGGTGGGCGCTACCTCTGGCTGCACCGTCCGGGCCGGGGCCTCGTCCCGCAGAATTTCCGGCGCGGGATAGGCCATCACCCGGTATTTCTCCGGCACCGGCTGGCCCTCATGGACGCGTTGCCACTCGTCGCCGCTTTTCACCAGATAGCCGTAATCGGTGAAAACACCATGCTCCGTATTGGCAATATGCAGGCCGAAACGGGGCAGGAAAATTCCCGCTTTCCATTCCTCCGGCATATCCACCATGCCGGAACGGTTCAGATAGTAGTCACCCAACTGGCCCGTGCCGGTGACATCCGGCAGATGCACATAGTAGTCCACGTTGTCGGGATAGTCGATGATCTGGCCGATACTGTGAAAATCGCTCTGCGGGCTTGTCAGGGCGGCGTTCAGCTCCGAAAGCTCGGCTGCGTCCAGCTTTTCCAACCTTGCGGCAAGGAAGTTCAGTTCGTCCACGTCAGCGGACAGCACCAGATCGCGGGGCAGCTTAATGGGACGCTCCTGTGGGCTTCGGTAGTCGTACAAGAAAAAGTCCTGCGGATTGTCGGCACTGATCCCGATTTCCCGCAGGGCTTCTTGCAGCTTTTCGGTTGTGGTCGGCAAAGAAAACCAAAGGCCCTCTTTGCCTTGCTCATAACGCTGTCGGTTATGAAGCAGGATAGAAAACACTTCGCTCATGGGTTCACTCCTTTCATATTCATAGGGGTTTGGGGCTTTCCCCAACAAGCAAAATCCCCGGCCCAGCAGGGCGGCCGGGTCAGGGATTTATCGGAAGTGTGGCTACACTTCCTATGCTTGCCACGTTACTCCGTCAGCTCTTTTTCTCCACGCGGTAGTTGACGTACTTCCCGCCGGTATCGGCCAAAAGCACCGTCCCGTCATAGGTTTTGCCGGTTTTCATAGAGCGCAGGCCCTTTACCTTTGCCTTTCCGTCTTTGAGCAGCGCGGCAGCGATCTTCGGGGTGAATGTCTTGCCCCGTTCCTCAAAAAATCGGTCATTCTTCCACATGACAAACTGACAGGCCCGGTTTCCGCAGTAATAGTTTTTCTTGCCCTCGTAGACAGCTTCGCCGCAGCGGGGACACTTGCCAATAACAACACGCTCGGTCTGAAACAACTTCTGCGCGTCCTCGCTGATCTGCGAATATCGGGAAATCAGGTTTCGGGTCATTTCCTCAATGCCCACCATGAAGCCCTCTGGGTCTGCCTCGCCCTTGGCAATGGCCGTCAGCTTGGTTTCCCATTCCGCCGTGAGCTGGGGAGAAGTCAGCACTTCCGGCAGGACGCACACAAGGTTGTGGCCGTCCTTGGTGGGAAGTAGCTGTTTGCCTTTGCGCTCCACAAAGCCCATCTGCACCAGCTTTTCCAGAATGGAAGCGCGGGTTGCCGGGGTTCCCAAACCTTGGCGCTCGGCGTCCTCCGGCATATCCTCGGCCCCGGCCCGTTCCATAGCCGACAGCAGCGTATCTTCTGAAAGCTTTTGTCAAGGGGGTGCGTGGATATTTTTCATATTACTTACGCAGATTCTCTCTCTGCTTCTGCCTGAATAATGCGTTTCAACCTGTCCTCCGCAGTCAAACCGCTACTATGGTCAAAAAACACTTTGACTTTATAATTTGTTTTGCCTTGCTTAATCACAAAAACTCCATCCGGTTTGTTTTTCTCCGAATGGTTATTTTGGGTGGGTAGTGTACTGTTCACAATATTTGTCATACGATATTCCTCCTTAAATGAAAAAAGCCCGACAAGGAAAGGTCTGACAACGAAGTTCCGACAACGGACATCAGAAAACCTTTTTTCTTTATCGGGCGATACTATCTTTTTACTATTTCCTTTTTCTTTATAATATTGGTTGTCATGGTTGTCAGAGAGGGAAAAGTGCCGCAATATCAAGGCTTTCGGGATTTTTACCCGACAACCAGACCGACAACCGGCTCGACAACCGAAGCGACAACTGGCTTTTATTTTTGCTTCAACCATTCTTCCGGAAGCCCTAACTGTTCCATTTCCTCTGTCGGGATTTCTTGAAAACCATCCATGCTGTTGTCAGGCTCGTTGTCGTTCCTGATACGCTCCCAGCCTTTTTGTCTGCGGTAAGGCTCTGGAAAATACCTCGGATTGCTGAACGCCCTCCAGCCTGTGACAGCGTTATTCATAATGTCATTGATCTCTCGCAGTTCCCATTGTTTCGGTTCGTCATAATCATGCCCCAGTGCTTCTTTGTAAAGCTGTTTGGAGCAGACTATGCTGCCGGAATAGCGTTCCAGATAATCTAAAATCTGTCCTGCCTTTGTGTCCTCCGGCATAAAGTCCTTTTGGTGGGCTTTCAGATAAGCGTTCATAGCCGGACTGAATCTCAGACGGAAATTGCCGCTTCTGTAAATCTCCATAGCTTCTGCCCACATCTGATTGATATACTCTCTGGAAGCCTGTTCATCCGCCAAAATATGAACCTCAGCCCTTTCAGGATAGACCATAACCGGAACGAAGCGGCGGTTGCCTGTTCGGTCAAGGGGAAGAAAGTCAAGGGTATTAGAAGAACCTCCAAACACACATTGTCGTTTTCTGTCTGCCGGATGTGTTTCATAGGGTATCTTATAGGTTTCCTTTTGTCGGCTCAGAAAGGACTTGATTTCTTCAATGCTCTTAGCGTTGGCAGTTGCAATCATTTCCGACATTTCAATAATCCAATGCCCCTGCATTTTGCGGTACACATTTTCATCATCCAGCTTTTTCAAATCATCAGAGAACCAGTCATCATTGACCGCAAGCAAACGGAAGAAAGAGGACTTTCCGGCTCCCTGACCGCCTACAAGACAGAGCATTACCTCAAATTTACACCCCGGCTTAAAGGCTCGTGAGATAGCACCCAACAGAAACAACTTCAATGCTTCATAGGTGTAATCATCTGTATCAGAACCGAGAAAGCGGTGCAGACAGAAGCGTATGCGTTCCGTTCCGTCCCATTGCAAGGCATTGAGAAAATCACAGACAGGGTGGTAACGGTTTTCATTGGCAATAACCGCAACTGCGTCTATGATTTTCTTCTCTACGGTCAATCCATAGTTTTCTTCAAAATATAGGAGCAGATATTTCACATCCACATCCGTCAATGTCGGGCTGTCACGATACCAACCGAGGGGCTTCACAATGTCGATTCTTTCGGTCAGAAGATTTTTTCGGATAGCCCCTTTCAAAAGCGGGTCATATTGCAGAACACGCTTATAATTTGCGGCAGTATTATAAACCTTACCTTTCTCGCTCTGCTCTAAGCTGTTTCGGATTTCTTCTACTGTGCATGGTTCTGTCTGCTGACAGTTCTGCAATTCGCTGTTCAAGTTTTAACACCTCCTTTCTCTGTTCTGCCACAAGTGCTTTTCGTTCCTCCAATGAACCATACAGAAGAATATCAAGCAGATATTCGATATAGTTCTTCTTATGCAGTGCTTCTGCAAACAGGGGATTCCATTCCTCATCCGGCTGTTTAGGAGCGTATTTCTTTTCCCATTCTCTAAGAAGATGAAAATAATCCGTCAGCACCTTGTAGCAATGATTTTCTCCTTTTTGATACTTCTGTTCCGGTGTCGGCTCACGAATACGAGGGCGGACACTGGGCTTTTGTCGGCTGTCATAGTTAAGACCAAAATCTTCAGCAAGTTTGACAGCAGCTTCCCTCAGCCCGATACCGAATAGCTTCGCTGTGAGATCAACAGCGTCTCCGGTTGCTCCGCAGCCAAAACAGTAATAGCGTTCATCCAGCTTCATACTGGGGGACTTATCTGAGTGAAACGGACAGCACGCCATGAAATTGCGTCCGCTCTTCTTGAGGGTCACATAACGGCCGATCACATCAACGATGTCGGCACGCTCAAGCAGACTGGAGATGAAGCCCTCAGGAATCATGAAAATTTAACAGTAAAGAAGATGTCGAGAAAATCAGACTTGCTGATCAGGAGCGCATTGTCACAGCTCCGATGCAACAAGATATCCCACTTCATCCAAAGATAAAAGAAAAGCCCTGGGTTTAACCAGGGCCCCTCTTTTGACTGCCCGCAGACAGTCCGATATGTGCCGCCGACGACAGAGGTCGATGAATCTCCGTCTTCGGCTGCGCGGCCTTTTGGGACGCTTTGGACTTAGGCAGTCAGGCGAGCCTTGACCAGTGCAGAGACCTTGCCGAGATCGGCGCGACCTGCAACCTTAGCCTTGACGGCTCCCATCACCTTGCCCATTGCGGCCATGCCGGAAAGACCAGACTGAGCAATAGCTTCGTCGATGATTGCCCCGATTTCCTCATCGGAAAGCTGCTTGGGGAGATATCCCGAAAGCACATCAATTTCAGCCTGCTCTTTTTGAGCGAGGTCTTCACGGCCGCCCGCACGATACTGCTGGATCGAGTCGCGGCGCTGCTTGACCATCTTGGCAATCACTTCCGTGACCTGCGCATCCGTCGCCTCGATCTTTTCATCGATTTCTCGCTGCTTCACTGCGGCAAGAAGGAGACGAATCGTGCTCAGACGGTCGGCATCATGCGCACGCATGGCGGCCTTCATATCTTCGCGGATTCTCTCTTTAATCATCACCATCCTTGAGCGATATCTAGGAGTTAAGCACCAACAGAAAACTTCTGCTGGGCGAGGAAGAAGCGATTAGTAGAGCTTCTTCGGGAGCATCATGCTGCGCAGGCGCTTGTAATGGCGCTTGACCGCGGCAGCCTTCTTGCGCTTACGTTCTGCGGTGGGCTTTTCATAGAATTCGCGCGCACGGAGTTCGGTCAGCAGGCCGGACTTTTCGATGGTGCGCTTAAAGCGGCGCAGGGCGACTTCGAAGGGTTCGTTCTCTTTAACGCGGATAGTAGGCATTCGACACCTAGTTGTGATGACCCGGAAATGTATGAAAATCTTGAGCTGCGTCTGGTTCCGGGGCAAGATGCAGCCAAGTCGAAGCGCGAATTTTCTCATGTTTGGACAGGAGATTCAACGCTTTGAGGCGATTTTTTCCAGTTTTTATTTTGTTAGACGTGCCGAACCCCAATTGCAGCTACCCGAACAGCTCTTAAGATGAATGGGATCGCTCTGTCGCCTCTGACCATGATTCGTCTGCCTTTTCTTTTAGGATTTTTTCTGCTCCTGACCGGTTCAGCCCCCTTCGCGGATGCAGCCTCATCGGGCCAAGAACAAGGAGACGGTGGCGTTGTCCATATTGGCATTCAAGAGACGCTTGATCCGGAATTCTTTGTCGACACCCTAGGGCCGACAATGCGGCATCTGCGCAAACGCTTTCCTCATCTCCGATTTCATGCCGAAACCTTTTCAATAGCGGAGCTGTCACAGGCCATCCAAACGAAATCCATCAGCTTTTTCATAGCCGACAGCGGATTATTCACCTTCCTAGCCTCTACAGAACATGCAGACGATTTAGCGACAAGGCAAAACCGCTTTAGTTCTGATCCGGCCAAAAGCACCGGCGCGGTGCTTTTTGTTCGTGCTGACCGCAATGACCTTCAGACGCTTAGCGATCTGCGCGGCCGCAAAATTGCCGCGCAGAATCCCAATGACTTCACCTCTTGGCTTACCTTTCAAGGCGAACTCGTTCGAGCGGGATTTGATCCTAAAAAATTTTGGGGCGCAGAACTATTCACCGAATATGAATATCCCAATGTTCTCGACAGCGTCTCGGCAGGGGAAACGGATGCAGGCCTGTTGGCAGCCTGCGCCTTGGAGGAACAAACGGCGCTGCACGGCTATCGCCTAGAGGACTTTCGTGTACTCCATGAGCAAACCAGCAACGCCCTGCGCTGCCGCCGTTCAACGGCACTGTATCCCGGTCCCGTTTTCGCCTCGCTTCCCCATGCGGACCCCGCATTGACCAAGCAGATTACTTTGGCGCTGCTCACCGAACCGCCGTCCGAAAATGGCAGCGCCTGGGGCATCAGCACTGACAACAGCGAGGCACTCAACCTCTATAAGCTTTTAAAAACAGGGCCTTACTCCTATCTCAATGACACAAATTGGTCCGCATTGTGGGCGAATTATCAAGAATGGATCTTTGCCGCATTCGGACTCCTCATGCTTTTGATCATTCACACGCTTCGAGTGGACCGCTTGGTTGAGCGGCGTACAGCAGAGCTTCAGGCCTCGATAGCTGAACGCGATGCGCTCGAGAAAGCCAATCAAGCAAATGCACAGATGCTCGCGCAAATGGAGCGTGCCGGCATCGTCGCGCAGCTCTCTTCCATGGTGGCGCACGAACTGCGTCAGCCGCTGATGTCGATTATGAATTTCGTCGGCGGCCTCAGCCTGTACATGAGAAAAACTTATCCGGCCGATCCGGTTGTTGCCCAGACCGCCGACGTTATTGTCGAAGAAGCAGAACGCGCCTCAGCGATCGTAGACCGTGTCCGCGGTTACGATAAAACGGCGCATGCTCAAAAAATACCGATTGCCGCCAAAGATCTGATTGCCTCCGCTGTCCGCGCCTTCAGCCATTCGGCTTTATCAAGCGGCGTCACCGTCCGCACGGACTGCCGTACCAATGCATGCGTTTTGGGAGATCCTCTAGAGCTCACATTGGTCATTCTCAATTTCCTCAAAAACGCCGCGGATGCCATGGCGGATGTTTCAGAGAAGGTCATTCACTTGTCTGCCCAGCAATCTGGCGGCAACATTGTTTTTAGGGTTCGTGACTATGGACCTCCGTTAACGAACGAGGTTTTCGAAACGCTCTCTCACCCGACTGTCAGTCACAAGCCTCACGGTTTAGGACTTGGACTGAGTCTCGCCAAAAGCATTGCCGAACGTCACCGCGGGCACATCGACTTTGTTCGTGCTCAGCCCAACGGCCTTATCGCCGTTCTCGAGCTGCCTTGCCTTTTAAATACCAGCCCGAG
>ENA-OPDA01001880-OPDA01001880.1-human-gut-metagenome-genome-assembly--contig:-NODE-1880-length-13166-cov-2.162993_pt1 | contig 13166 bp, 9 predicted proteins | sample MGYA00241253_ERZ501486 | MGnify/ENA primary metagenome ERZ501486 (study PRJEB25962, sample SAMEA2042510) | human gut metagenome | biome: human gut; feature: human-associated habitat; material: faeces... | reverse complement strand
TGTATATTGTCAGTAGTTTACAGAAAGAAAAAGATCCCAGAGCATGCTCCGTGGAAATTTGTGTCCTCTGAGCCTCTGGTCAAACCAACGGAAGGATTTGAATCAGGGGTTAGTTCCGGTTAAATACATTATGGAAATAGTCCCGAATAAATAATGCTGTGACTATTATGGGACAGCAACTGTGATATCATTTGTATTAAGGAAGTTAGGGAGATTGGGTATGGAACTAATTAACAATACAACTAAAACATTGCGAGATGATTTAGCAGTCGAAATAAAAGAAGGTAGTCGGCTTTCTGTTGCAGCCGCCTGCTTCTCTATTTATGCTTTTCAGGAATTAAAAAAGGAACTTCAAGGGATTGAGGAATTGAGATTTATTTTCACATCTCCGACTTTTACAACCGAAAAAGCGAAAAAGGAAAAACGAGAGTTTTATATTCCCAGATTAAGCCGAGAACGCAGTTTGTACGGAACAGAGTTTGAGGTAAAACTAAGAAATGAACTTACACAGAAAGCGATTGCAAAAGAGTGTGCCGAATGGATTCAGAAAAAAGTTACTTTCAAATCAAATATAACCAATGAGAATATGATGGGCTTCATCAATTTGGATGAAAAGAACTATATGCCAATTAACGGCTTTACCACGGTTGATTTGGGATGCGAGCGTGGCAATAATGCCTACAACATGGTTCAGAAAACGGAAGCTCCATTCTCAACCGCATACATAGACTTGTTCGATAACCTTTGGAATGACACTTCCAAATTGCAGGAGGTTACGGATGAAGTCATTGAGAATATTACAGCTGCCTATAATGAAAATTCTCCGGATTTCATTTATTTTGTGACACTTTATAATATCTTCAACGAGTTTTTAGAAGATGTATCCGAAGATCATTTGCCTAATGAGGCTACTGGATTTAAGGAAAGCAAGATATGGTCTATGCTTTATAACTTCCAGAAAGATGCTGTGCTTGCTATCATCAGCAAATTGGAAAAATTCAATGGCTGTATCTTGGCGGATAGTGTTGGTCTTGGTAAAACCTTTACCGCTTTGGCAGTTATTAAATACTACGAAAACAGAAATAAATCTGTACTCGTTCTTTGCCCGAAGAAGCTGACGAATAACTGGAATACCTATAAGGATAACTATGTGAACAACCCGATTGCATCGGATCGTTTGCGTTACGATGTCCTCTATCATACAGATTTGAACCGTACCCACGGCAAATCCAATGGTCTGGATTTGGATAGATTGAACTGGAGCAATTACGATCTAGTTGTAATAGACGAATCTCATAACTTCCGTAATGGTGGAAAGCTATCCGGTGAAGATAACGAAAAGGAAAATCGCTATCTGAAGCTTTTGAATAAAGTTATCCGCAAGGGTGTGAAAACTAAGGTTTTGATGTTGTCTGCAACGCCGGTTAATAATCGTTTCAACGACTTGAAGAATCAGCTTGCTCTTGCTTACGAAGGCAATACAGACTTGATTGATGATAAACTGAATACAACAAAAAGTATTGATGAAATTTTTAAGAATGCCCAGAGAGCATTCAATACTTGGAGTAAATGGGACCCTGCAGATAGAACAACGGAGAATCTTCTGCGGATGCTGGATTTTGACTTTTTTGAGGTTTTGGATTCTGTAACCATTGCACGTTCCAGAAAGCATATTCAGAAATATTATGATACTTCTGATATCGGAACCTTCCCTACCAGATTAAAGCCAATATCCTTAAGACCGCCGCTTACCAGCTTGAAGAAGGCGATCAATTATAATGAAATCTATGAACAGCTTACACAACTGACGTTATCTATCTATACGCCTACTCATTTTATTCTTCCGAGTAAAATGGAGAAGTATGCTGAAATGTATGAAGATAACAAGGTCAATGTCGGTTTTACACAGGCAAACCGTGAGCAAGGTATCCGTCGCTTGACTGCAATCAACCTAATGAAACGAATGGAAAGTTCTGTTCATTCTTTTAACCTTACACTGAAGCGAATCTACAGCCTGATAGATTCAACTATTCAGAGTATTGATACTTATGACAAAACTTCCTCAGTGAAGCTTGAATTGACGGATATCTCGAATATTGACGAATTTGACAGCGAAGATCAAAACGTTGATGAGCTGTTTACCTTTGGGAAAAAAGTTAAAATTGAAATCGGAGATATGGATTATAAATCCTGGAGAGACAGTCTTGTGAAAGATCGTGATACTCTTGGACTGCTAACACTGATGGTCGGAGATATTACACCAGCGTATGATTCCAAACTTCAGGAGTTGTTTCGAGTTATCAAAAATAAACTGGAGAACCCAATCAACCAGGATAATAAGAAAATCATTATTTTTACTGCCTTTGCTGATACGGCTGAGTATCTGTTCGATAACGTAAGCAAATATGTAAAGGAGAATTTTGGACTCAATACAGCAATGGTATCTGGTTCTGTAGAGGGACGCACTACCGTTCCGAAGCTGAAAAGCGATTTGAATACGGTATTGACTTGTTTCTCTCCGATATCTAAGGACAAGCATCTGCTTATGCCGAATGATAAAACAGAGATTGATTTTCTGATTGCGACTGACTGTATTTCTGAAGGTCAGAACTTGCAGGACTGCGATTATCTGATTAACTACGACATTCACTGGAACCCTGTTCGTATTATTCAGCGCTTTGGTCGTATCGACCGTATTGGCAGTAAGAATGCTTTTATTCAGCTTGTGAACTTCTGGCCGGATGTGACTCTTGATGAGTACATCGACCTGAAGGCAAAAGTTGAGACTCGTATGAAAATCGTTGATATGACAGCAACGGGTGACGATAACCTTTTGAGTGATGAGGAAAAAACAGATCTTGAATACCGCAAAGCACAGCTGAAGCGTTTGCAAGAAGAAGTGGTAGATATTGAAGATATGTCCACCGGTATTTCTATTATGGATCTGGGGCTGAATGAATTCCGCATGGATTTACTGGAATATATTAAGAACCACCCGGATATTGATAAAGCTCCGTTTGGACTTCACTCGGTAGCCGCTGCTTCGGAAGAGACACCGGCAGGCGTTATCTATGTTCTGAAGAATCGTTCCAACAGTGTGAATATTGATAATCAGAACCGCCTGCATCCGTTCTATATGGTTTACATCAGCAACGATGGTGAAGTGATTTGTGACCATCTTTCTCCAAAGCAGATGTTGGATAAGATGCGCTTCCTTTGCAAAGGGAAAACAGAGCCTATTCCTGAATTGTACCGTCAGTTCAATAAGGAAACTCGTGATGGACGAAATATGTCTGAGTTCTCTAAGCTGCTGGGCGATGCTATTGCATCTATCATTGAGGTTAAGGAAGAAAGTGATATTGATAGCTTCTTAGGCGGCGGTCAGATGAGCTTTCTTACGAATGAGATCAAGGGATTGGACGACTTTGAATTGATATGCTTCCTGGTTGTCCGATGACATAGAAAGTGAGGTGGAATCATGCTTGGCTTGCCAAAAGCTACCGAATTAAGCAAGCAGCTTCCGAAGAATGCAATCTATGCAAAGTTCCAGATGAACACCGCAGAGAAAGCAAAAATTGATGCCGATATTTCAAGAATCACCATTGTCAATGAAGTATCCGCTGAAAAAGTTCATATTGCTGCTGGTAATCAGGTCAAATCTTTTTTCGTCCTTCTGGTCGCTTTGAAAAAGAAGGATTTCGATGATAAGACGATCATCACAATATCAAAGCTGATCCCCCAGAATATGCTGTTGATACTGGAATGCGGGGATGAAGCAAAGCTGGCTACCTACCATTCCAAACTGATGCAGACAGAATGGAAACGGAAAGAAGCTCTTTCTGTTGAGTTAAAGGGGCTGAATCTGGATTCCGTCTGGGAGAATATCATCATGCAGATTGGTGGTATCACGATAGATCAAGGAAATACCCTGGATGAGCAGATTGCTGCCGATGAGTACAGAAAGAAAATCGAAAAAAAGATTGCCAAGCTGGAAAAACAGGCTCGTGCTGAAAAACAGCCAAAGAAGAAGTTTGAACTTGCGCAGCAGATAAAAAAGCTCAAAGATGAATTGAGATAGAAGAAAGGAGTTCTTGATATGTCAAGTGAGCAATATCAACGGACGGTAAATAGCCTTGATAAAGAAATTGCCGACCTTGAAAAGAAAAAGGCAGCAAAGGACAAAGAAGTCGCTACTCTCCAAGGCAAAATTAACACCTTGAAGAAAAGCATAAACAGCCATACTTCTGCATCTACACTTAACAGTAAAATGCGACAGATTGCTACTCACGAATCTGATCAAGCAAAAAAGAGTCAGGATAGTGCTGATTTTGGAAAGAAGATTGCCGAAAAACGCAAGAAGCGTGCTGAAACCTATTTGAAACTCCAAAAGGAGCAGAAAAACGAGCAAAAGAAACAGGATAAAGCCAACCAACAGATTCAGGCATCCTATGAAGTTCGGATAAAAGAACTTCAGCAGCAGCTTTCACAGCCGGTAGTCACTCCAGCTACTACCCCAATAGCAGCCGATGAAGAATATGATGTGTTCGTGTCCCACGCATACGAGGATAAAGAATCATTTGTTGACGAGTTTGTAGAAGCGCTGCGAAGTCAGGGGCTTAAAGTATGGTATGATACGGACAAGCTCAAATGGGGCGACTCGATGCGTGAGAAAATTGACAGAGGACTGGCAAAATCAAGATATGGCGTGGTCATTCTCTCGCCTAACTACATTGCCGAACATAAATATTGGACGAAAGCGGAGCTGAATGGACTTTTCCAAGTCGAAACTGTCAACGGAAAAACCATTCTTCCAATATGGCATAACCTGACGAAAAAGCAGGTCGTTGAGTACAGCCCTATCATAGCAGACCGCAAGGCTATGACCACGGCTTCAATGACGCCCGAAGAAATAGCCGCAGAATTGAGGAAATTATTTACACCCGAAGATACGGAGGACGAAAACAATGGATAAACTGAAAATGCACACGCCCAACAAGGCTGATGATAATTTTAAAAAGCTGGCGGCACTGTTCCCCAATGCCGTAACGGAAACGATTGACGAAAACGGTGAGGTTGTCCGGGCTATTGACAAGGATGTGCTGATGCAGGAAATCTCTTGCACTGTGGTGGATGGCAAAGAGGAACGTTATCAGTTCACTTGGCCGGACAAGAAGAAATCCGTTCTGCTGGCGAATGCACCCATTTCCAAAACGCTGCGCCCCTGTCGAGAGGAGAGCGTGGACTTTGATACTACCGAAAACCTCTATATTGAGGGGGATAATCTGGAAGTGTTGAAACTGTTGCAGGAAACCTATCTTGGCAAGATCAAGATGATTTATATTGATCCTCCGTACAATACAGGAAATGATTTTGTGTATGAAGATGATTTTGCCCAAAGCGCAGAGGAATACCTTGCCAACAGCGGGCAATTCGATGAGGACGGCAACCGAATGGTGCAGAACACCGAGAACAACGGCCGTTTCCATACAGATTGGCTGAATATGATTTATCCGAGACTTCGAATTTCTAAAGATCTGTTAACGGAAAATGGAGTTATTTTTATCAGCATTGATGACAATGAAATTGAAAATATGAAAAAACTCTGCGATGAGATATATGGAGCAACTTCATTTGTGGCACAACTTGTATGGGAGAAGAAGAAAAAGGGAAGTTTCCTTTCAAAATCAATCACAAATGTAAAAGAATACATTTTAGTATATTGTAAAAACATTGGTGGTTTTGAAGGCTTGATTGGTGAGATCAATGACGACGAAGAAACTTATCCGTGCATCAATGCAGTAAATAAGCGTGAACTTAGAACAATTCCAGCTGGTATAGAGAGCAAATATCGAGACAAGGATTTTTTTATGCCAAAGGGCAGTGAAATTAGCGATACCACTATGAGTATCGTGTTGCATTCTGATTTGGTTATCAAAAATGGCTTATTGGCTGAAGAACTGACTCTTGAGGGAAATTGGCGGTACTCTCAAGCAGCGATGAAAGAATACGCACTTAAAAAAGGCCTCTATATTACCCGGGATTTGTATTTGCGTCGTATTGTAAGGGAAACAAGATATAAGACTATGAAAGACTTGCTTCCTCGTGTAGGTGAAGATACAGAAATTGCTCACACCGGAACGGTTGACACCAAAAACCTTAATAGTTCAGGATGGGGCTCCAATGAAGATGCAGATGAAGAACTGCGCCTTCTTTTTGGCATTCAAAAACTTATGGATTATCCAAAGCCGGTAAGATTGCTTCTGAAACTTTTGGCATCTTATAGGGGTTCAGATGACTATATTATTCTCGACTTTTTCTCTGGTTCCGCAACAACCGCTCACGCTGCTATGCAATTAAATGCTCAAGACGGAGGAAAAAGAAAATTTATTATGGTTCAGTTGCCGGAGTTAACAGATGAAAAATCGCCAGCCTATAAAGCAGGATACAAGACTATCTGTGAAATCGGCAAGGAACGCATCCGTCGTGCCGGCAAGAAAATCAAGGAGGATAGTCCTTTGACCACGCAAAACCTTGATATCGGTTTCCGTGTTTTGAAATGTGATACATCCAACATGAAGGATGTTTACTACAGCCCTACTGACTTTGATATGAACCTTCTGGATATGATGGCAGACAATATCAAAGAGGATAGAACTCCGGAGGATCTTCTGTTCCAAGTGATGCTGGATTTGGGCGTTGAACTTTCCAGCAAAATTGAGCAGAAAACAATTGCAGGAAAGAATGTGTTCTATGTTGAGGGAAATTATTTAATAGCCTGCTTTGATGCCGATGTAACCGAAGAAGTAATTACAGAAATTGCAAAACAGGAACCGTATTATTTTGTAATGCGTGATAGTTCTATGGCAAACGATAGTGTCGCTACGAACTTTGAGCAGATATTTGCAACCTACAGTCCTGGCACAGTAAGGAAGGTGCTGTAATGGAAACCCTAACGAAAATAGAAATAGGTACATTTCTAAAGCTCTTTAATCGTGGCGGTTATGTGTTGGATTTTTCCACTAACGATTTTGACATTTTTACAATGGATAGCATTGGTGTTGCCTTATGTGAAAAATATAAAATGTCTAAAGGAAAATCGCTGACAGCCTATATCAATGATGTTTCTGACAATGACGCTGCAAAGCTATTAAAAGACTTGCTTGAATATTATGAGGAACATTATGAGTGGGAATATAATGAAAATGTAGATGAGGGTTTGGGATATTTCCATCAATATAATGCTGAAAATGCTCGTTTATACAAGAAATGCAGAACTTATATGGATAGGGTATTAAACATTGCAACACCACTTGTAGCCAACGCATCGGAATTAGCAGAAAAGTTTTCGAGTGAATATCTTGCAAAACAAATTCAGCTTATGCTAAAAATGCAAACAGAAAACCCTACAGACGCTATTGGAAAGGCAAAAGAGCTAATTGAAAGCTGTTGCAAGACCATTTTAGACAACGAGAAAATAGCGTGGGATAAAAACTGGGACATAGGAAAACTGACGGGTGAGACATTGAATCTTTTGCGTTTGACACCGAAATCAATTCCTAATGATGATCCGGTTTCAGAAAATATTAAAGCCGTTCTTGGTAACTTAAGAGGTATAACTACAAAACTTGCAGAAATCCGAAATCCGTATGGTAGTGGGCATGGAAAGAGCGCTTCTTTTACTGGTTTAGATGTAAGACACGCAAAGCTTGCGGTTGGTTGTAGCATCACTTTCGTTACTTTTCTGTGGGATACATATGAGGAGGGGCGATAACATTGAAATTCAATTTTAAGATACAACAATATCAAACAGATGCCGTAGATGCTGTTGCGAAAGTTTTCCAGGGTCAGGGATACCATGATAGAATCAGCTATATCCGAGATGTTGGTAAAAAGCGGGAAAATCAGCAGATGCGGTTGAATGTTGATATGGATCAACAATATTCCCTTGATATGGGAGAAGCACATCAGCTCAACATCTACGATATGGACGATGATACCGGCTACAAGAACGAATTGATTGAGCTGTCCGATGAACAGCTTTTAATCAATATCCAGAAGCTCCAGAGCCAGAATAACATCAAGCAGTCCAAAGCGCTGGTAAAGGATTTAGGCAGATGCAGCCTCGATATCGAAATGGAGACCGGTACTGGTAAGACCTATGTGTATATCAAGACAATGTTTGAGCTGAACAAGAAATATGGTTGGAGCAAATTTATTGTCGTTGTGCCTTCGATTGCGATTCGTGAGGGCGTGAAAAAATCCTTTGAGATTACGGCTGATCACTTTATGGAGTATTACGGCAAGAAAGCCCGTTTCTTTGTCTACAATAGCTCTAATCTGAATCAGTTGGATAATTTTTCGTCCAGTTCCGGTATCAATGTGATGATTATCAATACACAGGCATTTGCTTCTTCTCTGAAAGAGGATGGAAAAAGCAAAGAAGCCCGTATCATTTACTCTAAGCGTGATGAATTTGGTTCTCGCCGTCCGATTGATGTTATCAAAGCAAATAGACCAATCATTATCCTGGATGAGCCGCAGAAAATGGGAGGAGCTGTTACCCAGAAGGCGCTCAAGAATTTCAACCCGCTGTTTACCTTGAACTACTCAGCAACCCATGCTGTACAGCACAATACCGTCTATGTGCTGGATGCGCTGGATGCTTTTAATAAGCGGTTGGTTAAAAAGATTGAGGTTAAGGGCTTTGAAGTAAAGAATTTCCGTGGAACTGACAGCTATATGTTCTTAGAACAGATTGTTCTTTCTTCTAAGAAACCTCCGATGGCTCGTATCGAGCTGGAAATCGGATATAAGAAGTCCATTAACCGTGAGACCCGTGTTCTTGGTGTTGGTGATGATCTTTACTATGTTTCTCAGGAAATGGAGCAGTACAAGGGATATACGATTTCTGATATTGATCCGTTCCGTGGAACTGTGACCTTTACCAATGGAGAGGTCATTCAAACAGGTGAGGTTTCTGGTGATGTATCCGAGTCGGATATGCGAAGAATCCAAATTCGTGAAACCATTCTTTCGCATTTTGAGAAAGAAGAAAAGCTGTTCAACATGGGAATCAAGTCCCTTTCCTTGTTCTTTATTGATGAGGTTGCCAAGTATCGTCAATACGATGCTGATGGAAATGAAGTCCTCGGAGAATATGGACAAATGTTTGAGCAGGAATATCTGAATGTGCTAAATGAGTATATTACTGTTTTCGATACCCCGTACCAGAAATACCTAAAATCCACTTGCAGCGATGTTTCTGCCGTACACAAAGGATATTTCAGTATTGATAAAAAGACCGGTCACAGTATTGATAGTCAGTTGAAGCGTGGCAGTGAGTTCTCTGATGATATTTCGGCTTATGATTTGATTTTGAAGAATAAAGAGCGTCTGCTTTCCTTTGAAGAACCGACTCGCTTTATCTTCTCCCATTCTGCGCTTCGTGAAGGTTGGGATAATCCGAATGTTTTTCAGATTTGTACGCTGAAGCATTCTGACAGTCAGACAGCAAAACGCCAGGAAGTTGGGCGTGGACTACGGCTTTGCGTAAATCAGCACGGCAATCGTATGGATGTGGAAAGCTGCGGAGACAGTGTTCACGATATCAATATGCTGACGGTTATCGCAAGCGAAAGCTATAAAGGTTTTGTCGCTGATCTTCAGAGCGATATTAAAACGGTTCTTTATGACAGACCTACCACAGCTACCAGCGAATACTTTACCGGCAAATATGTTAAGGTGGATGGAACACCTACCCTTATTGACAAAAACACAGCAGATACGATTGAATTCTATCTGATCAGTAATGGCTATGTTGATATGAAGCGCAAGGTTACAGATAAATACCGCACTGATGTAAAGATGGGAACCGTTGCTCCGTTGCCGGAAGAAATCAAGCCAATGACAGAGGGTATTCATGCCTTGATTCAGTCTGTTTATGATGATAGCGTTCTTAAAGATATGTTTACCGACGGTCACGAGACAAAGGTGAAAGATAATCCTCTAAACGATAACTTTGCCAAGGATGAGTTCCAGGCACTCTGGAAGCAGATCAATCACAAATATGCTTATACCGTTGAATTTGACAGTGAAGAACTGATCCGTAAGTCCGTTGTCCACATTAACGAGAAGCTGTTTGTTTCAGAACTACAGTATACGACAACGATTGGTCAGCAGAAAGCTGAAATGAATGAGCATGAAGTTGGTCGTGGAGCATCATTTACTGGCGAAAAAACAAGAACTCAGACTTTGAACCATGCACAGACGAGTCAAATTAAGTATGATCTTATTGGAAAGATTGCAGAAGGCACCGATCTTACCCGTAAAACAGTAGCTGCTATTTTGAAAGGATTGCGGGTAGATAAGCTCTATATGTTTAAGAATAATCCGGAAGAGTTTATATCCAAAGTCATTAAGCTGATTAAAGAACAGAAAGCAACAATGATCGTTGAGCATATCACATATAACCAGATTGAAGGCGAATATGACAGCTCTATTTTCACAGCTGAAAAGAGTTCTCGGCCTTTTGATAAAGCTTTCCGAGCGAAAAGGGCAATTCAAGATTATGTCTTTACGGATGGCTCAGCTGAAGAAAGCGTAGAACGTCGTTTTGTAGAGGATTTAGATTCTGCCTATGAGGTTTGCGTCTATGCGAAACTCCCGAAGGGATTTCATATTCCCACCCCGGTAGGTAACTACTCTCCTGACTGGGCAATTGCATTTAAAGAAAACACGGTAAAACATATTTTCTTTGTGGCAGAGACAAAAGGTACTATGGATAGCCTAAATCTTAAACCGATTGAGCAGGCAAAGATTTCTTGTGCGAAAAAGCTATTTAATGAAATGTCTACCAGCAATGTGAAATATCATGATGTAGACAGCTACCAGAATCTACTAAACGTGATGAAATCTTTGTAAAGAAATAATTATGGAACGAAAAGAACTATTTGAATGGACAAAAGAAATCTATGGCGCAGAACCGGATTACCTGTAGAATGCCTGGAATTGCGTTTTGTGCCATAAGAACAATAAAAAGCGCCTATCACACAGGGGACAGACCCTGGTCACTTTTAGATGTAAAAGAAGTAATCCAGAGGTCTGACCCCAATATGCCCAGTGGGAAGTGCAGACTGGGCTGAGATTCAGAGAGGATGTTACCAAAATGGATATGGATACAAAGGCGATTGTAGAACGAATTCAAGATATAAGTGAGTTGTCATATAATTACTATAAACCGCTCGTGGATAGCATTATTGTAGAAAAGGCATCTGAAAAGGAAGTGGAACATTTGTTGGATTACATGCTTGATGTATGCCATGATGATAGAATGCTGAATCTGTTCAAGAAGGTTTGCAGACGATATTATGCTCTTTATCCGGAAATGATTGCATCTGAGATACTGGTCTATAAGGAATGGTATGAGGAATGAATGATTCTATCTTAAATCAAAGGATGAGGATGATTGCTGCTAGGTCATGGGTCAGATTCAGTGTCTGATTGAGTTGCGAAAGTAGGTTGGACAAGTATACGAAGGGGAGAGTATCATGACCAAGAAGAAAGCAACGATGTCACAGGTACTGGCAGATATAAAACCTTACATAACGAAAAAGTTTATGGCGGCACCCTGTATTAAGGAGCAAGATATTCAGGCTATCTGTCAAATCCTCCTGCCAAGATACGAGAATGTGCAGCTCATACAGGGACTGACCAACAACAAGCCGGATTTCAGAATTCAGGTAAAAGGTTTGTTCGGGACGGAAGAAAAACGGTTTGAAGTGGTTGGTGGTGATAAGAAAAGACCAGCAACCAAGAAGAAATCCGACCTGGGCTGGATTGATCGGCTGGAAGAAATGGATGCTGCATTAGATGATTTTTGATGGCGATGCAGTGTGGAGGAGGTGCGGCTAAGTGACCTGGGCTGAATATTATGAGCGATATGACGGATGGCAGGAAAGTACTCAGTATAGCCGTCTGGCCTCTATCAAGGACTTCGGACCGGATGGAAGTCCATCTGAGGAAATATGTGACTGCATTCAGTATGTGGATACGCGCACAGCGACCAGCATTCTTCGCAGAGCATTAGCAGCGGGAGTCCGGTTTCGAGCCGCGGAAGTTGCGGAGATTGCAGATAGCGGGCAAATCGAAGATGAAGAAGCACTGGAAAAGTTGATTCAGACAGCTGTGGATGCTTATACGGGGGAACAGCTGGATACGCTGCTGAGCTGTCTTCCTGATCCGGAACCGGTGTTTGAGTTGATTGATAAGATTACTTCCAAACCAACGCACTTTACAGAGGAGGATGTTCTGATACTGCTTCCTAATCTGCCAGATGAGGAATCCATCTATCAGTTGGTCAACTCGACAGATGCGATTTTCACAGAAAATGGGCTGAATGAGTTATGTGATTATGGTGTGGACGAGTCGCTGATCAGGAAGATTTCAAAGCGCAGTGGCATTCCGTATGCTGATCCGGATGAGCCTGACGAGGAAATTTCGCTTAAAGAGGCACAACCGAAGAAGCCGGGACTGTTCAGCAGTATACTAATGGGAATGGCTCTGGCTGGCAGTCCTAAGCCTAAAAATACAGGCAAATGCACGGGAGATTGTGCTCATTGTCCTCCCCACTATGGTTATCGCTATGGGCGATGGTATTATGGACATGGGCATACACATGGCTGCGAATTCTGTGGAAATGGAGGATGCAGTGGGAAGTGCAACATAGATTGACTTCGCTTGCAATGTGGAATGACACGCCAAGAATTATTTACATGGATACGCCAGCAGTACGGCACAGAGCCGGAATACCCCTGGAATGACTGGAATGCTGTGCTGCGGCACAACGACAATAATAAATGGTATGGTGTAGTTCTGGAAGTATCTGCTGATAAGTTGGGATTGCCGGAAGCCGGCATCATGGATGTTCTCAATGTGAAAAGTGATCCGCTGTTAATAGGCTCTCTTCGCGGGCAGGATGGCTATTTTCCGGCCTATCACATGAACAAGGAAAAATGGCTCAGTATTCAGCTTGGCAAACCGGAACTGGATGATGCCATCAAAGACCTGCTTTCTTTGAGCTATGAGCTGACAGCACCGAAAAAGCGCAACCCAAAATCATCAGCAAAAAATCCGGGAGATTCCGCAAATGGCAAAGAAAAAGAAATTGA
>ENA-OPDA01001877-OPDA01001877.1-human-gut-metagenome-genome-assembly--contig:-NODE-1877-length-13168-cov-1.883474_pt1 | contig 13168 bp, 13 predicted proteins | sample MGYA00241253_ERZ501486 | MGnify/ENA primary metagenome ERZ501486 (study PRJEB25962, sample SAMEA2042510) | human gut metagenome | biome: human gut; feature: human-associated habitat; material: faeces... | reverse complement strand
CACACGCCCACGCAAAACACAACATATTTTTCAATAAAAAAAGAACACGTTTAGAAATGCGAGAATAATCATGTGAAAATAAACGCCCAGCAGACATGTTAGCCTCAAAAAACACTTCCTAATGCCTATGCTACTGCCATATCATGCGTGACCAGCGCAGTGTAATAGCCGACCGCACCGCCGGATACGGTTTCGCGCATTTGACATTTTGCAAAAATGGCGCGAGGACGGAGGCTTCCGTTCCCGCGTCACTATTTCTGCACCATTTTTGCAAAAAACCATTCAATTCAAGAAGTCTGTTCTATACCCATTATACCAAAGGACAGTGTGCTGACACATTAGACTTCCACGCAGGAGTATGTCGTTTTCAATGTGTCCGGGTGGATCATCAGCATGGGGCGGTGCAATTCTCTCGCATAAGAAACAGCCTTATCGGTATCATCCCCGCGCGCAGATGCCGGATCGTAGACAGCCAGCAGCATGTCAGACTGCCGGATGATTGTTCGGTAGGCTTTCAGCTGTGCGTCTGGCTGTTTATGGAGACTAACAGCCGTCATGTGTGTGCATTTTATCAGCATATCGAAATAGCGTTCACGCAGCTGCGGCGTCCACTTGGTAGCCTGTTCTTCAAAAGGGGTTACGCAAACAAGGCGCATGGCCTCGTCATTCTGCTTTGTGATATTGACGATTTCCCCGGCGTACAATCCCACGCCGGGGTCACAGGCAACTTGAAATTCTGTCACTCCACATTGACGCAGTTCCATAATACACTGAGCCAGTTCCAGTTTCATTCGGCGGCATTGGGTATCTTCCTCGTCAAAGCCCCACGGAAATCGCATGGGATGCTGGCCTATGATCGCACAACGGTACTCTTTTTCCATATTCCCACCAGCTTTTATGTAGTCTATTGGCTTACAATTTGTATTCTAACAGCAGCTATTTTTCGCGTCAACAGGAATGTAAGCTATAAGCATACAAAATAAATACTTATAGCGAACAAGTGGAGGCGAACACATGGATAAGAAGCTACTCGGAAAGCGAATCAATATCGCACGCAAGGAACGGGGCTGGACGAGTGAGCGTCTGTCAGAAGCCTGCAACATTAATGCAACCTATCTCCGGCAAATCGAATCAGGAGCAAAAGTTCCAAGTCTACAAGTATTTGTTTTGCTGTGTGAAGCATTGAAAGTCTCGCCAACCTATTTGTTGGCAGAAGTTTTACCCAGCATGGAGCTTCAAAACATGGATGTGCTTTTAGAGTTGTGGCAGACTGCCACACCAAGGCAAATCAAAATGAAGGCAAAAATACGAGCTAAAGCATCTGCTCCTGCAGCTCCAACAGCTCGACTGACTCTGTCCCCATAGCGGAAGCAGAGCCAAATCACAGCGACTACAGCAAGAATTGCAAGAATTGTGCCGGCCAGATTGGAAAAGTTGTACGGCAGTGTTGTGCCAATAGCAACTGTTACTGCAATCGCTCCTGGTCCCGTAGTAAGCGGCAAAGTGAATGGATAAAAAGCCATAGCCTTCAGTCTTGAACGAGGCAGCTCCATCTTTGGACTTGAGGTTCCATCTTGTGCTGGTGCGTTCAAGGCATTCCAGCCTGCGGCAAAAAGCACAATACCGCCTGCACAGCGAAGTACTCCAACGGAAATACCAAAAAAGCCAAGAATGATATGTCCAGCAAACAGACAAACCATCAAAATAATCAAAGAAAACAATGCAATGCGACCCGCTACATAAGATCGATCAGCATCAGAGAGATGTCCTGTCAACGTCACAAAGAACATCGCTCCGCTAAACGGGTTAATGACAGGAAGCAGCGTTGTGAATGCATATAGAAAAGCCCCCACAAAAGATGCTCCGAGCATAGCTGTCAAATCCATATCAGCTACTCCTTACCAAGAACGATGAGATGGCGTTCCTCTTCAAGACCAGGCACAACCAGCTTCTCTATAGCAAGCACTTTGACATTTGAGGGAAGAGCAGCTATTTCATCCTCAGGAACCACTCCTTTCATAGCTAGCCAACGTCCGTCTGAAGCAAGAAGATGCATCGTTAGGTGCGTAAAGTCAGCCAGTGACGCAAAAGCGCGGCTTGTGATCGCTTTCCATGTTCCGACCATCTTCTCAACACGAGCATGACGGGCCGTAAGATTCTTGAGCCCCAGTTCAATGGCTACTTGATTTACAAAAGCTGCTTTTTTACCAACGGCATCAACCCCCATCACAGAGACGTGCGGCAGTAGTAAAGCTAACGGTACGCTTGGCAGCCCACCTCCACAACCAACATCAAGCACTGTATCAACTCCCGGTACAAAACGCTGCAGAGCTGGAACAAGCGTTGCTGAATCCAGAAGGTGATGAGTAAGCACCTCTTCAGGGTTGCGGATTGCGGTAAGGTTGTAAACCTTATTCCATTTAAGAAGTAATTCAGCGTAGCTCTCAAAGCCCTTGAGTACGTCTAGGTTCGATGTAAGTCCCAGCTGAGTTAGTCCTGCAGTAAGAACTGAGCGGTCAATGACGGTAGCTGACATGTGATCACTCCGGAGACTCGACAGTTGGATGTTGCGTCCCTTTATCGCGAACATAGTAATGCCGACGTTTGAGATGAACTAAAAGAAGTGCCACCGCAGCAGGAGTTACACCAGAAATACGAGAAGCCTGCCCTACAGTCTCAGGTTGAGCCGCTTTTAGTTTTTGGCGTACCTCGAATGAAAGCCCCATCACTTGGTCATAGTCCATTTCTCGTGGAATAACTAGCGTTTCATTTGCAAGAGTCTTCTGGATTTCATCTTTTTGCCGATCAATATAACCAGCATATTTCACTTCTACTTCAACCCGAGATTGTTCTTCCTCATTGAGTTCGGAGAAATCATGAGCAAGCGAACCATCCGTGCGCTTCAATGTCATGAGGCTCTCCATTGTCACGTTTGGTCGTGCGAGAAGACTGCGTAAAGAATATTCACGTTCGATGGCAACGCCGAGTACGCGTTCTGCTTCAGCCCGTTCAATCAGTTTGGGATTTACCCAAGTTTCACGCAATGCCTCCATTGCTCGTTCAATGCGTTCTGTCTTACGACAGAAAAACTCCCAACGAGCATCATCAACCAACCCCAACTTACGCCCAATAAGAGTGAGACGGGTATCAGCATTATCTTCCCGAAGATTTAAGCGATACTCGGCACGACTTGTAAACATCCGGTACGGCTCCGTAACGCCTTTTGTCGTTAAGTCGTCAGCCATAACGCCCAAATACGCTTCATCTCGTCTCGGTGTCCAAGCATCATCGCCACGCGCATAAAGCGCTGCATTAGCACCAGCCAAAAGACCCTGTGCTGCAGCTTCTTCGTATCCCGTTGTTCCGTTGATTTGTCCGGCACAGAACAGGCCTTCCATTACTTTAGATTCAAAGGACCGTTTTAATTCCCGAGGGTCATAGTAGTCATATTCGATGGCATAACCTGGTCGAGTTAAATGTGCTTTTTCAAGCCCCGGCATCATATGTACCATCTTCAATTGCACATCAAAAGGCAGACTTGTGGAGATGCCGTTTGGATAGTACTCACGGACATGGATCCCTTCAGGTTCAAGAAACACCTGATGACTGTCCTTCTCCGCAAAGCGCTTCACTTTATCTTCTATAGAAGGACAGTAACGCGGACCGATACCTTGGATAACGCCTGCATACATTGGCGAACGGTCTAGATTCGCAAGAATCAACTCATGCATCTCACGGGTCGTGTGCGTAATCCAGCACGGCATTTGTTCCGGATGAGTAGCAGTCGGCTGCATCAAGGAAAAAGAAGGGGTGGGATTAAGATCTCCCCACTGTATTTCACAACGAGAGAAGTCAATGGTGCGAGCATCAATACGGCATGGAGTTCCTGTCTTTAGACGACCTTGAGGAAGCCCTAACTCCTTCAATCGTTCCCCCAACCGCACACTTGCGGGATCCCCCATGCGACCAGCAGTAAAGTGTTCAAGCCCAATGTGTACAAGACCGTTGAGAAATGTTCCCGCAGATAGCACTACAGTCTTGGAATGAAATCGAATGCCTGTATTCGTGACAACGCCTCTAGCACAGCCATTTTCCACTAATAGATCATCGACGGCCATTTGGAAAACTTTAAGGTTTTCCTGAGATTCAATCCGTTTTCGCATTGCTCGTCGATACAGCTGACGATCAATCTGGGCTCGAGATGCATGAACCGCCGCACCTTTTGAACGATTGAGGATACGAAATTGAATACCAGACTCATCAGTCACCTGCCCCATGGCTCCGCCCAGAGCATCTAATTCCTTAACAAGGTGCCCTTTGCCAATTCCCCCAATCGATGGGTTACAGGAAAGCTGGCCGACAGTATCAAGATTATGAGTAACCAACAACGTGCTACAACCCATGCGAGCGGATGCAAGTGCAGCCTCCGCTCCAGCATGACCGCAACCGATCACAATGACATCAAAATTTTCGGGATAGTCCATGGGGAACCGCCCATAAAAAGAGAAGTAACTTATTTACCAATGCAGAAACGGCTGAAAATAATGCCAAGCAAATCCTCTGCGTCGGTTTCGCCGAGAAGTTCGCCTAATGCACGTCCTGCAAGACGCAGCTCTTCGGCAAAAATCTCCATCATACAGAAGGGAGATGTACTCATTTCAAGTGCTTTTGAAAGATGAGCTGAAGCCATACGTAGGCATTCCAGATGACGTTCTCGTGCAAGAAATACACCTTCCGTGCCACCAGTCATATCAACGTACTCCAAGACCCTCGCCTTGAGAGCCTCTAGGCCCTCATGAGTCTTCGCTGAAATAGGAACTATGCTGGCATCGTCGCAGTACTCATTTCTGCGCTCTAAAGAAATACTGTCAATCTTGTTGGCCACGATGAGAAGCGGAGTTCCAGGACGTGCGTACTCTCTCACTCGTGTAAGAAGCGCTTCATCATCCGGAATGCGTCCGGAAGCATCAACGAGATGCAGCACGATATCAGCCTCTGATATGGCTTTCAGTGTTCGCTCAATACCTTTCTGCTCAACAATATCGTTTGTTTCACGCATTCCTGCCGTATCAACAATGCGCAACGGTATACCGTCAAAAGCTGTCCAATGTTCAATGCGGTCTCGGGTGGTTCCAGCAATTTCCGTAACAATAGCCACCTCATCACCCGCAAGCGCATTCAACAAACTGGATTTGCCAACATTAGGGGCTCCCACCAAGGCAACAGTAATGCCATCAGCTAGAACTACCCCACGGCGTGCATTTGCAAGAAGTCCCCCCAGCTTTATCTGAGCTTCTCGAGCACGAGTGAAAATCTGCTTTTCTTTGAGATCTTCGAGATCTTCCTCAGGAAAGTCGAGCGAAGCTTCAGACAAAGCTCGAGCTTCATCAAGAAGATCTCCTGCTGCATGAACTTCTCTGGAAAAATCTCCAGAAAGTGATCGTGCTGCCGCATGTGCAGCTGCCTCACTTGCCGCATCGATCAAACCGCTTACGGCTTCTGCCTGAGTAAGATCCATACGGCCATTAAGGAAAGCGCGTTTAGTGAATTCCCCTGGTTCAGCAATCCTCAATCCACAGAACGCAAGCTTGGTTAACGCAGCCCGCAAAATAAGTTTTAGTAGGACCGGGCCGCCGTGAGCCTGGATTTCCAAAACAGATTCGCCTGTATAGCTCGCTGGCGCAGAGAAATAAAGCACAACTGCATGATCAAGCAGTGCATTGTTTTCATCTAAAAAAGGAAGTAATTGAACTCGGCGAGGTTCGATACTGCGTTGAGGAAAAAGCGCTGCAAGAATAGGATCGGCCAAGTCAGCCTCAAAAGAGAGGCGAATTACTCCGATGCCGCCACGACCTGGCGCAGTTGCAATAGCGATGATTGGGGTCTTGTCGTTGAAGAGCATGACTGAGTGAATAGCAAATATTGAGCGGAGTTCGCAGTCAGTTGAGTGTTACGCTTACGCGGATATCTTTCAACTGCTTTATTTCATATCTATGTCGTTTCAAGGACCACACAATCAACCGAATCAGTTTTTTGGCCCTGCTCTAGCGGGTGCTTGTATTGCAGTCGTGCTTTCTGTACCTGCGGCAGCACTAACAGCAGCCGTTTTTGGTAGCACTTACAAGATACGGGCTCTCATTTACTGTACTTTCTTGTTATGGGCAGTTATTGGAGCCATTCTTGTTTACTTAAAAACCTGGAAGGCAGAAAAGCAACCATTATCGCTGCGCCTTATTCTGCTTTGGTTTTTGAGTGTTTGGATGTGGCCGCTTCTTTTTGCCGCATCAATCTGGACGAAGCGTAAGCACTAAGAAAAAAGAAGGCCGGGTCATTTCTTTATTGGAAGATCTGATCCCGGCCTTTTTTATCGTTGTTTCAGAGGACTTATTTGGAAGAACAGGTCCTTTGCCTCAGCGCTTAGCAAGACGCTGTGCACGCTCTTCAGCAATCGTCTTGTTGATCCACCACTGCTGAGCAATCGACAAAATATTGTTGGTGAGCCAGTAGAGCACTAAACCCGCAGCAAAGATGAAAAACATAACCGAGAAAACAACCGGCATGATGTACATCACTTTCGCCTGCATTGGGTCTGTAGGCTTCGGGTTAAGCAAGATTTGCAAGAACATCGTTGCGGCCATGAGGGCCGGAAGGACAAACCAAGGATCGGGCATTGCCAAATCGTGAACCCATAGGATCCATTCGGCGCCGCGCAGCTCCACAGAGCCCTGGAGCACCCAATAAAGAGCCAGAAACACGGGAATCTGAAGCATGATTGGCAGGCACCCACCGACCGGATTGATCTTTTCGGTTTTATACAGCTCCATCATGGCTTGGTTCAAACGCTGTTTGTCGTCTTTGTACTTTTCCTGCAACGCCTTTAAACGAGGAGTGACTTCCTTCATGCGGGCCATTGACCGGTAGCCAGCAGCAGAAATCGGATAGAGGACAGCTTTGACAATACAGGTAAGAAGTACGATGGCCCACCCCCAGTTTCCGACAATTCCATATAGGAAATCCAGAAGCCAATAAATGGGCTTAGCAAGGAACGTGAGCCAACCGTAGTCAACCACAAGCTCAAGTCCAGGAGCAAGCTGCTCCAGACGAGCTTGTTCCTGAGGGCCAGAATAAAGAACTGCGTGGTTCGTTTGTGTTGCACCCGGGGCGATTTCCTTCAGGCTGATCAATGTACCGACAGCAAAAAGATCGTGGCCAAGAGCACGCGTATAGTTATGACGCACTTCTCCCTGAGGAGGAACCCATGCGCTCACGAAATGGTGCTGCACCATTGCCAACCAACCATTGTTGGTGTCTTCAACATACTTGGCATCTTTATCGCGGATTTCCGAGAAGCTCAACTTCTGAAAATTCTCTTCGTCCGTGTAGAAGGCAGGGCCAGTAAAGGTTGAATACATCGAGCTTTCGCCCACGGGCTTCGAGGAATCACGAGTTAGCTGATAGTAGATCTGAGGAGTGACAGCTTTATCAGTCGTGTTCGTTACAGCCGTATCAACATCAATGCCATAGTAGCCGCGCTTGAACGTGAAGGTCTTCGTGACTTTAAGGCCGCCCTTATCCGCCTCAAAAACCACCTTCATCGATTCCTTGTCACCAAGCGTCAGATCCTGACTCACGAGTTTGAACTCATCATTGTGAGTTGGATAGTCTCCGCCCACAAGTCCAGTTTGAGCCAGATAGGCATGCCCCCCTTCAACATCAAAAAGCTTCACATTGCCAAGGTTGGGGGAGGGTTCCCGACCAAGCACCATACCGGCAAGACCCACTTCAGTCCAATCGGCTTGTTGCGGGAAGAGAAGCATTTCTGAACCAACAATTCGAGCCCCCATTCGGTCAAATGTAACCTTCATGCGGTCCGTCGTTACAACGATGGGTTCCTTTACCGCAGTAGCATCATCCAAGACCGGAGCAGTTTTAGCAACTGTGGCGGTGGGCAGACCGATCGGCTTCAATTGCTTCCTGCTTGGCAGATCCGAAGAAGGACTCTCCGCCCTTCCAAACCTGATAGTTGTCCCATAGCATAAAAAGCGAGCCGAAAAGGATCACCCAAAGCAGGGCGCGCTGTACTTCTCTACCCATAAAGCTCTCTTGCGTATTGATTAAAGTTTGAAAATTCTGCGCGCATTGCGTGTTACAGAGGAGGTCTCCGAACAATCTCTGCACCAACAGCACCAACGAAAAGTCTTCGGCACAGGATCATACCCTCTACCGCCCAGAGGGTGGCAACGCGCAAGTCTCATCAACATGAGCCATCCCCCTTTAACTGCCCCGTGAAGCTTAATAGCTTCAATCGCATAATTCGAGCAGGTAGGCAAGTAACGGCATTCCCGTCCCACCCATGGAGAAAGCGTTAACTGATAAAGACGAATCGTCCCCAACATCAGAGCCTTGACTGGATTCATGCTTGTTGCTCCGCCTTGGCTTGAGTGCGTCGTTTACTACGGCGTACCACCTCGTTAAGCAGTCCATCCGCATCAGCACGCAACCGCCGTTTCAGATCCGTTCTGGACTTGGGACTCAGCCCCTTCAGCGGTACTTTAAGCCTCAGTGAAACATCCAAACCGACACCGTCAGGAAGAACTTGCCGCAGCATCGGTAGATGGAGACGAAATATTTCCCGCAGCTGACGTTTAACTATGGCACGGTCAACAGACAGCGGCGCGTTCTTCTTTCCAACGGTGACCCCGATACGCACAACCCCGGTCTGCTCATTTTCAAGACAGCCGGCGACAAAACATGCGGAATGGACGCGAAACGAATGTTCGTTCCGCGTCCTCAATATCACCCCGAAATCTTCTGTACTTATGATACGAAAAGCTCGAGGGAGTCTGAAGTTCTTCGCCTGGCTTCCGGACACGACGGCAATCAGCCGTGGGCCGATCGATTAGAGGGCGAGAACGTGACGGCCCTTAGCACGACGGCGAGCAAGGACACGACGGCCGCCCTTCGTGCGGCTGCGGACAAGAAAACCGTGCGTGCGAGCGCGCTTGGTCTTGGAGGGCTGGTAGGTACGCTTAGTAGCCATGATTATTCCTTAATGTCGGGGGAGAGCCTGCAGACCGGTGAGAAACCGTATTTCTGCGGCAGAAGAATTCAGAGCTGCGAAGAAACGCAGCGCTTCTGCGCATTCCTCTTTGTCTCCAACGGCCCCTGGATATGGGGCGGGGCTAGAGGAAGCCTAGAAAAGCTCGCTATTACACATCATTTCCCTATGAGTTGTCAATTCATGGGAAGGAAAAAGAAATATAGACATCATGGGATTTCTGCTCAAAATCAATGCATGGGACCACTGAATTTAGGAAGACACCCCTATTTGACACTACCTATAGTAGGTCTCATGTCTCATTCCACTGTACCTTGTGCATATTCCATATATGTGAACATTCACTTCTATAAGTTTAACTGCAACAGTAGGTTTTATTATTCACAAATTAATGTGGATAAAGATGATTTTATATTAACCACTGAAGTTGTTGTGGATAACTTTATCCTTAAAAAACACATAATTAACCAGAACAACTACAGGGATTCAATGTTCACTGTGGAAGAGCTGTGGAAAAAACGCTAAAATGGAACGCTTTCCCTTATGAGGAGCCTTCCTGGCGCCTCAATATCTCCGCTCCTATTTCGGTTATGCAAGCGTTCTGGCAACAGTGTCTCGAGAGTCTTAAGCGGTTAACGCAGAACACCCCCAAGATCTACACCACTTGGTTTGAAGTTCTCAAGCCCACATATTGGAATGAGAAAGATGGCATTCTGACGCTCGAAGCGCCCGCTACCAAGATCACCTACATTCGTGGTGCCTATCAGAAAAGTATTTCCGCAGTTGCAACACGTATCCATGGCAGTGCCGTAGCTGTATCGCTAGTGCCTGCACAGGTCAAGCCAGTTCAAAGGGAAGAATCAGGTACATCACATCCCCCGTCTGAAACTGAGATCAAACGGCGAGAAGAAACGGGACTGCTGCCAGGACTCACGTTTGAAAACTACGTCAACGGTAACGCCAATCAGTTGGCTGTTGCGGCTGCCGAACATGTTGCCACGACCACTGGAACACAGTACAACCCGCTCTACATTTACGGAGGCGTTGGTCTTGGTAAAACCCACTTGATGCAAGCAATTGGGCATCGCTACTTGGATTTACATCCAAAAGCTCGAGTTCGCTGTGTCTCCGCACAGGATTTCATTAATGAATACACATCGGCTGTGCGTGAATCAACTAATAAAACACACGCGAGCCTTGAAAAATTTGATGAACGATATCGTAGTCTCGACCTGCTTCTCATTGACGACGTACAGTCTCTGTCTGGAGCAAAGGGATCACAAGGGCAGTTCTTCCGAGCTTTTGAAGCATTAGTCCCACACAACAAACAGCTTGTAATAACGTCTGATACCTACACCCGTGGACTCAAAGATATTGAACCTCGTCTCATATCTCGCTTGTCGCAGGGTCTCTCTGTCGCTATTGAACCGCCTGAATTTGAAATGCGCACGGCGATTCTTCTCAACAAAGCTAAAACAATGGGAGTCGATCTTCCTGATGAAGTTGCTGCCTACATTGCAAAACGTCTGAAATCCAATGTCCGTGAGCTTGAAGGAGCACTGCAGCAAGTCGTCGCCTATCAGCAATTCCAAGCAACATCATCGAGAGAAATCACGATTGATATTGCTAAGCGGGTATTGCGTGAACAATTCCAAGTTGTCAACAGCTTAATCACAATTGAGAATATTCAAAAAACTGTTGCGGATTACTACAAAATCAAAGTGGCCGATATGCACTCCAAGCGTCGTCCTGCCAACATAGCTCGTCCACGCCAAATTGCCATGTACCTCACTAAAGAACTCACTCAGCACAGTCTGCCGGAAATTGGAGAGAACTTTGGTGGCCGCGACCATACCACCGTAATGCATGCAGTCCGTAAAATTACTCAAGAGCGCCAGAACGATGCTGAACTAAACCATGAAATTCATGTACTTGAACAGATGATCCGCGGCTGACGCAGCCTTTTTAATTTCAAATTCCATCGAACAGCATCATGAAATTGATTTCCAGCCCAGTTGAAGCTCTGATCAAACCCGTACGCTCTGTTGCCGGCATTGTCGAACGAAATCAGTCCTTACCTGTTGTAAGTAATATCCTTATCGAACAAAAAGGTGTTGACGTTACATTTTCGACGACTGACCTCGATATTCAAATCCGAACGAGTGCACCTGTGGGTGTGGAGGGCTGCGAAGGAAACATCACCCTCAACGCACAAAAGTTTTCTGAAATCCTCGGAGCTCTTCGCCCACTAGACACACTCGATGTGGATATTGATGACGGCGGTCTTGCTGACCTCACTACTTCAGGGGGTCATTTCTCCATGCAAACACTCCCGGCTCAAGACTTTCCGGTATTGAAGATCATGCCGTGGACAACCACCTTTACGTTGCCCGCTAAGACGCTTCGTTATCTGCTCACGATGACAGCCTTTGCAATGGCTCCAAAAGATATTCGCTACTTCCTGATGGGGGTACTTTTCGTAGTGGAAGGAGCAAAACTCATTGCTGTCGCAACAGACACACATCGACTTGCATACTGTGAAGCTGAAATCGATGGTCTCAATCAGGAAACAAAGATTGAGGCGATTGTTCCACGTAAAACTGTCCGTGAATTACTTCGCATTCTCCCTGAAGACGATACGCCGGTTACTGTCAACGTTGGCGATACACAAATTGGATTCAATTTTGCAGGAATTGAATTTGTTAGCAAGCTTATTGAAGGTAAATTCCCAGATTATCAGCGAGTAATGCCCACACTTGATACCAACCCACAATGTGTGTCAATCAACCGCGAGGAGCTACTTCTTGCTCTTCGCCGCGTACAGATTCTGACTAATGAACGATTCCACGGCATTCGCTGGCTTTTCACTAAAGGCTCTCTCACAGTTCAGGGTAGTAATGCGGAACAAGAAGAAGCAAGTCAAAAGCTCGCTGTCAACTGGGAGTGGGACGATCTCGATATCGGCTTCAATCTTCTTTACATGATCGAGCTCCTCAATAATCTCAAAAACTCTGAAGTTAACTTCCACTTCGCTGCGACGCCAAAAAGCGTGCTCGTGACGATGCCGGAATCTTCGAGCTTCCGTTATCTCATCATGCCGATGCGTATCTGATGATGAAACACCACTCCTAATGAATAAGGAGTGAACGGATGATTTTTTCAACAACGGCGCGGATGCTTAACGCATCCAGCCGCAAGGAACGTATTTCATGACCGAAGCGGAAAATTCGTCTAATCAAGCCCCGCAGCCATTGCCGCAGGTGCAGTCGCTCGACGAAGTGCAACCCGACCAGAATCCAAACGCCTATAACGCCGCAAGCATTCAGATTCTTGAGGGACTAGAGGCCGTCCGCAAACGTCCAGGCATGTACATCGGCGATACGGCTGACGGTTCTGGACTTCATCACCTTGTTTATGAAGTTGTTGATAACTCTATCGACGAAGCATTGGCTGGTTTTGCTTCACATATTGAAGTAACAATTCACACGGATAATTCCATTTCAGTTACAGACGATGGCCGTGGAATTCCAACAGCAATTAAGTGGGATGATAAGCACGATCCAAAGAGAAGTGCCGCAGAAATCGCGCTGACCGAACTTCATGCCGGTGGTAAATTCGACAACAACGGCTACAAGATCTCTGGCGGGTTGCACGGTGTTGGCGTGTCCTGTGTAAACGCTCTTTCAACCTGGCTTCGCCTCGTGGTTCGCCGCGATGGCGAAGCTCGTACGCTCGAATTCCGACGCGGAAAAGTTGTTAACCGTCTCATTGAAAATGCCATTGATCCGGCCACAGGAAAAAATGTGCGCATTTCGCCTATGGCTCTTCTTGGGCCTACTAATCGGCGCGGTACAGAAGTACATTTCCTTCCTGATCTCGAGATTTTCGAACAGGTCACAGAGTTCAGCTATGAGACATTACTCTCGCGGCTGCGAGAACTCTCTTTCCTAAATTCTGGTGTTTTTATAACACTCAAAGATCTACGAACTTCGCATGAGGCTCAACTCAAGACGGACAAGGGCTTGATCGCCTATGTCGAGTATAAAAATCAGTCTCGCACGGTTCTCCACCCGAAGATTTTCCACGCCAAGGAAACTGTACTGTCCAACG
>ENA-OPDA01001872-OPDA01001872.1-human-gut-metagenome-genome-assembly--contig:-NODE-1872-length-13192-cov-3.838091_pt1 | contig 13192 bp, 12 predicted proteins | sample MGYA00241253_ERZ501486 | MGnify/ENA primary metagenome ERZ501486 (study PRJEB25962, sample SAMEA2042510) | human gut metagenome | biome: human gut; feature: human-associated habitat; material: faeces... | reverse complement strand
CAGGGAGACGGCCATTATTGTGAACATATAAAACAAGATCATACGGAACCTGCAGCACCTTTGCAGCTTCAAACAGCTCATCCTCACGCATAGATGTCAGCTTTTGGATTTCGCTGTTCATCTTTCTCATATGACGAACAGCCTGTACGATATCGCCAGTTCCAGGTTCACCCTTGGTACGAATCATAGAAGCCCCCTCGTTGATGCGGCGAAGTGCCTCGCCCAAATCCTTAGCACCGCAGACAAACGGAACACGGAAATTTCTCTTATTTATATGGTACACATCATCAGCCGGTGAAAGAACCTCACTCTCATCAATGTAGTCGATGTCGATTGCCTCAAGTACCTGCGCCTCAACAAAATGACCGATACGGCATTTAGCCATAACAGGGATGGAAACGGCTTCCTGAATACCACGAATCATCTTCGGGTCACTCATACGGGAAACACCGCCAGCTGCGCGGATATCAGCCGGGATACGCTCAAGTGCCATAACAGCACAAGCACCAGCAGCCTCAGCTATCTTAGCCTGTTCAGGAGTAGTTACATCCATGATAACACCGCCCTTTAACATCTGGGCGAGTCCTTTGTTTAATTCGTATTGTGAAGTAGTTGTCATAATAAATAACCTCTTTTCCTTATTTTTAAATACTGATATTTATTGTAAGTCCAATAATGTAAAGTGTGTCATGACTGGTTGATTACGCTAAGTAATCACTAACTTGTGGATATAATAGAACTTATCTGGATATATTAAAATACTCAATATAAAGAAAAAAAGCAATGCCAGTTGATATTAAACTGGCATTTAAATACAAGAAAAACACATACAAAATGATAATGTCAGATGTAGATGCAAAAGTAAAAAAGCTCTTTCCTACAGTCAGAAAAAGCTTTTTTATATTAGAAATATTATGTTTAAGTTAAAGCAGTATTACTATGAGATGCACGAAATTCATGAAATTCTCAGCATTACAATATATCACTGCCATCTGGTATCTTAGATATAATCGTTTTGTTGATTCTTATAAAGAATATAAGCGAAACAGTGAGTGATATAAGTTCAGCAATAGGAAATGCCCACCATACAGCATGTAGTCCTCCAAGCTTAGAGAGTATGAAGGCTGCTGGGATGAGTACCACAAGCTGACGCATGATGGATACAAGCATGCTGAATACCGCTTTTCCTAGTGCCTGGAATACTGTACCACATATAATACAGAACCATGCGATGAGATAATGGATACCAATTATACGTAATGCAGGAATACCTATTCTTAACATATCCTCAGATGCATTAAACATACCAAGCAGTACCTGTGGAATACCTTCAAAACATAGGAAACCTATAAAAGTAAGTGAAAATGCAGTTATAAGGCTTAGTTTGATAGTCTTTAGCATACGTTTTCTGTTCTGTGCTCCATAATTATAAGCAATAATAGGTGTTATACCGTTGTTCAGACCGAATACTGGCATAAAGAAGAAGCTCTGAAGCTTGAAGTATACACCAAATACGGCTGTAGCTGTAGAAGAGAAACCTATGAGGATTCTGTTCATGGAGTAAGTCATGACAGAACCGATAGACTGCATAATAATAGATGGCACACCTATGGCATATATCGTGCCTATAATATGTGCATCTGGTCTGAACCTGTGGAAATCAAGCTTGATTTCATGGTTAAACTTATGGTTACATGTTCCGGCAACTATGGCTGCAACACACTGACCGATAACAGTGGCAACAGCAGCACCAGTAACACCCATCCTTGGACAGCCTAAAAGACCAAATATCATAATAGGGTCGAGGATAATATTTGTAATAGCACCACACAGCTGTGATGTCATGCTGAATATGGTACGTCCGGTAGATGTTAACAGACGTTCAAAGAAAATCTGTGCAAGTAGTCCGAAAGAGAATATCATAACAGTACTTAAGTATTCTATTCCGTATTCCATAATCTGCACATCAGCGTTTCCCATCTGGCTTTTATAGAAAGGCTTAACGATAGTGAAACCAAGAATTAAAAAGACGATATAGCTGCATACATATAAAAATGCTGCATTTGATGCAATCTTATTCGCTTTCTTATAGTTGTGTTCACCAAGCGACTTGGATAGTAAAGCGTTCATACCAACGCCGGTTCCGGTGGCAACAGCTATAAGAAGAGTCTGCAGCGGGAATGCCAGAGAAACTGCAGTAAGAGCATTCTCTGATAACTTGGCAACAAATATGCTGTCAACAATGTTGTAAAGTGCCTGAACAAGCATAGAAATCATCATTGGCAAAGACATATTAAATAATAATTTGGCTATGGGCATAGTACCCATTTTATTTTCTACCCTAGGGGCAGAGTTTATTTCCTGACTCATAAATCCTCCTGTGTGTAAATAATGTAAAAATATGACAATAACTTATATAGTATAGCATAAATCATAAAATGGTACAATGAGAGGATGATAAAGGGAATTAATAAGAGAATTAATAAAGAAAATCAATAGAAATCAAAAAAAGATTGAGTACAAATAATAATAAATAGTACCGGAATGAATGGAACGTATGGTATTCATTCCATTCATTCTGGTATTAAATCAAGATATCCAAATAACCAGATTATAGACTATAACTGTGTTTTTAAGGTTTCTCTTTCCTTGATTGGGACATCTAATATATCCATCGCTTCATCAGCAGACTTGTTAAGCTTAGTCATGATGTTTCTGATATCTTTTAAGGTAGCATCAGCACGTCCTTCCTCACGTCCTTCCTCACGCATAACATCCATAACACCCTCTTTATTATATTCAAAAATATCTGAACGTTTATTTTCAATGGGAGAACTGATATTAGATGTAAACTCGTTATTAATATCTGTAGTTATCCCAAGTATCTCCATAACTTCATCGGCAGACTTACCAAGTTTTTTCATGGCATTGTCAATGGTTTTTTGGATGACTGCCTGCATTTCAGCACGTCCTTCCTCACGTCCTTCTTCACGCATAACATCCATAACACCCTCTTCATCATATTCAAAAATACTCACGTCAATCACCTCGTCCCTGTGTTTTATGAAGAAATCAGATAGTACATCATCTTTAATACATTCATCTACAGCTTCGATAACAGCAAGCCTTACTTTCATCCCAAGTCTGTCAATTTTATAGCGGACCTTATTAACAAATGTCATATAGTCTTTAAGAGAACGGCATCTGTCAAGAATATTAGTAGTGAACAATCCTGAGTTAACGGACATCTCCTGAGTGTCAAAGATACCATCTGAAACTTTATCAGAAGTACCATCAGAAGAGTTATCGTAATTAAGATTAATCATGGTAACTTCCAATTCAAGCTCGGGAAAATCAACATGGTGTTCAAACATATCTGACAATTTAAGAATCTTAATACGTTCCGTCATATGTTCACGTCCATTATAAAAAGTAATAAAATGTGGCGTTGGAAGCTTAACCATACTTTTTCTATGTAACATACTATTAGAAAATAAATCTCTATACACTTCAGATACATAGTGTAAAAATCTGAGAGGCATATTGTGATTAACGGTTGACTGCTGTTCAAACATATATAACTCGTAACTAAATACGAAAGAAGCATCATTCTTATACTTCATATATACGCCACCCTTTAGTGTTGTTATAGTAAGTTCATCAATATTCGTGTGAGATGAATTATTAAGTGCATTGTATAAATCTAATAGATTATGTTTGTCTGAGTACAACAGACAGAATACATTGTCACTGTATCTTTTGGTAGTAGTAGATGAGTTATCATCATTCTTAGTTTTATGCTGGATATAGATATTATCGTTAGATCTCATAAGCAGAACCTCCTTTAGTAAATATAGTAAATAAATGAGTGTTAATGTGAAAACAACAAACAGAACTGCTATGAAATCAATATATAATATACTTATAAACATATTGTAACATCTGTCAACTTATATAACAAGCAAAAGAGAGCACAATATGGCAGCCATAATATAGCTGCGTAGATATCTGCAACGATTGAACATAGTATATTCTGTCTGGTTATGCATGGGGATAATAAGATACTGGATCCAGCTATAAATGTGTATATAGAACATAAGAAGGTTGAAAATACATCATATAATAACAACCTGTATATTCATGACTTAATTAAGTATATTAATAATATAAAACATTGATACAATGATGTCAATATATAATTAATAAAAAATATAAATAAAATACATTGATATTTTTATCATTTATGATATATCTGCGATAATATATCATAAATTACTCAACTACTTTATAATTAAACATTGATGTATTCAAGGTTTTAGTAAGCCACATATACATAATAATGTTTAAAAGGGTAATATACCGGCACAATAAGTAATATCAGCCAGAATTATATTATTCAGAATTAGTAGAATGGAGTCAGCAGGATATGTCAGGAACATTAAAAATAATAAGTCCCAAAAGTAACAGCGAAACAAACAGCTGCGGATACGATAACAGGATAATAACAAAGAAGGCAATAGAATACTATGAGAAAATGCTTATAATGGCAGAAAAAGAAACACAGACAATAAAGAAATATATAAGAGATGTAAAAAAACTTATGATATATGCCAATGGCAGAAGCATAAGCAAGGAGCTGCTCTTAAAATACAAAGAATACCTTGAAAAATGTGGTAACTATAAAATATCAAGCATTAATTCATATCTTGCAGCAGCCAATAACTTCTGCGATGTGATGGGATGGACAGATATAAGAGTGAAAATGATAAAAGTACAGCACGAAACCTTCATACCAGAAAATAAAGAGTTAACAATGCAGGAATATGAAAAACTCGTAAAAACAGCTTACAAGAAAGGTGATATACGGCTTGCCCTTATTATAGAAACACTTGGAAGTACAGGGATACGAATAAGCGAGCTTAAATATATAACAGCTGAATCACTGAAATACGGAATGACAGATATTCATAATAAAGGAAAAGTAAGACGTATATTGTATCCTGGTGAGCTGCTAAAAGTACTGCAAAAATATGCAAAAGACATTCTATTTTTGTGGGTATGCAAACAGATACTGAAAAGTACTTATCGGCGATGGATGTTTTTTTATTCCCATCATATCATGAAGGTTTTGGCATGGCGTTGCTAGAAGCAGAGGCGAACGGTCTTGAGTGCATATGTTCTGATACGATACCAGAACAAGTGCAAATGAGTAATTGCAAAAGGATTAGCTTGAATGAAATCTCATTGTGGTGTGATTATATTTTAGAGATTGAAAAAAAGAGAAAAGACATAGATCGGATTGAAAAATCAAAAAAAGCGCAAAAAGAAATAGTTCAAAAAGGTCTTGAAATATCAAGCCAAGCAGATGTTTTACGCAATTACTACAATGAAGCAGTAAAAGAAAGAAGATAGTATTAATGAAAATAAATGTACCTAGGTCGCTTGCAGCATGGACAGTCATGGGAGTGTTGCTGTATGCGTACATGACAACATTTCAAACCGTTCTTTGGGGAAGTCGAAGCGGCGGAGTTTTGTATGTAATAATCCTGACTATGATGGCGGTTCTTGTGAATCTGAATAAACTGATCAACGTTGACAGTGTATTTGCTGGTAGGTTTTTTTGGATAGTATTAGCACTGTTATCTTGTTTAAATAACCAAGATATGAGATTTGATTCGCAGTCAAGATGGATTCTACCGATGTGTGGAATCATCATCATGATAGCGCTAAAGGGTCGGAATGAATGGCAAAGCTACTTTATAAAGACAGTGCGTTTTTTTACGGGAATTCATGCGTTTTTTACAATCTTTTTTTATGTATTTAAAGGATTGTATTTGAATGTCTTTGTAACTGTTTTTGATAAGGTTACAGAACAATATTGGAATAAAAGAATCACGATGTATTCTTTGTGCATTTCTAATTTGTTTAGGTATGATGCACCATATGAAGCAAAATATGAAATTGATGGGGTTATAGAATCCTTTGCAAAAGATCCGTACATTGGGAAAAAGATATACTGGAAATATTTTGAACGGCGGATGATTCTTCCGTATATTTTATTGAAAATAAAAGCAAAATTCTTGTTAAGTGCGATCTATAGTAGAAAAGAAAAAATCAGACAAAAAAAGCTTAGCCTTTAGAGGAGGATTAAAATGAATGTTAGTATTATACCATTCAAAAGCGTTGAATCAATAAAAGACGAGTGGATAAAGCTTAGCAAAAACCAGACAATTTTTCAATCGTATGAATGGAATGCGAATTATCTGAAAATAAAATGGGGAGGCTGGAGAAACTATATTTGCATTGTTAAAGATGATAATGAAGATGTGGTTGCAATTCTACCTATTACCACATTCAAGAGAATTATTAAGACAAACATAATTATTTTAGGAAAAAATAATTATGTTGATTATGGGGACATAATTTCCAAATCCGTAACAAAAGATATACTAGCCGTTATAGTAGATGCAATAAAGAAAAAGTTTACAAATCCGACTATTGAGTTACAAGGAATAATAGAAAATACAAAATTTCAGAAATTACTAGAAGCAGAAGCAATTTTGACAGCTGAATATAAAGCAGTTGCTGTAAGAATTCCGCGCGATGTAGATGAATACAATGCGCATCTTACTAAGAGTACCCGTCAAAATCTTAGAACAGCATTAAACAGAATGAATACAGATGGTTTGTCCTATAGATATGAAATTTATGAGGGAACGATTGATAATGTGCTCGCCGAAAAATTGGTGAACTTGCATCTCAAAAGAAATATTGAAAAAAACTTAAAGAGTAGTTCAATACACAATTTCCTTAGAAAAGTTAAGCAAAACTTTGTGGAACATTACGTAAGTGTGATTCCTGTTTCAATGCGTTCATATAAGGACTCATGGTATTTGATAGTTTATTTAAATGACATAATAGTTGGATATTTATATGGACTGCGAGAAAATAATTGTATTCGAGTATTGCAAAACTGTGTCGACTCGGATTACAGAAGGTATTCTCCAGTTTTTAGAGCTTGCTATGATTTTATCACAAATGAGGCAATAGAAATTAATTTAGAGTGGCTTGATTTTACAAGTGGTGATGAAGATTACAAATACAAATTAAATGGTAAAGAGATGATTTTATATAGTTATAAAATCGTATGAAATGTAGGTGAGAGTTGTGGATCAAGTTTATACGAATATTAGTAAATGTAGTGGATGTTCAGCGTGTAAGAATGTGTGTCCGTTTTCTGCAATTGTAATGGTTGAGGATAAAAAAGGTTTCTTATACCCGGTAATTGATAAGGACAAATGTAGAGATTGTGGACTGTGCAAATCAGTATGTCAAACGAATAAGGAGCTTTCAGAAGTAAAAGAATCGAACACATTCAAGTTTGTGCTGGATGATAACGCGGAAATAAAAAAATCACAGTCAGGTGGAGCCTTTACAGCATTGTCTAATCAGATCTTGAATAATCAAGGCGTGATATATGGCTGCATATATGATTTGGAAAATCATAGGGCGGTACATGTGAGAACAGACAATGTTAATGGCCGTAACAATATGAGAGGCTCGAAGTATATTCAGAGCGATATTCAGGAAATATATTCGTTAGTTGAAGCTGATCTTAAAGATGATAAACAGGTTATGTTTACAGGAACACCTTGCCAATGCGAGGGTATTAGTTTGTATTTAGAAAAGAGACATATCAACAAAGAGAACCTTTTGCTTGTTGATATTATTTGCCACGGTGTACCATCTCCGGAATTATGGAGATCTAATATCTCATGGATAGAAAATAAGTATCAAGGTAAAATAACGGCTGTTAATTTTAGAAATAAGAAATTTGGGTGGAATTCTCATATTGAAACTTACAATATTGGGGATAAAGAACATCAAAGCGAAATCTTCAAAAACATTTTCTGCTCGAACGTATGTTTACGTCCTTCGTGCTATGAATGCGATTATGCATCTTTGCATAGAAAAACAGACATTACGATCGGAGACGCTTGGAGGTCTGACAATAATTATGTGTCCTCTAATATGTGTGGAGAATCATTGATTATAGTTAGTAGTCAAAAAGGGATGAAGGAAATCGAAAAATTAAATCAAAGTCAATTAAAAAAAATAATGATTAAAGAGTATTTACAGCCAAATCTTGTGCATTCCACGACAACAAAAGAGAACATTGCTTGGTTTTGGAAAGATTATTTTAGGTTGGGCTACAATTATGTCGTTTTTTTCTATGGAAAGACTGGATTTATAAACAAAGCATTTAAAATACTAAGAAGGAAAGTTTTGAAGAGTCATGGATAAGAAAAAAGAGTTGGCAAAAAATACTGTAATATTAATGGTTGGAAAAATACTTACACAATTCGTAAGTTTTTTTATGTTACCATTATACACTGCGGTTTTAACACCAGGTGAATATGGCCTTGTTGATCTTTTTAACACATACTGTACGTTATTGTTGCCACTTTTTAATTGGCAATTTGATAGTGGACTTTTTCGCTTTTTACTAGATGTTCGAGACAATAAAGAAGGTCAAAAAAAAATAGTATCTTCTGTGTTATCGATGTGTTTTATACAGAGTATTATTTATCTTCTCTTTTTCATCGTTGCACAAAACTTCATCACTGCGGAATATAAGTACTATTTAGCGATAGATGTAGTGTTAAATGTATTTTTGAGTGCTCTATTACAGTTTGCTCGAGGTATTGGCAAAACAACAAACTATACTGTGTCAAGTTTTATCTCTGCCACTAGTAATATTTGTTTGAATGTTCTATTTATTGCTGTCTTAAGATTTGGCGCGGAAGGAATGTTTTTAGCTACTGTACTCTCAAAAGTAGTTACAATATTCTATATGATAATTTCTCTTAAAGTCGTCAGATATTATGCCGTTCATCTTTTTGATAAATCAGTAATAAAGCAGATTGCAAAATACTCATTTCCTTTAATTCCAAATCAATTATCATGGTGGGTGGTTGGTGCTTCTGATAGAGTCATAGTTTCAAAGGTTATCGGTGTTGCTGCTAATGGTGTCTATTCGATTGCAAATAAGTTTTCGGGTTTATTTGTTTCATTTTATAACATATTTAATTTAAGCTGGACAGAATCGGTTTCACTCCATTTGGATGAAGAGGATTCTGAAAAGTTCTTGACCGAAACAATTAACGATATGTTCAAGTTGTTTACTTGTACCTGTATCGAAATTGTGGCGATACTACCGTTTGCATTCTTTGTTGTTATCAATAATCAGTACGCTGATGCATACAATCATGTGCCAATACTGATGCTTGCGGTTGTATTTCAGATTATAGTTGGATTATATAGTGTGATTTACGTTGCATTGAAGAAGACTCATGAAATTGCAAAAACATCTTTTTTTGCCGCGATAATTAATATATCAACAAATGTTGTATTGATAAAATTTATTGGTCTTTATGCGGCTTCGGTATCTACTTTTGTCGCTTATTTTTCAATGGCAATATACAGGTATATAGATATAAAAAAATATAAAAAGGTGCCACTAAAGAGGAAGATTGTACTTAAAGAATGTACTATAGGTGTGATTACGATTTTTGCTTATTATTCTGAAAACAGGACAATACAAGTATTGATTTTAATTATTGCATCAGTTCATTTTTTTATAGACAATAGAAACTTTATTCTTTTTGCATTAAAAAAGGCAATGAATATGTGGAAAGGAATTAGAGGAGAGAATGAATAATATAGTTGGAAATTGGCATGTGAAATACAGGGTCAATGGTGGTGTGTGGAAAGATTTGGTGTCTGTGGGAGATAAACATTATTGGTACGCAGATCCAATGTTATTTGAGAAAAATGGAAAAGTATATTTGTTTACAGAGGCATTCGATAAACGAATTCAAAAGGGAAAACTTGCGGTATCATATCTCACGGATAGCGGAGAATTCTCAAAACCAGAGATAATAATCAATTTGCCATATCATCTATCATATCCATGTGTGTGGGAAGAAGAAGGCTGCGTGTATATGCTTCCTGAAACATCACAAGATCGGACACTAGAAATATGGAAATCGAAAAATGATCATCTATTGAAATGGGAACGTGTTGGGTATTTATCAAGAAACGTAAAATACGTTGATTCGACCGTCCTGCGAATTGAAGATAAAACATATATATTCTGTTATACCGAGGAAAACCATCATTATGCAACTCATATATACAGAATTGAGCCCAAGACCCTTTTTATGGAAGAGGTATTTAAAGAAAGCCATCAAGAGAATATTTTCAGACCAGCGGGAAATTTTTTCAGAAATGATGAAGGCAAACTTATAAGACCATTACAGTATAATAAGAAGTCCTATGGAGAATATATTGAATTTTCCGAGATTGAATCTATAACCCCTCTAAAAGAAAGAATATTTAAAAGGGTGTCTGTGCAAGATCTTCGTAATCAGATGGGGATAAAAACGGATGCTGAGAATACACATACATACTCAGTTTGTAACACAGTTGAAATATTTGACGTATTGGAAAGGGTACACTCTACCCCTCAAAAAATTCTTTTCTGTATTCGGAAGGTCAGAAATGCTTATTTTAAATTAAAACATAAAGAAAAAATCGACGGAATTGAAAAATTGAGGAGAATTAAGAAGAATGATTAAAAATGTAAAAATTAAAATGTTTTTGACTAATACTGTATTCCGTGGATTATCTGTCATAAATCAGATTGTGCCCAAAAATCAGGATTTGGTGTTGTTATATAGTAATATGGGATTCAGAGACAATGTTGCATATATATATGACTATATGATATCTGAGAAATATAATGAAAAGTATCAAATAATAAGAAGTCAGAATGAATCATATGGGGGAGTTATTCCAACTAATGTGAAAATAGTAAGTAATATGCGAGCGATAAAGTATTACTTACGTGCAGGACATGTGTTTTATGCATTTGGAAAGTTGCCAATATATCCGGCTAAAAATCAAAAAGTAGTTCAGATGTGGCATGGGTCACCATTTAAAGGTGTAGACAAAGAATAGATTTGAGAGGTATTGGACATCACCTCTTTTTGAATTTGTGTCACATGATATTAATGAGCCGCTGGAATTGGATAATGCTAATCAGGTAGATTTTGTTGTTCATCTCGCAAGTAATACGCATCCGGTGGCATATGCAACAGACCCGATAGGAACTGTGACTGCAAATATTATCGGAACCAATAATCTTCTGAAATTTGCGGTAAAACATCATGCGGAACGTTTTGCATTCGCATCTTCAAATGAAATTTATGGTGAAAACAGAGGAGATGTAGAGTTTTTCGACGAGAAGTATTGTGGTTACATTGACTCGAATACATTGAGAGCTGGATATCCAGAAAGTAAACGTTGTGGTGAAGCTCTATGCCAAGCATATAAAAAACAGGAAAATTTGGATGTCGTTATTCCTAGGTTTACCCGCTCTTATGGTCCGACTATGTTAAAAACTGATACAAAAGCTATTTCACAGTTTATTAAAAGGGCAGTGTACAGCGAGAATATTGTTTTGAAGAGTGCTGGAACACAGTACTATTCTTATACTTATGTGGCAGATGCAGTAGCAGGATTTTTAACAGTTCTTCTGAAGGGTGAAAGTGGTGAGGCCTATAACATTGCGGATGAAGCGTCTGATATAATGCTGAAAGATCTTGCAAAGATTATTGCCGATTTTGCTGGCAAAGAGGTTATATTCGAATTGCCTGACGAAACCGAAAAAGCTGGATACAGTAAGGCAACAAAGGCTAGATTGGACGGGGCCAAACTAAAAAAGCTTGGTTGGAAAGCTAGATATGATATTAAGCAGGGTTTGGAAAGAACTATGAAAATGCTGACCGAAATCAGCAAGTAAAATGATAAAAAATACAATACAAGAGAATTATGATTGAAGTGAGTTGATTTTTGGTATTAGCAATTTGTGTTTAAATTAATCTAGTAGGTGTCTAAAATATTCACTGTCATTAAATTTAATCATATAGACTACGAAATTTAGAATAAGAAGTAACAGCAGCTGACACAAGGTCGAGGAGGAAAATAAAATGTTGAGGGGTAGAGCAGATAATATTGACATTTTGAAAGCGATATGCGCTTTCCTAATTGTTTGTATTCATGTGCCCTTTCCGGGAAAAGAAGGTCCCTATTTTACGGCGTTGACCAGAATAGCTGTTCCTATATTTTTTATGATTACGGGATATTTCTATTCAGATGTCGTTGCACAGCACAAAGAAAAACGACAAATTATGAAGATATTTTACTTAGTAATAGAGGCAAATATGTTTTACTTTATCTGGAATATTGTACTAGAAGTTCTTAGAAGAAACAGCATAAAATCTTATGTGCAATCGCTTTTCTCTATAAAGAATTTGCTGAAATTTTTGCTTTTTAACGATTCACCGTTGTCATGGCATCTTTGGTATTTAGGAGCAATCCTTTATGTGCTGGTGATTGTTTTACTGATGGATAAGTTTAACTGCCGAAAGATTCTGTACTATTTAACTCCGGTTCTACTTATCGCAGACTTGATGTTTGGAAAGTATTCGTTGCTCATTTTTCATCGAGAGTTTCCATACATACTGGTTAGAAGTTTCCTTTGCGTGGGAATACCGTATTTTTGTATTGGAAACATTATCAGAGAAAACAATGCGCTGACAAATGGAATAAAAAAGTACTTCTGGTATTGATTGTTGTTTTTGCAATAACTAGTCTTGCAGAAAGATTTGCTTTGGTGAATGCTGGATTGAATGCAACAAGAGATCATTACATCAGCACGACGTTCTTGTCAATCTGCCTCTTTGTTTATACTCTTAAGAGCAATTGGTATAATAATGGGTTGGCTGTGATTGGAAGAAAATATTCCACATGGCTTTATATTATTCATCCGATTTTTATTACAGTTTTTGCAGGGATAACAAATAAACTTTGGATAAAATCAATTTACAGATATGTTGCGCCAATTGTGCTTTATTGTGCAACGCTTGTATTCATTATCATTCTACAGAAAGCCAAGATTGCTATGAAAAGCAAATAATACACAGGAGGAACAGCTTAAAGGTCGTTAGGTGCCAGACCTCTGGTACTATATGGGAACAGATGTAGTGAGAACAAACTTCTTACTAGACATGGTAGAGAATGATGTATCATTACCAGTTATTTCTCAAACACTAGGACATGCAGATAT
>ENA-OPDA01001870-OPDA01001870.1-human-gut-metagenome-genome-assembly--contig:-NODE-1870-length-13196-cov-2.207671_pt1 | contig 13196 bp, 8 predicted proteins | sample MGYA00241253_ERZ501486 | MGnify/ENA primary metagenome ERZ501486 (study PRJEB25962, sample SAMEA2042510) | human gut metagenome | biome: human gut; feature: human-associated habitat; material: faeces... | reverse complement strand
CTACCGTAAGGATTTCAAAGCTCTCGTTGGAAGCCTGTGCTGCAGATGTCTTCGGCTCTGCTTTTTTGCGCCCTCATGTTACACTCTGGCACGAACAACCGCCGCAGGTTAAGAAGTAGTTTCAATTTCGATTTTTCGGAAAACCGAAAGAGCATACGGTAAACAGAAAGTGATAATGGTTCTTGTTTGTGATATAATATTTATGTAAATCAATTTTGGCAAAAAAGAGTAAAAACACAGCAGAAAAAGTAAAAAACATAATAGAAGAACAGGACGCTTGTAAATTTATGGGACTTCCCATTGATTTAATACAAATTTTTCATGAAAGGACTTGAAAAAACATGAAGAAAACTTTCAAACGGCTGGGAGCGGTGCTTCTTGCTGCGTTCATGCTGCTCAGCACAACCATCTGTGCGCTGGCAGATGATAACACGCAGACAGGCACGCCGACAACTGGCAACAAACCGATCATGCTGAATGTCAACAATGTCGGCAACGACGATACTGTATCTGCGTATAAGCTTGTATGGTATAATAAGGCCGGAAATGAATACGAATTTGATGCAGATTTCAAAGCGTACATCGACGAAAACAAAACAGATACGAGCAAAAATGCCGAGCAGTATCTGGCAAGCTTGGACGCCGCAAGCGTAAGCAAGCTGCTGGAAGGCTATGCAACCGAGTGTAATAAGAATAAGGAAACCCCTAACCTTCCGACAGCCTCGGCTAGTGCAATTGCTGCAAATGGAAATGCTTCATTGACCTTGGATGAAGGCTACTATCTGCTGCTTACCACGACAACTTCCCAAAACAGCAAGGTTTACACACCACTTTCTGCTTTTGTTAAAGTGGATGGCGAGAATTCGGTTGTTTACGCCGGCTCCAATAAAAATGCTTTGACAGCTGAGCAGGACGGTTCGTATAAAGTCAGTGCCAAGTTTGAAGACGGTCCGACCATTGACAAAAAGACCAATGCAACAAAGAGCAGCGAAGACGCAACTTGGAAAGACACCGCAGCTGCCGGTGTTGGCGATACCGTTCGATTCTATGTCGCAGTCACGATTCCGAAGTACAACAATGTTTCCGCATTGAATCTGACGGTAAACGATACACTGACCAATTTGAAGTATGAGAATGGATCTGTAAAGGTCTATCAGAACAAACCAGATGTGAAGGGCAACAATACTTCCAAGACTGAAATCGAAAATGCAATTAAAAACTCTAAAAATGTCGTTGTTAAAGACTATGCAGTCGATAACGGCACGGGCACGCAGGATCTGAAGTTTGAATTGGACTATGCGAAGATCATGGAAGGTGCTACACAGTCGAAAACAGTATATGTTTACTATGAAGCCATCATGCAGAAAGAATCTGTGGTGAACGAGAAACATGGCGGTGAAAACGTTGCAACGCTGACATATTCCAATGCAGCAAAGCCAGATTCTGAATATACCACGGACAAGAAACAGACGAATGTGTACAATTACTATCTGAATGTAAACAAAGTAAAGAATGATACGGAGACACCACTGGAGGGTGCAAAGTTCTCCGTGTATAAGGAACAGACCGGCGGTGACGCAATTCAGTTCGTAAAAGAAAACGATACGGAATACTATCGTCCGGCAGCAGAGGGAGAGACCAATACTGTAACAGTTCTTGAGGCAAACTTCCGGATTCGCGGTTTGGATGCAAGCACCTATTATCTGGAAGAAGTTAAGACGCCAAAGGGCTATGCCAAGCCGAAGGGTCGTTTTGAAATTAAACTGACGTCTAAGTTTGATGAGCAGACCGACGCACACACTGGTAAATTGGATGCTACGAAATCTAGTATAAAAGCTGTGAGCACAGCAGATGACAAATTGTTTGTTGGTGGTGTTAATGCGGAAAAGTTGCACCAGTTTGATGCAACAATTAAGAACTTCTCCACCCCGAATCTCCCGACCACGGGCGGTACCGGCACGGTGCTCCTGTCCATTGGCGGCGTTGTTCTGATGGCAGCAGGCGCATATCTGCTCTTCTTCCGTAAAAAGAAGGAAAATTAAACCATACATACCTATCAAATCGCCGTGAGGGATTTCCCTTGCGGTGATTTGGTGATATGGAGAGCTCTCTAAGCAATTTAGAGAGCCGTCCATATCAAGAGAATGCAAAGAAGGAGTCACACGGATTGAAAGCACAAAAAGTCATTCGAATGATTTTTGCGATTCTCATATTTGGAGCTGGCATTGCCGCGCTGTTCTATCCGGTGTTTAGCGACATTTGGAATCAGCATCGTCAGAACAACATGATGGATGACTATCAAGACACCGTGCAGCAAATGACAGAGGAAGATTATTCCTCCTATCTCAAAGCGGCGCAGGACTATAACGCCACATGCAGTCAACAGATATATGATTCGTTTAGCGGGGAGGAGCTGCCCACCGATGATTTGTATTGGTCTCTGCTCAATATCTCCGGTGACGGCATCATGGGCTACATAGAAATTCCCAAAATCAGTGTGCGTCTGCCCATTTATCATGGCACTTCGGAAAAGGTTTTGCAGCAAGGCTTGGGACATTTGCTTGGCACATCTCTGCCGGTCGGCGGAAAGGGAACACATTGTGTTCTGTCCGGTCATCGCGGCTTGCCGTCAGCATTGCTGCTCACCAATTTGGATAAAGTCAAACTGGGTGATGTGTTTTATCTGCATGTGCTTCATGATACGCTTGCCTATGAGGTAGACCAGATTCAAACGGTTGATCCGAGCGATGTAGAAGCGCTGCAAACACCGGAAGATGGCGATTATGTAACCTTGATTACGTGTACGCCATATGGCGTCAACACCCAGCGGCTGCTTGTGCGCGGACGCCGCACGACCGTGCCGGAGAAAGCACAAGAAGTGACACCTGTGCAGCAGGTGCTGACGAGCTTTGGCTGGAAAATATATGTCTTGCTTGCAGTAATTCTTTTATTTTTATTGTGGCTGATTTTACTTTGGCGGAAACGGCGTAAAAAACGCAAAGCGAAACAGGAGCGTGAATGTATTGAGAAGGATTCTGACAATTGGAAAGTTATCGAAGAAGTTTCTGCTCGGTCTGTTGACAGCCGCTCTTCTGATTTGTCCGGCGACAGCAATCGAGACGATACATACAGAACAGACGGGAAGTCTGACCATTAAAAGCAGCTATGACGGACAGCCATTAACAAACGTGCCGTTTGCTGTGTATCGCGTGGCAGATGTGTCGCAGTATGGGAACTTTACCCTGCTGCCGCAATACACGGGCAGCAAGGCTGAAGTCAATCAACTGACACAGGATGCTGCAATAGATTGGCGCAAGACGGCGCAGCAGCTGCGCGCATGGGCGAAAAACAATGCTATCTCTGCAGATGCGCAAAAAAACACCGATAAAAACGGCACAGTGACGTTCTCACAGCTGCGGGCAGGTTTGTACTTGGTGGTTGGTTCGGATGCGAAAAGCAATGGAAAAACATATTGCAGTGCTCCGTTTTTGGTCTCTGTTCCGGAATTGACGGAAAATCAAACAGCATGGCAATACGATGTGACGGCAAATCCAAAGAGTGAACCGGAGCACACCACACAGCCGGAGGACAAACCAAAAGACGACACCCCGACCAAAAAACCAAAGAAAAATCTGCCGGATACCGGCATCCTGCAATGGCCGATTCCGGTGCTGGCGGGCAGTGGTTTGGCGCTCATGCTGATTGGCTGGAAGATGAACAATCGAAACAAATAAAAAATATTGCTATAGGAATGAGAAACATATGAAACATCGAATCGGCGCATGGCTTGTGCGTCTTGGTTGTCTGTGTATCTTGGTGTCATTGGTATTCCTAACGCATAATATTCGGGAAGAACAGCAAGTCGAGCAAGCAACAGACACTGCATTGACCGGTGTACAGCAAGCCATTGCAGACGGAGAAGGTGAGGCGGAAACAGTCACGGTTGACGGAGAACAATATCTGGGATATTTGTCCATTCCGGATTTGAACCTGACACTGCCGATTTTGAGCACATGGGATTTCAACCAGTTGAAAATTGCACCGTGCAGATATTCCGGTTCTCTGACAGATGGCAAGCTGGTGATTGCTGCGCACAATTATGTCCGGCATTTTGCCAAGCTGTATACCTTGAAAAAAGGCTGCCGCATCGGCTTTACCGATACAGCAGGTCGAGAATATCGTTACACGGTGCAAGCAATCCAACGATTAAAGCCGACAGACGGAGAACGCATGGTTTCCGAAGATTGGGATTTAACCTTGTTTACCTGCACATATCGAGGAAATTTGCGTGTTGCTGTTCGCTGTACACAAGAAAAATAATCAATCGAGAGGTGGAAAATGAAATTGCATAAGAAAAATTGGACGGTTTTATTCACCATCTTTTGCGCTGTGCTGTGTCTGCATATGTTTGCGCGGGCAGCCCAGCCGACAAGCCGCAACGGAATCAATATAGACTCACACATTGTAGCGGCATCCATGGCATACCAAAGCGGAGAAGATTGGATTCCCATTGATGAGAACACAAGCAATATTCCGGCAGATGCCAGATTGAAAGTAATTGTATCGTATGATAACGTCGATGCCGATGATCTGCTGCTGCATGACAGAACGCTCAGCTATAAGATTCCTGATCTATTTCAGGACACATCGGTTGCAACAAATACGATTTATGATGCAGAACGCAATAAAATCGGTGATATTACTGTTGATAAAGAGACAAAGCAGATTTATCTGACATTTACAGAGGAGTTCCTCAAAAAAGAGGAAGGAGACCACATCAAGGTCAGCGGCAACTTTACCTACTATACCTCCGCCAATCAGGACGAAGTTAAAAAGAAGCCGACGCAGGAAGTTCCCATCGGCAATACAACGATTCGTCTGAACTTTGAATCGGACAGCAGTGCGCGGCTAGGCAATCTTCAAATTTTCAAGAGTGAGCCGTCCTATATAGAAGAAAACGGCGAACCGTATTTGATTTATACGCTGACGGCGACAACAACAGATGACGCGATGCCGGAGGTGAAGATTGTCGATACATTCACAGCCAATCAGTCGTATGTAGATTCGTATGTCGGTGTCACCGGCACAGAAACGAAGGTTGCAGCCGGTGAAACAACGGCACATACCCCGTATGAAACTGATACGAGCAAACAAAGCACGGTATATCTGGGTGCTGCTGTGACGAATGACAATCCGATTCCGCAGCCGGCGGGAGCCAGCGCGCAAAATCCGGGCGTCATGGTGTGGAATATCGGCGGCATGAATGCACACGAAACGCGGACGCTGACGTATCGCGTGAAGCTGAAGCCTGAATATATCGGCATACAGAGCCGCGGCACGATTACCAATCAGGCAAGTGTATATTCCAAGACCTATCCGCACGGCACGGCATCCGCTGCATTTACACCTAAAACAAACGCACAAATCAAAAAGACGCTTGGCTCTTATCAGGCAGATGGAACCGGCGGCGGTACGCTGACCTATCAGATTTATGTCAAAGCAGACAGCAGCAATACCTATACGCTGAAAAATCTGAAAATTCATGATAATCTGGCAGCGACAGATTCTTCTTTGTATCCGTATATTGAATATGTTGCGGACAGCTTCAAGCTGTACAAGGGAAATACCGCAGACGAGAGCAAGAGCATGGATTTTCCGGCGAATAAGCATACCGGCAAGAGCAATCCGGACATCACCAACTCCGACACAGAACAGAGAATGGATGTGTATATCGGTGACGTGGAACCGGGCGGCGAACGCGTTTTGACGTACAAAATACATGTGAAGCCGGAGATGTTCACCAGTACAAACAACGAAATAAAAATCAAAAATACTGCCGCTGTATACTCTGACGATACAGTGAACGGCGGAAACAGCCAGTTTGCAAGCTCCAGTCAGGAAAAATCGTTGGGCAAGAAGGTCTGGAATAGAAAGCTCCAGAGCAGTGCCACGGCATATGAAAAGAAAATCACGGTGCCGGATAACGAGCTGATTTACAATACACAGTTCCAAGTAGATTCCTCCGCCGCACATAACTTCTCTGTGCCGAAAGGCAGCTTTGAGTATCATGTTGTCGTCAATGAGGACGGCAATTGGGATCTTTCTTCCGCGATTTTCAACGATGCACTGAAAAACTATTACCTCAAGTACGCGGGGTATCTAAAGATTGCTTATTATAAGGAAGGCCTAGCTACGCAGCCGTCCACAGATACAGAAGCTGCGAACCAGCTGCAAAAAAAGACCCCAGATAGTGTAAAGTGGATTGATATTCACGGACTCAGCAGCTTCACGCTCTCTCCAAAAGACTTGGGGCAAAACGAAAAGGGCGCATATCTGCTGACATACTATGCGACACCGGAAGGAACCGATAATGTCACACAGGTAACGTCCGGCAATTCGTTTGGCTTGAGCGGCACAGGTATCGGCCCGAACGGCGAAAAAGTGGTCATTGCGGGCGTAAATGTCTCGACATCTACCGTTATCGAGGGCGGAAAAAACTTTGAAGCATCCAAATCCGGTTGGTATTATGACTATACAAATAAAGGAACAAAAGATTCTACCAATGGACGCCTCTACTGGGTGATTGAAGCAAGCGGCAATGAAATCCCAAAGGGTACGGTATTCCGCGATGTGCCGAGCACCTCAAAGGGCAGCGCGCATAGGATGCGCAGAGAAAGTATGGTAAACGGCGGTGTCTTTGTCGGAAAAATCCCGAATGGCAAAAGCTTTACGGAATATTACGGCAGCATCAGCGATGTGAAAAGTGATTCTGCCATGCGAAAGCTGTCCGGCAATGAGCTGAACGGTACAGCGGCACCGGCCAATGCGGATTATAGTTGGAAAGCGACAAATGAACAAGCAGATTTTACGATGCAAAAAACGATTTCCCTCAAAAAGGGAGAACACATGTATATCGTTTTCTGGACAGGACCTGTTTATTCGATCGGCAATAGAGATGCACGTACATTTTGGAATGAACTGTATACGAAGGACAGTTCCTCTTCTGATTTTGTATCGCACGGCGATACCAGTATGACGGTTGCCGGCGCCGGCAATGACTTCAAAGAAACCGGCGGTGTGTATAATTTTGACGGCACGCAGTGGACAACACAAAATTCCATCGGGGGCAACACCGCCAGCAAGCTCCTGCAAAATCAGATCACAGAGGGCGGATCGTATATTGACTGGCGCATCAAGCTCAACTATATTGGCGGCATGGAAGGAACTGTGCAGGTAGAAGATCAGCTGCCGGAAGGTGTCGATCTGACCTATGTTCGCTATTTTTGGATTGATGAGAGCATTCGAAATAATGAAAGCGCACCGAGAACAGAAAAAATTCCGGAATTAGAGAACAATCCGGATTGGAAGCGTATGGAATTGACCGGAAATCTGGACAGGGCCAGTGCAAAATATACGTGTATTTCGTATTATAATGCGAAAACAAGACAGATACGAATGCAGGTCTCTAATCTGAAGAAGGGCGGAGATAAGGATAAGCGTTCGCTGGAAGTGCAGGTTGTTGCAAGGGTGACAGATGAAGCAGTGCTTTTGGATAATCAGTCGAAAAAACTTGTCAACACCATGACAGTTCGAAATGAGTCCGGCAAGACGATTTCTACAGGCAGCGCAGTCGCTTCTGTAGGTCATACTACGATTTCCAAATCAAAAGCGGATATTGTGGACGGCAAACTGCCGTTTACCATTACAGTCAATGCATTGAGCGAAGATTTGATCAAAGATTCCGATACCATTACCTTGGTAGACGAAATGAAAAGCCCGCTGCGTTTTGATCCGAGCTCCATACAGATTACGGACAAAAATGGTGCGGTCGTTACAAATCTTTCTCCAAAAATTGAGACAACCAGTACCGGAGAAAAAATGACATTGACGATTCCGGACAATCAAAAGTACACGATTACCTACAAGGCGACGCTGAATGCGCCTCCGGACACGCCGATTTCCGTCAATAACGCGGCATATTGGTTCGGTCACAACAACAATATTGCAAAGATTGAAAACACCACTGTTCAGTACCATGTAGAATCCACGGCATCTACACAGAACAGCCCTGTTCTCAAGGTAGAAAAGCTGGACAAAGACAACACAACCAAGACGTTGGCGCATGCTGTATTTACTGTACAGAAAGCGGTTTACGACATAGCAAACCAGCAGTGGAAAGCAGAGTCTTCCAGTGCAGTGCATACTGCGGAAACAGATGATACAGGCTTTGCCGTGTTTGGCAAGGATGAAACCTTGGAATACAATACCGTCTATTGTTTGAAAGAAACCAAAGCACCGGACGGATATGTACTGGATTCTACGCCAAAGTATATTGCCATAGCAAAAAAGGTCGGAACAGTTGGACAAGAAACATATCCGGAGAAGCTGAACACATGGGCGAGTCAAGGTGTGGATGTGTACTATCTCAGCTCGATTTACTCGTATACGATGTACAATCAAAAGGGTTCTATCACGCTGGATAAGAGCTTCCTTTTCAGCAATGGACAGACAATTCCAAATGGTAAAATTCCAAATCTGACTTGTTCGTTTGCATTGTATCAATACATAAGCGGCAGCTATGATTACAGCAAGGCAAAGAAGCTGCAAACGTTGGAGATTACAAGCAAAGACGGCGTGCTTTCTTACCGAAACAATGGTGCTTCTGTAGAGAAGCCGGTGTTTACAAAGCTGCCGGTTGGCGGACAGTTTTGCGTTCTGGAGTTGGATCAGGCGGGAAATCCATTGAAAAACAGAGCGACAGGCACGTTGGCGAATGGCACGCAGTATACCGTGACGTATGAAAATGCCGGAAAGGCTCTGACTGTTCAAGGAACGCAGGAGACCGTGGCAAAGATTCAAAATCGTTTCCGCATGAAGTTGGTTTTGAAAAAGATCAATGCGCAGGGAGAGACGCTTCCCGGAGCAGTGTTTGAAATCTGGAACGGAAACAACTTACATGGAACGTATGCCGTTCGTGCGGATGGAACCGTAAACATCTCCGATTTGGCGGATGGAGAGTATACCATCAAGGAAAAGCAGGCGCCTTCCGGATATAAGAAACGAAACGATTCCGTTACCATTCGCGTGACAGATGGCCAGATTTCTTATGCAGAAAGCAACAAGGGCAACACCTCCGATTGGCAATTGGGTCCGCCGAATCAAGAAAAGAACAGCTGTGTTTTGACTGTGACGAATGAACAACTCAAGTGGCTGCCGACAGCCGGTGGGCGCGGTCTGCTTCCGCTGACGCTCCTGAGCGGCGCATTGATTGGCGCAGGCGCTTGGATACTTGTTCGAATGAAACGCAGCAAGTAAAAACTGTTTGTGTGTGCGCTGCGGACAGTGTCACTGGAATAAGACAAAAAACTGCTTTAGCCGGTCTAAACCATGGCTAAAGCAGTTTTTTTCACCAATTTTATTCTTCTGATTTTTTGCGCTTAAACGATGCAAGCGGGTTGTTTCGCGCGGCATCGCGCATATTGGCATCGTTGATATGTGTGTAAATCATGGTCGTGTTGATGCTGTCGTGACCCAAAACATCCTGCAGCGTGCGAATATCCGTTCCGTTCTTATACATCAGGGTCGCAGCGGTGTGGCGCAGCTTATGTGCAGAATATTTGGACGGGTCTAAGCCAGCCTTGGCGATGTATTTCTTGACCAATGCTTCTACCGATGTTTTGCGAATGCGGTTGCGCTTTTTGCTGATGAACAGTGCGCCGGCATTTCCGGTGTCGTTGTTTGGTGTCAGTCTGTGCGGCAAATATTCATTGATGGCATCAATGCAGGCGTCATTTAAGTACAGCATACGCTCTTTGTTGCCTTTGCCGAGCACACGAATTTGATTTTCTTTGATGTCAGAGATATTGAGACCACATAACTCCGAAACACGAAGTCCGCAGTTGAGAAACAGCATCAAAATACAATAATCCCGCTCTTTGAATGGACCGTCTACCGATTCCAACAGTTCTACACTTTCTTCCATGCTCAGATATTTTGGCAGAGAACGGCGGACAGACGGATATTCCAAGTTTTGAATAGGATTGTGGTCGAGCAAATGCGCCTTGTCAGTGAGATACTTGAAAAAAGAGCGCAGGGCAGAGACCTTTCGTGCACGCGATGCCGCCATCAAACCGATTTCGCTGTTGTCGGAATTCATGTGTTTGGGGCGATCCTGTACGGTGTACATCAAAAAGTCGTAGGCATCGGACAGGGTAATGGTCTTGATATATGCGATATCAATGTCTTTGATTGGAATTTCATCAAAGGGGATATCATCAACTTCGCCGCGTTTTTGCTTGATATAGCGGAAGAACATGCGGAGATCCAGATAATATTCTTTCACCGTCTTGGGAGAGGAACCCTTGATCGTCTGTATATAGGACAAAAAGTCGTTTAAAACCTGCGGGGATTCGTGGTAGTGATTCATATACTTATACTCCTCAATGATAATGCTTCTATTATACTGTATTTTGGCGATAGACTCAAGATATAACAGAACAAAAAAATATTTTTGTTCTGTTATAAAAATTTACACATCATTGCTATTTTTTTAACAATCACGTACGAAAAATGTGGTATACTATAAATGTTAACAGGAAAGACTGTGAGATATGAGGTCTTTCTGTGCGAAGGAGGCAACACAGTATGAAGAATAATCCGAAAAAAGCGGCGGTTATCGGCTGCGGATTCGTTGGTGCAGCAACCGCATTTACCTTGATGCAGAGCAAGCTGTTTTCTGAACTTGTTTTGCTGGACGCCAATCACGACAAGGCAGTCGGCGAGGCGGAAGATATTGGACATGGCATTCCGTTTGCTGGCGAAATGGATATTTATGCCGGTGATTATGATGACATTGCCGACTGCTCGATTATTATTGTGACAGCCGGTGCAAATCAGAAGCCAAACGAAACCCGTTTGGATCTGGTTCAAAAAAATGTTGCCATTTATAAGAGCATCATTCCAGAGATTGCCAAGCGGAACTATGAAGGCATTTTGCTGATTGTCTCGAATCCGGTTGACATTCTCACGTATGTCGCACAGAAGCTCAGCGGACTGCCGGAACGCCGCGTCATTGGTTCGGGTACGGTTCTGGATACCGCACGTCTAAAGTATGCACTGAGCCAGCAGTTGAATGTTGACAGCCGCAATATTCACTCGTTTATCATCGGAGAGCACGGAGACAGTGAGATTGCCGCTTGGAGCAGCACCAATATTTCCGGTGTTCCGCTGGATGATTTCTTGGAGATGCGCGGTCATATGCATCCGGATATGGATAAACAGGAAATCGCAGAAAAGGTCAAGAACAGTGCGTATGATATTATTGCGAAGAAGCATGCGACGTATTACGGCATTGCGATGTCTGTCCGCCGCATTTGTGAATGCATTGTTCGGGATGAGAAATCTATCCTGCCGATTTCGACAGTGATGCATGGAGATTTTGGCATAGAAGATGTCTGCCTGAGCATGCCGACAATTCTCAGCGCGGAAGGCGTAGAGACTCATATTCCAATCGAACTGAGTGAAAAAGAGCATACAAGCCTGAAAAAATCAGCAGATACGCTGAAAAACATTATCGCCGGATTGGATTTGAGTATGTAATCTTTTTATACAAAATACAAGTCCCGTTGTATGAGTTATCGCGGTTCATACAACGGGACTTTTCGCATGTTACTTTTCCAAATGTTTTTCTGCAATATATGCTTCAATGACACGGGCAGTGCCTTCCACACCCAAGCTGCTGATATTCAGGCACAGGTCGTAATATTCCGCCTGTCCCCAAATCTGATTGGTGTAATACTTGTGGAATTCCTTCCGGTTGTTATCGGTATCTGCAAGCAGACGTTCCGCCTTCCGCTTGGAAATCTTCTTCCAATTTTCCAAGTTTTGAACACGGACATCGCGATCTGCAGAGAGAAAAATACGGACGCTGTCCGGTCGATTCTGGAAAGCGTAATTGCTGCAGCGTCCAATGACAACGCAATCTTGCTCGCCAATCAGATTTTGCAGCGCATGAACCGGAACCTGTAATGCATCATATTCGCCATAACCTGCGGCGATCGAATACAGCAGGCTGTTGACCGGTGTTTCGCTGAAGAAATTCGGAATGCTTTCGTACAGTCCGGTTTTCTGCGCCATATCAATCAACGCGTCTTTATCATACAGCGGAATGTGATAGTGCTCAGCCAAAAGCTGACCGACTTGTTTGCCGCTGCAACCGCTTTGTCTTGCAATCGTAATAATCATACGAATTACCTCCTGTTTCTATAATCATATCAGATTTATGTATGATTTGCAACGTGGCGTGAAAAATTAAGTGTGAATTTTTACGTGAAAATTTTCAAGAAAATCCTCTGAGTGTTTGTTTTAAGGCGAATTTTGTGTAAAAATGTGTTGAAAACTTAAAGTGAAGTCAAATTTAAAATTTGCCATCAATCAAGGATTGTTTCATTTTTACACCAAATAACGGAACTATAGTTGATCCGATCTGTACTGCGTTTGACAGAGCTGGAAAAGACACGTATAATGGAATAGTCAAATAAGGAGGATAGTCTTTTGAAATATACTTACGGAACAGTGGACACAGTGGGCTTTTTTTTCGTCACATATTTTTTGCTATTTCTAGGGTTCTTATTTGCAATGGGACTGGTACGAGGCATTTTAAATAACAAAGTCGGAATGGATGAAGCAAATGAGATAGCGGATAAAGAACTTGAAGCATGCACATGGATACATAAATTATTTCAAACATATATTTTGAAATATGTACCGGAGAAGAAAATATCGTTTCTTTTTTATGATTTTTTGGTAAGTATATATCTATTTTGCATGATAACGCTGCCAATACATGTTGTTGTGTATTTTCTAACGGGATATGCAATGACAGAATCAATTTCGGATATTATTATTAACAAATATCTAATTGTTGCATCTGTTTTGTTTTTGGGAACACTAATAGTTAACGAGATTCAAAGTTATTCGCTGAAACCGGAGGAGCGGGAAAGGTCAAGGGCGGATTCAGATTGGAAAGAATATGAACATTCATGGAAAAAATGGGTTCATATCAAAGCAGAAAATATGGTTTTCGACAAGAAGAAAAGAAAAATTTTTATTGATGCTGGCGACTATCTTAACCTTACAATTGTACACTTATTAGAACAATATGATGCAGAAGAAATACTAGAAAGGCTAGAAAATAT